>ENA-OQJF01000012-OQJF01000012.1-human-gut-metagenome-genome-assembly--contig:-NODE-12-length-52228-cov-6.920424_pt1 | contig 52228 bp, 48 predicted proteins | sample MGYA00242595_ERZ504761 | MGnify/ENA primary metagenome ERZ504761 (study PRJEB26092, sample SAMD00036367) | human gut metagenome | host: Homo sapiens | study: EMG produced TPA metagenomics assembly of...
AGATGGACTCACAGGTATCAAAGAAGCGATTGCGGCAGCATTTCCTAAGACAGAATATCAAAGATGTATCGTTCATCAAGTGCGAAATACCTTGAAATATGTTCCAGATAAAGACAGAAAAGCATTTGCCACAGATTTGAAAACGATATATCAGGCAGCGGATGAAAAGAAAGCTTTGGCAGCTTTGGATCGGGTAATGGAAAAATGGACTGCAAAATATCCGAATTCCATGAAACGCTGGAAGGATAACTGGGATGCTATTTCCCCAATCTTCAAGTTTTCAGCAGCGGTTAGAAAGGTCATTTATACAACAAATGCCATTGAATCTCTGAATTCCACTTATCGGAAGCTGAACCGTCAGAGAAGCGTCTTTCCAAGCGATACAGCCCTTTTAAAAGCCCTTTATCTGGCTACCTTTGAAGCTACAAAAAAATGGACTGCAACAATCCGGAACTGGGCTCAGGTTTATGGAGAGTTAAGTATCATGTATGAAGGTCGCTTGCCAGAGTAATAAAAAAAGCAGAAAAACAGGCGGATTACCCGCCTGCTGTTGACATGCAATTTTGTAACTGTTATATATAAAGCAAGGGCGAAAAGCTGATTTTGTTTAAGCCTATCGCCCATTCTTATCATAGAAGATCATATTTACAGACTTTTCTTCATAGTCTCCAAGAAACAACATTCCGGTTTAAATATATTCTAATTTTTCAAAATATTGCATAAGGATGTTTGCGCAATTTTCAACCCCAAGTTCGGATGTGTCAAGTATCATATGGTAATCATTGACGTCTCCCCATGTTTTTCCTGTATGTTCATAATAATAAGAAGCTCTTTCTTCATCAGTTGTTTCGACTCTCTCTTTTGCACCGTTGTAGTCGAGGTTTTCTTTTTCCATAATTCTGCGAATACGGTCTTCTTTGTCGGCACACACGAAAATATTCAGTACGTTCATCTTGTCTTTTAAAATATCGGATGCACAGCGGCCGAGAATGATGCACGGATGCTCGGCGAGCTTCCTGATTGCTTCAGCTTCGCTCTCATACATGCGATCGTTTAACTGTTCCTCAATATAAGCCTTGTCATATACCGGTATGTCGAGACGTTTGGAAAGTTCTGTGGCAATAATGCTGGCGCCTGTTCCGAAACGACGGCTCATGGTGATTACTAACTTCATAAGAACTCCTCCTTTGTGACGTTTAAAATTTAATCAAATATTATTATAACACTTCTTCGGCGATTTGTCTGCTGAGAGAATTTAATTCCTCAAGCTGTGCTTCTTTGAGAGAAGATTTTATTGTAACGGAAGCTTCTAAAAGACGCATGTTTTTCATTTCTTTGATCTTTGCGGAAATCAGTTTTGTTGCCTGAGGAGCCCATGATCCATTTCCAAGCACGGCAATCGTACGATTTTGCAGGGAAAGAGCTTTCATGTCTTCCAAATAATTGTCCATCAGAGGATAAATGCCGTTATTATATGTTGGGGAGGCAAGTACAATGTGGCTGTATTTGAAGCTGTCGGAAATCAGTTCGGATACATGGGTCTTGGAAATGTTATGCATATGAATGTTTTTTACGCCTGCCTCTGCCAGCATAACGGCAAGGATTTCTGCCATATTTTCGGTATTTCCGTACATGGAAGCATAAGCGATCATAACTCCCTTTTCTTCCGGTTCATATCGGCTCCAAAGATTGTATTTTTCTATAATAAAATTCAGATTACTTCTCCAGACAGGACCGTGGAGCGGACAGATCATCTGAATGTCAAGAGATGAGGCTTTTTTCAATACATTTTGAACTTGCGGGCCGTATTTTCCGACGATATTTGTATAATAACGGCGCGCTTCATCAAGCCACTCTCTGTTAAAATCAAGTTCATCGTTGAATAAATTTCCGTTTAATGCATTAAATGTGCCGAAAGCATCGGCAGAGAAGAGCACTTTATCCTTTTCGTCATAAGTCATCATTGCTTCGGGCCAGTGAACCATTGGGGACATAATAAAACGAAACGTATGTTTTCCGGAACAGAAAGTATCTCCTTCTTTGACTGTGAGTGTTTTCCCCGTCAGGTCAAAGCTGAAAAATTGTTCGATCATCGGGAATGTTTTTGCGTTTCCGATAATCTTTACGTCGGGATAGTGAAGAAGGAGTTCTCCGATAAGAGAACAGTGATCCGGTTCCATGTGATTGACAACGATATAGTCAAGATTGCGGCCGTTCAGTACAGACATAACGTTTTCTATAAATTGTTTTCCGATCGCATAGTCGGCTGTATCAAAAAGAACTGTCTGTTCATCCAAAAGAAGGTATGAGTTGTAAGAGACACCTTTGGCAAGAGGGAAAATATTTTCAAACAATTCAATCTGACGATCGTTTCCCCCGACCCAATATAAGTCTTCTGTTACTTTTCTGAAACATTGCATTATAAGATTCCTCCTAAATTTAATATACAAAATAAACAAGTAAGTTGAATGTTAAAAAATAGTCGATTATATTCTAGCACAATAGAAAAAAAGCGCAATATTTATGTGAGTAAAAATAAGAAAAATAAGAATTGTATCTGCAGGAAAAATGAGATACACTGTTAAATAGATTCGGCTGTATTCAAAATATTATAAAAGAAAAAATCGGTAGATTTTTCAAAGCAAAATGAAAGACCGGAAAAGGTCAGAGTAGCAAACGAAAGGAGAAAGAAAATGTTATTTGTATGTTATCCGAAATGCAGTACATGCATGAAAGCAAAAAAATGGCTGGAAGAAAAAGAAATTGAATTTGAGCAAAGAGATATCAAAGAAGAGAAACCAACAGCGGAAGAACTGAAAACGTGGTGGAGGAAAAGCGGACTTCCGTTGAAGCGCTTTTTTAATACGAGTGGAAAACTTTACAAAGAAATGCAGTTAAAAGACAGGATTCCGAATATGAGTGAGGATGAACAGATTGAACTGCTCGCTTCTGACGGGATGCTTGTAAAAAGACCGATTCTCGTGCAAAATGAGAAGGTTCTCGTTGGTTTTAAAGAAAAGGAGTGGCAGGAGATTTTATAAGCGGTTAAGATTTTTAAATATAGTTAAAAGAGAGAAGAGCATATGAATACGGTAAATGTCAGAAAGGTAGAGATAGGAAAAGGAATCCCGAAAATCTGCGTGCCTGTTGTCGGAATTACGAGAGACGATATTATTGACGCAGCTTGTAAAGCGAAAGAAACGGCGGATCTTGTGGAATGGCGCGCAGATTGGTATGAAGATGTTCTGGATTTTAAAAAGACAGAAAAGATGATGGAAGAATTAAGAGAGACGCTTGGAGACATTCCGCTCCTTTTCACATTTCGCACATTAAAAGAAGGCGGGGAGAAAGAGATTGAAAAGAGTGTATATGTAAAGCTGAATGAGATGGCAGTAAAAACGGGTTTTGCAGATCTTGTGGATGCAGAAGCGTTTACCGGGACAGATGAGGTAAATACAATCGTAGAAACGGCGCATTTGTATGGAGTAAAAGTGATAGCATCTAACCATGATTTTCAAAAAACTCCGCCAAAAGAAGAAATTGTATCGAGGCTTTGCTTTATGCAGGAGTGTGGTGCGGATATTGTGAAAATAGCGGTAATGCCTCAATCTAAAAAAGATGTGCTTACGCTGCTTTTGGCAACGGAAGAGATGGTGAGGGAGCATGCAAAGTGTCCGGTCGTTACAATGTCTATGTCGGAAGTAGGAGTAGTCAGTCGTATTTGCGGTGAAGCATTTGGTTCTGCTCTTACATTCGGAGCGGTCAAAAAAGCGTCGGCGCCGGGACAGCTCGGGGCAGAAGAGCTTCGAATGGTGCTTAAAATCTTGCATGACGTTTGATAAAAGGGCAATTAATTTCGATGAGAAGTTAGTTGCTCTTTCATTATGGATGTTTTTATAAACAGATAAAGTTGTTATGCAGATCTGAAATTTTATATCTCGATGAAAAAACAGTTGCAATATACCTAATATGGGTATATAATGCACTTATACATACCCCATATGGGTATTTTAGGTTTAAAGTATGATGGTGAGAGGGAGAAAAGGCAAAAGCCGGAAAATATATTCGGAGGATAATTATGGAAAAAGAAAAGAAATGTCCGGAATGTACACATCGGATAAAAAAGCGTACAGAAGAAGAAACAAAATTGATGATAAACCGCTTAAACAGAATAGAAGGGCAAGTGAGGGGGATTCGCAGAATGGTGGAGAATAATGCGTATTGTCCGGATATTCTTATACAAGTTTCGGCGATTACCGCGGCATTGAACAGTTTTAATAAAGTTCTTTTATCAGAACATATCCGTACTTGTGTTTCGGAAGATATCAGGGAAGGAAAAGATGAGACGATAGATGAACTTGTAACAGTTTTGAGAAAACTTATGAAATAGATTCTGAAAAGGCAATGGAATCGAGGATTTGAGAATCGAAAGGAGGAAACCGGTTGAAACAATATGAAGTTACAGGTATGAGCTGTGCGGCATGCAGTGCACGTGTAGAAAAAGCTGTATCAAAGATTGAAGGAGTTACGTCATGTTCTGTAAATCTGCTGACTAATTCTATGGGAGTAGAGGGGGCTGTCGATGCACAGACAGTTATTGAAGCTGTAGAGGCGGCGGGATATAAGGCGGCGGAGAAAGAAAGCAGGACAGGACAGGAAGCAGGCAGGATGGAAAAGAGCGGAGAATTAAAAGATAAGGAAACGCCTGAGATGAAAAAGCGATTGATCGCCTCTCTTTGTTTTTTGATTCCGTTAATGTATCTGTCAATGGGGCATATGATGTGGGGATGGAAAGTTCCGGAAATTGTGAGCGAGAATCACGTGGCAATGGGGATCATACAGCTTCTGCTGACAACAGCCGTAATGGTGATCAATCAGAAGTTTTTTATCAGTGGAGTCAGAGGACTTTTTCATAAAGCGCCGAATATGGATACCCTGGTTGCTCTTGGCGCAGGCGCGTCTTACGGCTACAGTATTTATGCTCTGTTTGCGATGACAGATGCGCAGATGCGTGGGAATGCGGCAGAAGTAATGACATATATGCATGAGTTTTATTTTGAATCTGCGGCGATGATCCTGACATTGATCACAGTCGGTAAACTTCTGGAAGCAAGGTCAAAAGGAAAGACGACAGATGCGCTGAAAGGTCTGATGGGTCTTGCGCCTAAGACGGCGACTGTTGTGCGCGGCGGCGAGGAAGTAAAAATCGGGATCGAACAAGTGCAAAAGGGAGATCTGTTTGTCGTTCGTCCGGGGGAAAGCATTCCGACTGACGGTATTGTAGTCGAAGGAAGCGGAGCGGTTGACGAATCAGCGCTTACCGGCGAAAGTATTCCGGTTGATAAAAAAGAGAGAGATTGTGTATCGGGCGCGACGATAAACCAGTCCGGTTTTTTGAGATGTAAGGCGACCAGAGTGGGAGAAGACACAACTTTGTCTCAGATTATCCATATGGTGGGAGATGCGGCTGCGACAAAAGCTCCGATCGCAAAAGTGGCAGATAAAGTGTCGGGAGTGTTTGTTCCGGTTGTTATGGCAGTTGCTGTTTTGACGATTATTGTATGGCTTGCATTCGGAGAAACGATCGGTTTTGCTCTTGCACGGGGAATCTCGGTTCTTGTGATCAGTTGTCCTTGTGCTCTCGGTCTTGCGACGCCGGTTGCGATTATGGTCGGAAACGGTGTGGGAGCAAAGAACGGAATTTTATTTAAAACAGCAGTTTCTCTTGAAGAAACGGGGAAAATTGATGTTGTAGTGCTGGACAAAACAGGAACGATCACAAAAGGAAGACCGACGGTGACAGATATTTTGCCCGGTTCGGCTTTTAGTGAGTCGGAACTTCTGACGTATGCATACATTCTTGAAAAGAAAAGTGAACATCCGTTAGCGCATGCAATTTTGAAAAAGGCAGAGGAAGAAGCAATCCAGACGAAAGAAGAAGCGAAAAACTTTACGGCAGTTTCCGGAAATGGTTTGACGGGAGAGATAGGCGGCGATAAATTTTTCGGCGGAAACTTGAAATTTGCAGAAGGAAGAACTGTTATTTCGGAAGCGGTAAGAAAGCAGGCGGAAAGTTTTGCATCAGAAGGAAAAACACCGTTATTTTTCGGAAGGAATGAGGAACTGATCGGCATAATCGCCGTTGCAGACATTATAAAAGAAAACAGTCCGCAGGCGGTCAGAGAATTGAAAAATATGGGGATCAAGGTGGTCATGCTCACAGGCGATAATGAGCGTACGGCAAAAGCGATCGGAGAGCAGGCGGGTGTAGATGAAGTGATTGCCGGTGTTTTACCTGATGGAAAAGAGGATGTGATCAAAAAATTAAAAGAAGAAGGAAAAGTGGCGATGGTTGGGGACGGGATTAATGATGCGCCGGCTCTTACGCGGGCGGATGTCGGAATCGCCATCGGAGCAGGAACGGATATCGCTATTGATGCGGCGGATATTGTGCTTATGAAAAGCAGGTTGAGCGACGTGCCTGCCGCTGTGCGCATGAGTCGGGCAGCGCTTCGCAATATTCATGAAAATCTTTTCTGGGCATTTTTTTATAATGTGATCGGCATTCCGCTCGCAGCGGGAATCTGGATTCCTATCTTCGGGTGGAAATTAAATCCGATGTTCGGGGCAGCGGCAATGAGTCTGTCAAGCGTATGTGTTGTAAGCAACGCCCTGAGGCTGAATTTGTTTAAATTATATGATGGTTCTAAAGATAGAAAAAGAAGTCAAAAAAACAAGAAAAATTCTGAAGAAGAAAAGGAGAATAAAACAATGAAAAAAGTAATGAAAATCGAAGGAATGATGTGCGGACACTGCGAGGCGAGAGTGAAAAAGGTTCTTGAAGCGCTGGATGGAGTGGAACAGGCGGAAGTCAGTCATGAAACCGGCACGGCAGTTGTTGAAATGACAGAAGAGGTTGCTGACGAAGTACTTAAAAAGGCAGTGGAAGATCAGGATTATAAAGTGTTGGGGATTGACTTCTGACAATTTGAATAGTAATATAGGTATGTAGCTATCCATTTGAAGAACGGATTTCTGAAAAGTGGGTAGCTTTTTTAACGAGCATCGTTCTTTTAAAAAGAACGGAATAAAAGGAGGAAAAACAATGAAGAAGAAAATGCTCAGCGCATTCTTGTGTGCAGCTATGGCAGTCACTCTCGTTGCAGGGTGCGGAGCTCCGGCGGCAGACGCAGGCAAAGACAAAGGAGGAGACTCCAAAAAAGAGGCGTCGGAAGGAATTCCGAAAGATGAAATCAAGGTAGGATTTGTACATATTTCCGATCCGAGCGATATGGGATATACATACAATCATGATCTGGGAACAAAGGAAATGCAGAAAGAACTGGGATTGAGCGATGACCAGATCATCAACAAATATAATGTGCCGGAAGATGCAGAATGTGATACAGCTCTTAGAGAACTCGTAGAAGCAGGATGCAACATTATCTTTGCAACAAGCTTCGGGTTTGAAGACTATGTGAAAGAAGTAGCCGCAGAGTATCCGGACATCCAGTTCTGTCATGCGACAGGATTCCAGGCATCGGATTCAGGACTGGATAACTTCCATAATTATTTTGCGTCTATTTATGAGGGACGTTATCTGGCAGGTATTGCGGCAGGACTTAAGACAGAAACAAATAAACTCGGCTACGTAGCGGCACATCCGTTTGCAGAGGTTATCAGCGGATATACAGCGTTCTATCTTGGAGCAAAAAGTGTGAATCCTGATGTAACAATGGATATTATGTATACAAATTCATGGAATGATCCGACAATCGAGTCTCAGGTTGCAAAAGCTCTTATCGACCGCGGATGCGATGTGATCTCCCAGCATTCGGATTCTACAGCTCCGGCAACGACAGCTGAGGATAATGGAGTATGGCAGGTTGGATATAATAATGATATGATTGCCGCTGCACCGAATGCGTCTTTAGTTTCTCCTCGTATTGACTGGGGAATTTATGTGACAGAAGCTGTTCAGGCAGTGATCGACGGAAAAGAAATTCCGGCTGACTGGTGCAAAGGATATGCCGACGGAGCCGTTTATTTGTCTCCATTGAATGAGAAGATCGCAGCAGAGGGAACGCAGGAGGCGATCGATAAAGCGGCGGAAGCGCTGAAAAACGGAGAACTTTTTGTATTCGGCGGTCCGCTTAAAGGAGTAAGTCCGGACGGAGAGAAGATTGAAGTTGCAGAGGGAGATCATTTCCCGGAACAGGAAGAGGCTTCTGCACCGTCATGGCAGTATATTATCGAGGGATGTAACGTAGTTCAGTAATTGTATAAAGTAATTCTAAAAAATAAATCCGAAAGAAGATATCTTCGGAAAATGAAAACAGAGCCGTCTTCGGACGGCTTTGTTTATAACATTAAATGTTTTTTAAGCGGAATACCGCTTTGTTCTATGAGGATTTCATGAGGAAATGAGAAAGATACGGCAGGAGAGAAGAAGGAGGAAAAAAATTTGGGAGAAGCAGCGCAGTATGCAATAAAAATGCATCATGTAACGAAAACATTCGGTAAAGTCGTTGCCAATAAAAATGTAGATCTTGAACTGAAAACAGGGGAGATCCTTGCGCTTCTCGGTGAAAACGGAAGTGGAAAAACAACATTGATGAACATGTTGTCAGGAATTTATTTTCCGGATTACGGAGAGATTTATGTAAAAGGGAAGGAGGTAACGATTCGTTCCCCGAAGGATTCTTTTACTCTCGGAATCGGAATGATCCATCAGCATTTTAAGCTTGTGGATGTGTTGACGGCAGCGGAAAATATCGTGTTGGGATTGGAAGGGAAAACGGTGTTAAAACGCCGTGAGATCAATCGGAAAGTAGCAGAATTAGCACAAAAATATGGCTTTGATCTTGATCCGACAAAGAAAGTTTACAATATGTCGGTTTCTGAAAAACAAACGGTGGAAATATTAAAAGTGCTGTACAAAGGCGCGGATATTTTGATTTTAGACGAACCTACGGCGGTTCTTACTCCTCAGGAAACGGAAAAGCTGTTTGCTGTTTTGAAAAACATGAAAAAACACGGGAAATCGATCATCATCATTACACATAAATTAAATGAAGTAATGGCGATATCAGATCGTGTTGCGATCTTGCGAAAGGGAGAATATATCGGAGTTGTGGAAACTTCGGAAACCGATCCGGATCAACTTACGGAAATGATGGTCGGCCGGCCGATCAGTCTTGAGATTGAAAGACCGGAAGTAAAACGGGGCGGAAAACGTCTTCGGGTGATCGATCTTACCTGTTTGAGCGGAGACGGAGTGAAGGCTCTTGATAATGTTTCGTTTGATGCTTATGCAGGAGAGATACTGGGAATCGCCGGAATTGCAGGAAGCGGACAAAAAGAACTGTGCGAGACGATTGCGGGACTTTATCCTTCTGTCGGGGGATCTGTTTTGTATTCTGAATCATCAGAAAAAGGGGCGGTAAAAGAACGTATTTTAGGATTAAGCCCGGATGAAATCGCCAAAAAAGGAATTTCAATGGCATTTGTTCCGGAAGATCGTCTTGGAATGGGTCTTGTTGCCGGAATGGATATGACAGATAATGTCATGCTTAGAAGTTATAAGTCGAACAAAGGTATTTTTGTAGATCGGAAAAGTCCGAGAGATCTTGCGGAAAAACTGATTAAGGAATTAGAAATCGTAACTCCGGGCGTGGAAACTCCGGTAGGAAGACTTTCGGGAGGTAATGTGCAGAAAGTTCTTTTAGGAAGAGAGATAGCCTGTCAGCCGTCGGTTCTGATTGTCGCATATCCGGTAAGAGGTCTTGATATCAATGCGTCTTACAGAATCTATGATCTTTTGAACGAACAGAAGAAAAAGGGAGTTGCGGTTGTATTTATCGGAGAAGATCTTGATGTGCTTATGCAGCTTTCGGACCGCATCATGGTTATGTGCGGAGGAAAGGTAAGCGGTATTGTCGATCCGAGAAAAGTGACAAAAGAAGAAATCGGATTAATGATGATCCGTACAGAACAAGATGGAGAAAAAGAGGAGGTGACAGAATGAGTTCCAATGTGACACATGCGAAAGAGCCTTTGTTCCGAATGGTAAAAAGAGATGCGATTCCTCAGAAAAAAGCGTGGATGATCCGTGCGGCTGCTTTTCTTTTATCTTTGGCTACGGGCGCTGTCGTGATCATGATGCTCGGACATAATCCGTTTTCGGTATATATTTCCATGATAAAGGGAGCATGGGGAACGAAGACTGTTTCTTATGAGACGATTAAGATCGCAATTCCGCTTCTTATCACGGCGATCGGAATTTCTTTTGCGTTCAAAATGAAATTCTGGAATATAGGGGCGGAAGGACAGATTTTGGTAGGTGCAGTTGCGGCAGGTGCGTTTGGTCTTTTTACTGCTCATATTTTTCCGAAGATCCCACTTGTAATTCTTATGATGCTGGCGGCGATCGTAGCGGGCGGTTTGTACGGTTTGCTCCCGGCTGTCTGCAAGGCGAAGTGGGGAACAAATGAGACGTTGTTTACACTGATGTTAAATTATATTGCTCTGGCATTTATCAAATATCTTATGAACGGCCCGTGGAAAGCTCCGGGAAGCAGCTATCCGAAAATAGCGATGCTTGTTCCGGGAGCGCGTTTGACAAAAGTATTCGGAGTGCACTGGGGATGGATCTTAGCGCTTATTCTCGTTGTCGTATCTTATATTTATTTTAATAAGACGAAACAAGGCTATGAAATTGCTGTTGTAGGTGAAAGCAATAATACTGCCAGATATGCGGGAATCAATGTGGGACGGGTATTCCGCAGAACGATGTTTTTATCCGGAGCGCTTTGCGGACTTGTCGGAATGCTTCAGTTTGCGGGATCGGACTTTACGATTACGGAAGGAACTGCAGGCGGCGTCGGATTTACGGCCATTACAGTTGCATGGCTCGCAAAAATGAATCCGGCGGGAATGTTGGTTGTATCAGTATTTATCGCGATGCTTGAGCGAGGGGCGAACGCAATTCAGACACAGTTTAAAATTCCGGCATCTGCGGCCGATCTGTTGATTGGTATTATTTTGTTCTTTATGCTCGGATGTGAGTTTTTTATCACATATAAGTTGATCGGAAGAGGAAAGGAGGAACATCATGCTTAATACGTTGAATGGATTATTTATTGCGGCAGTATTGGCCGGAACGCCGCTTCTTTTAGGAGCGCTCGGTGAAATACTGACAGAAAAATCAGGAAACTTAAATCTTGGTGTAGAGGGAATGATGTTCATGGGGGCGATCACGGGACTGGCAGGTTCGTATTATTATGAACAGGCAGTGATCGGTTCGGGCGGGAACCCGAACGGAGCGGTTTCTTCTGTCATAGCTCTTCTTACTTCTTTTGCGGCGGGTTCTCTTGGGGCACTGATCTACAGTTTTTTGACGATTACGCTCCGGGCAAATCAAAATGTAACAGGTCTGACATTAACAATTTTCGGAACCGGTTTCGGAAATTTTTTCGGAGAGTATATCGGACAGAAGGCCGGCGGTTATGTGGCGGTATCTGAAGTGACGAAGAAAGCATTTTCAGGGATTGATATCCCGGTTTTGTCAGATATCCCGGTGCTTGGTCCTCTTTTATTCCGGTATAACTGGGTCGTTTATTTTGCAATCGCGGCAGCGCTTTTTATGACATGGTTTTTTAATCGTACAAGAGTGGGACTGAATCTTCGTGCTGTCGGGGAAGATCCGGCAACTGCGGATGCGGCGGGTATCAATACGACGGTATATAAATATATGGCGACTGTGATCGGCGGAGGGATCTGCGGAATCGGTGGTATGTATATGAGCATGGTTACAACATCAGGCGTATGGGTGCATAACTGTGTCAGCGGGTATGGATGGCTTGCGGTAGCGCTTGTTATTTTTGCAACATGGAGTCCTGCAAGAGGAATGCTTGTGGCGCTTGTATTCGGCGGTCTTACGATCATGCGTATGTATATTAATATTCCCGGACTTCCGGCTCAGATTTATGATATGTTCCCGTACATTGCTACGATACTTGTTCTTGTGATCACAAGTATGCGCAGAAGTAAGGAGCATGCACAGCCAAAGAGCTGCGGACTGAATTATTTCCGCGAGGAAAGATAAAGGGATTCGTATATGAATATTTTATTCAGCTATGCATAGTGATTTCCGATGACGGTAATGGGTTTTGATATGTTTTCGGAAAAGTGCATAGCTGAATTTTTGTATAAGCGACGGGTCAAAGTCGGGGTGTGACCGAGATCTTGGCGAATGTTTATAATACCGGAATGTGCTTTTGGAACTTCCGGTAATTGTTTTATGTACGGTTGTTCTGGCTGTGGAAGCTGCGCAATGATAACTGTCATGGGATTGTGGGAGGCATAGAAATATGATATCCTAAATGAAAATTTATTGTATGAAGGCTGATCGGCATTTTGGGGTTATACCGTGCTGAAAAATATTCGGATATATTATTCGCAAAAATAGTGTTGACAATTTAAAGAGGGTATAATACTATAATAGCAGAAGCGAACAACTGTTCGATACTAAAAATCGTTATACAGAAGGAGATATTTTATTATGGCGGGAAATGATGAAAAGAAAAAAGCGCTGGATGCGGCGATAGCAAAACTTGAGAAGGATTTTGGAAAGGGCGCGGTGATGAAACTCGGAGAATCAGGAGCTCATGTTGCGGTAGAGACAGTTCCTACAGGCTGTTTGAGTCTTGATATTGCGCTTGGATTGGGCGGAGTTCCGAAAGGACGCGTGATTGAAGTTTACGGACCTGAGTCCAGCGGTAAGACAACGGTTGCGCTTCATATGATTGCGGAAGTGCAGAAACGCGGCGGTATTGCGGGATTTATTGATGCGGAACATGCGTTGGATCCGGTCTATGCAAAGAATATAGGAGTGGATATTGACGAACTATATATTTCCCAACCGGACAGCGGTGATCAGGCTTTGGAGATTGCAGAGACGATGGCACGTTCCGGCGCAATCGACATTATCGTTGTAGACTCTGTTGCGGCTCTTGTGCCGAGACAGGAGATTGAAGGAGATATGGGAGACAGTCATGTGGGACTTCAAGCGCGATTGATGTCACAGGCACTTAGGAAACTGACTCCGGTTATCAGTAAGTCGAACTGTATTGTGATTTTTATCAATCAGCTGAGAGAAAAAGTCGGGGTCATGTTCGGAAATCCGGAGACGACAACCGGAGGAAGGGCGCTTAAGTTTTATGCGTCTGTCCGAATGGATGTCAGAAAAACAGAGACTCTGAAACAAAGCGGAGAGATGGTCGGAAACCATACCCGTATTAAGATTGTGAAAAATAAGATAGCTCCGCCGTTTAAGGAGGCGGAATTTGACATTATGTTCGGAAAAGGAATTTCAAAAGAAGGAGATATCCTTGATCTGGCTACTAAGTTAGATCTTGTTAAAAAGAGTGGAGCATGGTATGCATATGAAGGCGATAAGATCGGACAGGGCCGGGAAAATGCAAAGACATATCTGTCTGCTCATCCGGAAATAATGGAAGAGTTGGAAAAGAAAGTAAGAGAACATTATCAACTTGGGACAGATTCTTCGGAAAAAGATGAGAAAGAAGTGAAAAAGGAAAAAGAACAAAAAGGGAAAAGTGACGATCTTGCATTAAAAGGTGATGAAAAATAATGATAGTCACTAAAATAGAGCCATGTACAAAAACGAAGTTTAAAATTTATATAGATGAGACATTTAAGTTTGTACTTTATAAAGGAGAGGTTTCCCGTTTCGGAATTCGGATCGGGGAAGAAATCCCGCCGGAAACAGAAGAAAAGATCCGAACGGAAGTGCTTTTGAAGAGGGCGAAGCTTAGGGCGATGCATCTTCTCGAGGATATGGACCGAACAGAGTCTGCCCTTCGCGAAAAACTTCGTCAGGGTCTGTATCCGTCTGACGTGACAGAGGCGGCGATTGAATATGTAAAGTCATTCGGTTATCTTGATGATGTCCGGTATGCGGAAAACTTCGTGAGGAGCAGGCAGAATGTGAAGAGTAAAAAAGAAATCGGCACGGCGCTGCTGCAGAAAGGGATTTCGTCGGAAATAGCAAAGCGCGCTATGGAAATCTGCTATGAAGAAATGGGAGAAGAAGAGGCAATCCGCAAAATTTTAAGAAAAAAAAAGTTTGATCCGAATAAGGCGGAAGAAGCTCAAATGCAGAAAATATACGGCTATCTGGGGCGCAAAGGATTTCGTTATGATACAGTCCGTCAAGTGATACAAAATTATAATGACGATGCTTGACATTGTTGTGAAAACAGTATAAAATTTAACTGTTGTATTTAAGTAATATGTACAATGAAAATTTAATAAGGAGGTGCTCCTGTGCAAGTAGATTTAGTGATCGCTATTATACTTGCTGCGGCACTCGCTTTGATAGTTGGGATGGTTTCTCGATTTCTCACAATTTCCGGTTTGAAAAAAAATGCAGAAAGTAAAATCGGAAATGCAGAGGCAAAAGCAAGAGAAATCATCGATGATGCTGTGAAAACTGCTGAAACAACGAAAAAGGAAGCTCTTCTCGAAGTGAAAGAAGAATCGATCAAGACAAAGAATGATCTTGAGAAGGAGACAAAAGAAAGAAGAGCGGAATTGCAGCGCTATGAAAAAAGAGTGCTGGCAAAAGAAGAGGCAGTTGATAAGCGTTCTGATGTGTTAGAACATCGGGAGTCGAAGCTTACGGCGAAAGAAGACCAGCTTCGTCAGCGGGAAGCCAAGGTAGAAGAGCTGAATCAGAAACGTGTGCAGGAACTAGAACGAATCTCAGGACTTACCTCCGAACAGGCAAAAGAATATCTGTTGAAAACTGTTGAAGAAGATGTTAAGCATGACACCGCAAAAATGGTCAGAGAATTGGAAACACAGGCGAAAGAAGAAGCAGACAAGAAAGCAAAAGAATATGTTGTCAATGCAATTCAGAGATGTGCGGCAGACCATGTTGCGGAAACGACAATTTCCGTTGTGCAGCTTCCGAGCGATGAAATGAAAGGTCGTATTATCGGTCGTGAAGGAAGAAATATCCGAACACTTGAAACATTGACCGGTGTGGAACTGATTATTGATGATACACCGGAAGCGGTTGTTTTATCGGGATTTGATCCCATCCGCCGTGAAGTTGCAAGAATTGCACTTGAACGTTTGATCGTAGACGGACGTATTCATCCGGCGAGAATTGAAGAAATGGTAGAAAAAGCGCAGAAAGAAGTCGATACAATGATCAGAGAAGAAGGAGAAGCGGCAGCGTTAGAAGTAGGCGTGCCGGGAATTCATCCGGAGTTGATCAGACTTCTCGGTCGTATGAAGTTTAGAACAAGCTATGGACAGAATGCGTTGAAGCATTCGATTGAAGTGGCTCAGTTGTCGGGACTTCTTGCGGGCGAAATCGGTATAGATGTCAGAATGGCGAAACGTGCCGGACTTCTGCATGATATAGGAAAATCTATCGACCATGATGTAGAAGGGTCACATATTCAAATCGGTGTGGATCTTTGTAGGAAATATAAAGAATCCTCAACCGTAATTAACGCGGTGGAATCGCATCACGGAGATGTTGAGCCGCAGACATTGATCGCATGTGTAGTGCAGGCAGCCGATACGATTTCGGCAGCAAGACCGGGTGCAAGACGCGAGACGATCGAAACATACACCAACAGATTGAAACAGTTAGAAGAGATTACCAACCAGTTTAAAGGGGTGGATAAATCTTTTGCCATTCAGGCGGGCAGAGAGATTCGAGTTATGGTAGTTCCAGAGCAGGTATCTGATGATGATATGGTGCTTATGGCAAGGGATATTGCAAAACAAATTGAATTTGAACTTGAGTATCCCGGACAGATTAAAGTCAATGTAATCCGTGAATCACGGGCAACAGATTATGCGAAATAGCAATGAATCATAACAGCAGACGAAAGACCAGCCCTTGTCGAAAGACGAGGGCTTTCTTTTATTAAAATATGTTGATTGCTGAGAGGATACGGGGAAGGAGAAAGACGATGAGTGAACAGATTAAACGTGTGAACAGAGAATTGAAATTTAAAGGAACGATTATTGATTTCTATCAAGATACAATGGAAATTAATGGGGATCATACAGTTGTATGGGATTTTATCAAGCACAAAGGAGCTGCGGCAGTAGTTCCGGTCACTGAAGATGGAAAGATACTTATGGTACGTCAGTATCGAAATGCACTTGAGAGATATACTTTGGAGATACCGGCAGGGGCTCTGGATGAGGAAGGAGAGCCGGGGTTTAAATGTGCTGCTCGGGAATTGGAAGAAGAAACAGGTTATAAAAGTGAGGAATTGGAATGGCTGATCACCTTGAGGACAACGGTTGCTTTTTGCAATGAGAAGATCGAGGTGTATGTGGCGAAAAATTTAATCCCTTCAAAACAGCATTTAGATGAGGATGAATTTATTGATCTGAAAGCATATTCTCTTGATGAATTAAAAGAAAAAATATTTACAGGAGAGATTGAAGATGCAAAAACAGTTGCATCATTAATGGCATATGCAGTAAAATACGAAGCCTGAAAATGATGTAAGAAACGGATCGTGAAAAGTGATAATGAAAAAATTCCGGCATATAATGAAATATCAATAAAAAGTAAAGTGCAGAATGGCAAAAGGATCAGCAACTGCGCGATACAGGGAGGAATAATGAAGGTATTTCATGTGAAAAAGCAGTTAGCGGCTTTGTTTATGCCGGGATTTTTAATTGGAATTATTTATGTCAATTTTCTTGCTAAAAAATATGTGGCAGCTCCGGATCTGTTCAGTGAATATTTTTTGGATCAATTCAGGGGTGTGCAGATAGACGAAAAAGAATATTTATGGTATCTGCTTCGCATTCGCTGCGTTCCGTTTTTTATGCTTTCAGGGTTGGCTCTTACGAAGTTGAAAAAAGTAAGCGCCGGGTTATTTCTTGGGTGGACAGGCATATCTGTGGGGGTGCTTGTTTCGCTGGCGGCATCGAACTTGGGAATGAAAGGCTGTCTCTTGTGTCTTATAGGTGTTTCTCCACAGTTTCTTTTCTATATTCCTGCGTATTTTATGATCCTGAAATATTGTTATGAGTCAGAAGATGGCAGATGGAACAGACAGAAAACAATTTTTGTCGGTTTGATGATGAGTTTAGGAATTATTACCGAATTATATGTGAATCCTGTATTAGTGAAGTTGTTCTTGAATTATGTGTAGTTGTCTATAGACTATGTGCTGCGCACATAGTCTATAGATCTTTTGCTCCTTTTCGGAGATGAAAAAATAAAATAATAACGGCGATTCCGAAAACAAGAAACTGACTGGTTAAAAGTCCGATCAGATAACCGTATATTCCAAACTTGGGGATTGCAAAAAATACTCCGGCAATACGAACAAGAAGACCGGCAGTGTTGACGAGAAGTGTGCAGAATGTTTTCCCAAGTCCGTTAATTATGCTTGTAAGGGCGGTATTTGTGTAAAGAAACGGGCAGATCCATGAAAGTGTTAAAATGAAACTTCCGGCAGCAGAACTATGGAACAAAACTCTTCCGAGAAAGTTTCCGAAAATCAGAAAAAACAGACAGCATCCAAGGCCTAAAATGAAACAGCTTCCTACAGATTGTTTCAATAAACGAATGATTCGTCTGTTATCATCAGATGCCTGGGCAGCGCTGACGGCAGGCATAAGCACTGTTCCGATAGAAGTTGTGAGCGCCGAAGGAAAAAGGATGCATGGCAGAGCCATTCCTGTCAATACTCCGTAAAGGCGAAGCGCTTCCGAAGAAGTCATTCCGTAGATTTTTAAAAAAGTCGGGATGGAGGCCGCCTCAATGCTTTGGAGTAAAGTAACTGCCGTTCGATTTGCTGTAAGAGGAACAGATAAAGCGGACAGTTTTCTGAAAGTTTTTGAAATGGAAGAAATCGAAGCGGCATAACAAAGCTGCTTTTGCCGATTCAGCATCTGTATCGAAAAAAGTGCGGCAGCCGTCTCGCCTGCGGCAATGCCGGCGGCGGCAAGTTTGACAGAAGGGATTTCCCCGGTTTTTTTAACAAAGAGAAAAAGCAGGACGACGAAAAGAATTCGAGCGGATTGTTCGATAAGCTGTGACAGGGCAGGAATTTTTGTCTGCTGAAGCCCTAAACTGTATCCGCAGATACAACTATGTATTGCGGCGAACGGTAATGCATAAGAGACGATAAGAAGGAGATTTTCACACCTGGCATCTCCTAAAAAAGTTGTTGCTATATAAAAGGCGTTTTTTTGGAGAAAATATAATTCTATAAGTGAGAGAAAGAGTGTGAAGCCAAGAGAAACTGCAAGAATGTTTCCGGCTTCTTTTTGCCGTTCAATATGCGGGGAGGATGAACTGGCGGCAGAGTAAGTAACAACAGATGACATTTTTTCTGCGACCATGTGTGAGACGGCGGTTTGAATCCCGAATGTGCTGACTGACAGACAAAGTGCATAGACCGGGAAAATGAGCTGATATAAACCGACGTTTTCTTCTCCGAAAGCATGACTTAAAAAAATACGAAAGAAGAATCCCATAATGCGAGTGATCAATCCGGCGGCAGTTAAAACGGCGGCGCCGCGAAATAAATTGCGGGAAGAAAAGGAGCGGAATTTGTCAGAACGGAATAACATAAAATCACCTCGATTTGTAACAACAGACATATACTTGTTAAAACATATGTCATAAGGAGACTTGACAGAACCGGGGATGAATGCTATGCTACAAAAGAAATCCCTAGTAAAATACTGGGGAATCCATTCTGCAATATTAAGAATAAAGAAATAGAGTATTTTTATTAAGGAACGGAGCGTGAGAAAGTGAAGTTATCTACAAAAGGAAGGTATGGACTTCGTGCGTTGATCGATCTGGCGCAAAATGGAGGTGAACAGCCGGTATCTATTACAAGTATTTCAACAAGACAAGATATCTCGGAACGATATCTTGAGCAGTTGATGTCTATGCTGAAAAAAGCGGGGATTGTAAGAAGTGTAAGAGGAGCCGGAGGCGGATATGTGCTTGTAAAAAGACTGGAAGATATTTCTGTGGGAGATGTGCTTCGCGCATTGGAAGGCAGTCTTGAGCCGGTGGACTGCGCGGGTCTTGAACCAAATGGAGGATGCAGTGTTTCGGACAGCTGCGTGACAAAATATGTTTGGAAGAAAATTAACGACAGTATTAACCAGACGGTAGATGAGATTAAACTTGATCAACTCGTAAAAGAAAACGGAAAAAACTGTAGAAACTGATTACAGTTTATTTAATGAAGAGATGGAGGAAAAAAGATGGATAAACTGATATATCTTGATAATGCGGCTACGACAAAAACTTCACCTGAAGTTGTGGAAGCAATGCTGCCTTATTTTACAGAACATTATGGGAATCCGTCCAGTATATATTCGTTTGCGGCGGCAAATAAGGAAGTGATTTCAAAACAAAGAGAGACGATCGCAGGTGTGATCGGAGCAAAGGAAAATGAGATTTATTTTACGGCGGGAGGAACGGAAGCCGACAACTGGGCATTGACGGCGACAGCAGAGGCGTATGGCGCAAAAGGAAAGCATATTATTACGACGAAGATTGAACATCATGCCGTTTTGCATACATGTGAATATCTTCAAAAGCGAGGGTATGAGGTTACTTATCTCGATGTGGATGAATATGGAGTTGTAGATCCGAAGTCGGTAGAGGCGGCGATCAGACCGGATACGATATTGATCTCGGTCATGTTTGCGAACAATGAGATCGGTACGGTAGAGCCGATAAAAGAGATCGGCGCGATCGCTCATGAAAAAGGAATTTTGTTTCACACGGACGCCGTACAGGCGTTTTGTCAGATACCGATCGATGTCGATGAATGTCATATAGATATGCTCAGCGCCAGCGGACATAAATTAAACGGTCCGAAGGGAATTGGATTTTTATACATCAGAAAAGGAGTCAAAATCCGCTCGTTGATCCACGGAGGAGCACAGGAGAGGAGACGTCGTGCAGGAACTGAAAATGTTCCAGGAATCGTCGGTTTCGGGAAAGCAGTTGAAATAGCTGCAGCGTCTATGGAAAGAAGAATGGAAAAAGAAAGTCAGCTTCGGGATTATTTGATCGAAAAGATTGAAAAAGAGATACCATACTGCAGATTAAACGGCGACAGAGAAAGGCGTCTTCCGAATAATGTGAATTTCAGTTTTCAATATATAGAAGGCGAGTCGCTTCTTATCATGCTCGACATGAAAGGCATCTGCGCTTCCAGCGGATCTGCGTGTACATCGGGATCGCTGGATCCTTCACATGTTCTTTTGGCAATCGGGCTTCCTCATGAAATTGCACACGGATCTTTGCGTCTGACGCTTGGAGACGATACGACAAAAGAAGATCTGGATTATGTGACGACCTGTTTGAAAGAGATAGTAGCTCGACTAAGAAGCATGTCTCCTCTTTATGAAGATTTTTTGAAAAAACAAAAAAATAAGTAAAGGAACAGGGAAAAGAAATTGACTTAAGTCAAAAGAAAAATATCGTTTGAATAAGCGGAAACAGAGAATAGGAGGAATTTATTTATGTATACAGAAAAAGTAATGGATCATTTTCAGCATCCGAGAAACGTAGGAGAACTTGAAAACGCCAGCGGCGTCGGAACAGTGGGAAATGCAAAATGTGGAGATATCATGAGAATTTATCTTGACATTGATGAAAACCAGATTATTCGGGATGTGAAGTTTAAAACTTTTGGATGTGGGGCGGCTGTAGCAACAAGCAGTATGGCGACAGAACTTGTAAAAGGGAAAAATATACAGGAGGCAATGAAAGTAACAAACAAAGCTGTGATGGAGGCTCTTGATGGTCTTCCGCCAGTAAAAGTACATTGTTCGTTGCTGGCAGAGGAAGCAATTCATGCGGCGCTTTGGGATTATGCTGAAAAGAACGGGATCAAGATTGAAGGGCTGGAAAAACCAAAGACAGATATTCATGAGGACGAGGAAGAAGAGGAATATTAATGAAGAAAGTGGTTGTAGGAATGTCAGGAGGCGTGGATTCGTCTGTGGCGGCATATCTGCTGAAAGAACAAGGCTATGATGTGATCGGCGTTACGATGCAGATCTGGCAGGAAGAAGACGTCTGTACAGTAGAAGAAAACGGAGGCTGCTGCGGGTTAAGCGCTGTTGAAGATGCGAGGAGAGTTGCAGCGGCATTGGGCATTCCTTATTATGTGATGAATTTCAGAGAGGAATTCCAAAAAAATGTAATCGACTATTTTGCAGATTCTTATGTGAACGGCCAGACGCCGAATCCGTGTATTGCATGCAACCGTTATGTGAAATGGGAAGCGCTTCTTAAGCGCAGCATCTCGATCGGAGCAGATTTTATTGCGACAGGGCACTATGCAAGAGTTGAGCAGCTTTCAAACGGGAGATATGCTCTGCGGCGTTCGGCAACTGCTGCAAAAGATCAGACTTATGCATTATATAATCTGACGCAGGAACAGTTGAAACGAACGTTGATGCCGGTAGGAGAATATACAAAAGAAGAAGTTCGGGTAATTGCGGAAAAGATCGGACTGCTCGTTGCGGACAAGCCGGACAGTCAGGATATATGTTTTGTACAGGATGGAAACTATGCTGCTTTTATAGAAGAACATACAGGGAAGAAAGCTTCGGAAGGAAACTTTGTTACATCGGATGGAACTGTCATAGGGAGGCATAAAGGGATTATCCATTATACGGTCGGTCAGAGAAAGGGACTTGGTCTGGCACTTGGATATCCGGCATTTGTTCTTGAAATCCGTCCGGAAACGAATGAGGTCGTTATCGGAACTTATGAAGAATCTCTGACAACGGTTGTCCGTGCAAAACAGCTGAACTTTATGTCGGTAGAAGATCTAAAAGAACCGCTGCGTGTGTTTGCGAAGATCAGGTATAATCACAAAGGCGCGTGGTGTACGGTCGAGCGGACGAAAGAAGATGAAGTAACTTGCTGTTTTGAGGAGCCGCAGCGCGCGGTGACACCCGGTCAGGCGATTGTATTTTATGACGGCGAGTATGTACTTGGCGGCGGTACGATTTTGTGAGAGGTGTGAGAGGATGCCTAAACGATTAAAAGAAACAATGATACGATCTGATTTTCATATGCATACCGCATTTTCAACGGACAGTGAAGAGGCTGTTGAAAGTATGTTGAACCGGGCTGTTGAAAGAGGGCTCTATTCGGTTTGCATCACAGATCATATGGATGCGGATTACCCGCCGGATGACGAATTGGGAGAAAGTGCATTCCGGTTGGATACGGAAAACTACTTTCCGTTTCTTTTAAAAAGAAAAAAGAGTATGAAGAACGGATTCAGGTGCGTATCGGAATTGAATTAGGACTTCAAAAGCATCTGGGGACAAGATACGAGACGTTGATCGAGAAGTATCCGTTCGATTTTGTGATCGGCTCTATGCATCTTGTCTGTGGGGAAGACCCTTATACCGGAAAGGTGTTTGAAGAGCTGGGAGATGCACAGGTATACAGGAGGATGTTCTGTGAAACGTTGGAATGCATTCGGAAAATAAAATGTTTCGATGTGCTCGGTCATTTGGATTATGTGGTTCGATATGGAAAGCATCAGGCGGAGGCGTATTCTTATGAAAAGTTTTCTGATGAGATTGACATGATATTAAGAGAATTGATCTCGTCAGGAAAAGGTCTGGAATTGAACATGGCAGGAATAAAGTATGGTCTTGGATTTGCTCATCCGCATCCGAGTGTGCTTCGCCGATATAAAGAGCTGGGAGGAGAGATCATCACCGTGGGATCTGATGCTCATAAAGCAGAGCATATCGGATATGAATTTGAGATCGCGGGCGAACTTCTGAAATCCTGTGGTTTTCGATATTATACAGAATTTGAGAATCGTAAGGCTGTTTTTCGACGGATTCCATAAAAATGTATTTAGGACTTGAATTTTTGTTCCTGTTTTAGTACAATTATGCTAGTTGATGAATTCTTAACAATGTTTACTTTGCGGGGGTTCATTTGCATAACTGGAAACAGTTAAATATTTTTCAAACTTTTAGGAGGAATTAATCATGGCAGTAAAAGTAGCGATTAATGGATTTGGACGTATTGGACGTCTTGCTTTCAGACAGATGTTCGGAGCAGAGGGATTTGAGATCGTAGCAATCAATGACCTGACATCCCCGAAAATGCTTGCTCACTTACTGAAATATGACTCAACACAGGGCAAATATGCACTGGCAGATAAAGTTGAGGCTGGAGAGGATTCTATCATCGTTGATGGAAAAGAAATTAAAATCTACGCAAAAGCAAACGCAGCAGAACTTCCGTGGGGAGAAATCGGCGTTGACGTAGTTCTGGAGTGTACAGGATTCTACACATCTAAAGCAAAAGCACAGGCTCACATCGATGCAGGCGCTAAAAAAGTTGTTATTTCCGCTCCGGCAGGAAATGACCTTCCGACAATCGTATATAACGTAAACCACGAGCAGCTTACAAAAGATGACAACATCATCTCAGCAGCTTCCTGTACAACAAACTGCTTGGCTCCGATGGCAAAAGCACTGAACGATCTTGCACCGATCAAATCCGGTATCATGTGCACAATCCACGCTTACACAGGTGATCAGATGACACTTGACGGACCGCAGAGAAAAGGCGATCTGAGAAGATCTCGTGCAGCAGCTTGCAACATCGTGCCGAACAGCACAGGTGCAGCAAAAGCAATCGGTCTTGTTATTCCGGAACTGAACGGAAAACTGATCGGTTCTGCTCAGCGTGTTCCGACTCCGACAGGATCTACAACAATTCTTACAGCAGTTGTAGAAGGCGAAGTAACAGTTGATCAGATCAACGCAGCTATGAAAGCAGCAGCAAACGAGTCTTACGGATACAATACAGATGAGATCGTATCCAGCGATATCGTAGGTATGTCTTACGGATCACTCTTTGATGCTACTCAGACAATGGCACTTCCGACTGGCGACGGAACAACAGAAGTTCAGGTTGTTTCATGGTATGACAACGAGAACTCTTACACAAGCCAGATGGTAAGAACAATCAAATACTTCGGAAAACTGCTTGAGGCTTAATTCATTTTAAAGTAATGGATTATTTTGGCGGACAGGCAGTGTCGCGCCGAACAGTTATGAAAATGACTCACAACGGGGTCCGGTCTTATTGTAGGACCGGACTCCGTTTTGTTATGAATCTTCAGAAAAATATTCAGGAGGCAATGATAATGGCAGCTCTTAATAAAAAATCAGTAGATGATATTAATGTAAAGGGACAGAGAGTCCTTGTAAGATGTGACTTTAACGTTCCGCTGATCGACGGTAAGATTACAGATGAAAATCGTATCGTGGCAGCTCTTCCTACAATTAAAAAATTGATTGCGGATGGAGGAAAAGTAATCCTTTGTTCTCACCTCGGAAAGCCGAAGGGTGAGCCGAAACCGGAACTTTCTCTTGCACCGGTGGCAGTAAGACTGGCTGAACTTCTCGGACAGGATGTGAAATTCGCAGCCGATCCGGAAGTAGTAGGAGAAAATGCAAAAGCGGCAGTGGAAGCGATGAAGGACGGCGACGTAGTCCTTCTTGAGAATACACGTTACAGAGCAGAAGAGACAAAGAACGGAGAGGCATTCAGCAAAGAACTGGCTTCTCTTTGTGATGTATTTGTAAATGATGCGTTTGGTACGGCTCACAGAGCACACTGTTCAAACGTAGGAGTTACAGAGTATGTTGATACGGCAGTTGTCGGATATCTTATGCAAAAAGAGATCGACTTCCTTGGAAATGCAGTAGAGAACCCGGAAAGACCGTTTGTTGCGATCCTTGGCGGTGCGAAAGTTTCCAGCAAAATCTCAGTTATCAATAACCTGCTTGACAAAGTAGACACATTGATTATCGGAGGAGGAATGAGTTATACATTTACAAAGGCTCAGGGCGGAAGTGTAGGAGCATCTCTTCTTGAGGAAGACTATCTTCAGTATGCACTTGATATGATCAAGAAAGCTGAGGAAAAAGGAGTAAAACTTCTTCTTCCGGTTGACACGATCGTAGCAGATGAATTTTCAAACGATGCAAATACGAAAGTTGTTTCACGTGATGCGATTCCGGACGGATGGATGGGTCTGGATATCGGACCGGAGACGGCAAAAATCTTTGCAGAGGCAGTGAAATCTGCGAAAACAGTTGTTTGGAACGGACCGATGGGATGCTTCGAGATGCCTAAATTTGCAGAAGGAACAAAAGTTGTTGCAGAAGCTCTCGCAAATACAGAGGCTGTTACGATCATCGGAGGCGGTGATTCGGCAGCGGCTGTAAATCAGCTTGGATTCGGCGATAAGATGACACATATTTCTACAGGCGGCGGCGCTTCTCTGGAATTCCTTGAAGGAAAAGAACTTCCGGGTGTAGCGGCAGCTAATGATAAATAAATGAAAGTGGTCTAGAAGAAGGAGAATATGGAAATGGCAAGAAGAAAAATTATCGCAGGTAACTGGAAAATGAACAAAACTCCGAGCGAAGCAGTTGCTCTTGTAGAAGAACTGAAACCGCTTGTAGCAAACGACGCCGTAGACGTTGTATTTTGTGTTCCGGCAATCGATATCGTACCGGTTGTTGAAGCTGTGAAAGGAACAAACATTCAGGTTGGTGCTGAGAATATGTATTTTGAAGAGAGCGGAGCTTATACAGGCGAAATCTCTCCGGGTATGCTTGTAGATGCAGGTGTAAAATATGTCGTTCTCGGACATTCTGAGAGAAGAGATTATTTCGGTGAGACAAACGAAGACGTAAATAAGAAAGTATTGAAAGCATTAGAGCATGGTATCACACCAATCATGTGCTGCGGTGAATCTCTGGAGCAGAGAGAGCAGGGTGTGACAATGGATTTCATTCGTCAGCAGGTGAAAGTAGGTCTTCAGAATGTTACATCCGAGCAGGCAAAAACGATGGTTATTGCTTATGAGCCGATTTGGGCGATCGGAACAGGAAAGACAGCTACAACGGAACAGGCAGAGGAAGTTTGTAAAGCAATCCGTGAGTGTGTTGCAGAAGTGTATGATGATGCAACGGCAGAGAAAATCCGTATTCAGTACGGCGGTTCTGTGAATGCAGGAAACGCAGCAGAGCTGTTTGCACAGGCTGACATAGACGGAGGTCTTGTAGGAGGAGCTTCTTTGAAAGCTGATTTCGGAAAAATCGTAAATTACTAATTTTTATCGAATATTTTGTAAAATAAATACGAGATCGATTTTATAAACAGACCGGACAGGTGCACAAATGCGTCAGTCCGGTCTGTTCATGCTTGCAAAACAAAGAAAAAAAAGGTACAATAAATAGCGGAATGAAAAGTACAAATGTATAGTTAAAGGAGATATGGATATGAGTAAAAAACCAACCGTATTGATGATATTAGATGGATATGGCTTGAGAGCCGATGATAAGGGTAATGCTGTAGCAGAAGGAAAAACTCCAGTAATGGACAAGCTGATGGCAGAATGCCCATTCGTAAAAGGAAATGCAAGCGGAATGGCAGTCGGACTTCCGGAAGGGCAGATGGGAAATTCAGAAGTCGGACATTTGAATATGGGAGCTGGACGAATTGTATATCAAGACTTGACAAAAATCACAAAGTCAATTCAGGATGGAGATTTCTTTGAGAATAAAGCGCTTCTTGCAGCATGTGAAAATGTAAAGAAAAACGATTCTGCTCTTCACATGATGGGACTTGTATCTGACGGCGGAGTTCACAGTCACAATACTCATATTTACGGTTTGCTTGAGCTGGCGAAAAAACAGGGAATCGAGAAAGTTTATGTACATTGTTTCCTTGATGGAAGAGATACGCCTCCGGCATCGGGAAAAGATTATGTGGCAGAACTGGAAGCTAAGATGAAGGAAATCGGTGTCGGTGAAGTGGCATCTGTATCAGGTCGTTATTATGCGATGGATCGTGACAACCGTTGGGATCGTGTGGAAAAAGCATATAATGCCTTGGTGAAAGGCGAAGGAGTTGAAGCGGCATCGGCGCTTGAAGGAATTCAGGCATCTTATGACAACGAGAAAACTGACGAGTTTGTGGAACCGTTTGTAGTGATGAAAGACGGCGCTCCGACAGCGACAGTAAAAGACGGGGATTCTATGATCTTCTTCAATTTCAGACCGGATCGCGCGAGAGAGATCACAAGAACATTCTGCGACGATCAGTTCGACGGTTTTGAACGAGGAGAACGGGTGAAAACAACGTATGTATGTTTTACAGAATACGATGTTACGATCGAAAATAAACTGGTTGCTTTTGTAAAAGAAGAGATTACAAACACATTTGGCGAGTTTCTTGCAGCAAAGGGTCTGAAACAGGCTCGTATTGCAGAGACGGAAAAATATGCGCATGTGACCTTTTTCTTCAACGGCGGGGTAGAAGAGCCGAATGAAGGAGAAGACAGAATACTTGTAAAATCTCCGAAAGTTGCAACATATGATTTGAAACCGGAGATGAGTGCGTATGAAGTAAGCGATAAGCTTGTTGATGCAATCAAGTCTGATAAATATGACGTTATTATTATAAATTATGCAAATCCGGATATGGTTGGACATACAGGTGTTGAGCCGGCAGCTATCAAAGCGATAGAAGCTGTTGACGAATGCGTCGGAAGAGCGGTTGAAGCTGTGAAAGAAGTGAATGGTCAGATGTTTATCTGCGCGGATCACGGAAATGCAGAGCAGTTGATTGACGAAGAGACAGGAGAGCCGTTTACGGCACACACAACAAATCCTGTACCATTTATTCTTGTAAATGCAGATCCGTCTTATAAGCTCAGAGAGGGAGGATGTCTTGCGGATATTGCTCCTACATTGATTGAACTCATGGGAATGGAGCAGCCGAAAGAGATGACGGGAAAATCTCTTCTTTTGAAATAAAAATTTAGCGAATTCGTTTTATATACGAACAGACCTCGAAGATTCGGGGTCTTTCGTTTATGTAGAGCAATAATGGAACTTTATATATAAAGCAGCCGTAAAGGAGTAATAAAATTATGCGGGAAAAGCTGACAAAGAGCGATGTAGAGAAAATTCGGGAAGAGATTGAACATCGGAAATTGGTAGAAAGAAAAGAATTGATTGAAGCGGTAAAAGAAGCGCGTTCTCATGGAGATTTAAGTGAAAATTTTGAATATCATGCGGCAAAAAAAGAAAAAAACAGAAATGAAAGTCGAATCCGTTATCTGGAAAGAATGTTAAAAACTGCGGTGATCGTAGAAGATGAATCTAAAGAAGATGAAATCGGACTTAATAATACGGTAGAGGTGTACTGTGAAGATGATGAAGAAGTGGAGACGTACCGGATTGTAACATCAGTCAGAGGAAGTTCCCTGAATGGTCTTGTAAGTATTGAATCGCCGCTTGGAAAAGCTCTTCTTGGACATAAAGAAGGAGATCGTGTTTTTATAAAAGTAAATGATGATTTCGGATATTATGTTATTGTGAAAAAAGTAATCAAGACGCAAAGTGAAGATGAGGATCACATCCGAAGTTTTTAAACTTTTTTTGGATGAGGGGAAAAAGGATAATAAGCATTTTTTAGAATTTTTTAGAATATGGAAAACATCAATAAAATTGATTTTCAGAGGGAAAAAGAATGAAATACAAGACGATATTTTTTGACTTGGACGGAACAATTACGGATTCCGCGCCGGGAATCATGAATAGTATTAAATATGCACTTGAGAAAAATCATCTTCCGATGCTTTCGGAAGAGCAACTCCGAAGCTTTATCGGACCGCCGCTGCGCGGACAGTTTTGTAAAGTTTGTGGTCTTGCGGATGAAGAAAGTGCGAGGATGGTTGAAGATTATAGAGAGTATTACCGTGACAAAGGGATTTTTGGAAATAATGTATATGACGGCGTGATCGAGATGTTGGAAAAACTGAGAAAAAAAGGATTTCGTTTAGCGATTGCAACATCAAAACCGGAGATGTTTGCAAAGCAGATTGCGGATTATTTTGGGTTTTCCAAATATTTTGACTTTATCGGCGGAGCCTGTATGAATGAAAGCAGGACAGATAAATATGAAGTGATAGAATATGTGATTGAGAGCTGTAACATTACAGACAGAAATGAAGTAGTCATGGTAGGGGATCGCTCTCATGATATGATCGGAGCAAAGAAAGCGGGACTGCACAGTATAGGCGTGTTGTATGGATATGGATCGAAAGAAGAATTGGAACAGTCGGGAGCGGAAATGTTAGTGGAAGTGCCGGAACAGATTGTCTCCTTGATGGAAGTTTGATTAAAACACTACATGTTGTATATAAGAGGAACAGATGATTTTTTAATAAAACGGCAGAGATGCGGGAGGTAAAACGATTTCCTACATCTCTGCCGTTTTTCGAGCTCTGTAATATTGTTTACATTGACTGATTTTCTTTTTCCATATTTTTAAAGGCAGTGGAAAGCATCAGTTTAATTCGGTTTAATTGGTTCACTTCGCTTGCGCCGGGATCGAAATCAATGGCGACAATATTTGACTGCGGATGGAGCCGGCGAAGTTCTTTGATCACACCTTTTCCTACGACATGGTTTGGAAGACAGGCAAACGGCTGCGCGCAGATAATATTTTGAGCGCCGTTTTCAATCAGTTCAAGCATTTCTCCGGTCAGAAACCATCCTTCTCCTGTCTGATTCCCAAGCGATACGATATCAGATGCCATTTCTGCTAAATGTTCGATTTTTGCAGGAGGTGAAAAATGTTTGCTTTCTGCGAAGGCTTTTGTGGCAGGAGACCGAAACCATTCAACCGCCTGAACACCGAGACGTCCTGCAAGTGCTTTTGACTTCTTCATCCCGAGATGAGAGACTTTGAAGTTTTGGTTATAAAAACAATATTGCAAAAAGTCTGCAAGATCAGGAACAACAGCTTCTGCGCCTTCTGCCTCTAGCAGTTCAACAAGATGATTATTGGCTGCCGGCAGAAATTTCACAAGTATTTCCCCGACAATTCCGACGCGGGGTTTTTTGATATCCAATATTTCGATCGAATCAAAGTCGTGAATAATGTCCCGGCAAAGCTTTTTGAATTTGTGCCGGGAAGGATATCCTTTTGAAACAAAGTCTTTGCAGATCTTTGCCCATTTGCGATGAATCTGATCAGTTGTTCCGGGAACGGCTTCGTATGGCCGCATATGATAGACACATTTCATAAAAATATCTCCGAAGAGAGCGCCGTATACGATACGCATGATAAGGGACGGGGTCAGTTTAAATCCCGGATTTCCTTCCAGGCCGCTTAAATTCAGTGAGATGACAGGAACGTGTCCAAAGCCTGCTTTTTTCAGGGCGCGCCGTATAAATCCGATATAATTGGAAGCGCGGCATCCTCCTCCTGTTTGAGTAATGATAACTGCCACTTTGTCAAGATCGTATTTTCCGGAAAGAAGTGCTTCCATAATCTGTCCAACAACGATGAGAGAAGGGTAGCAGGCATCGTTATTTACATATTTCAGGCCTACATCAACTGCCTGTTTGTTGTCGTTAGGGAGAATCTCAAACCGATATCCGGATCCTCTAAAGGCAGCTTCGAGCATTTCAAAATGAATCGGAGACATCTGCGGACAAAGAATAGTATGTGTCGCCTTCATTTCCTTTGTAAAAGGAACTTTTTCGATTGCTGCAGAGCGGATAGTGCGCTCTGTCTTTTTTTGTTCTCTGACGCGGATAGCAGCCAGCAGAGAGCGTACACGGATACGAGCCGCCCCTAGATTATTAACTTCGTCGATCTTTAAAGTTGTATAAATTTTACCTGAATTTGTTAAGATGTCGGCAACTTGATCTGTAGTAACAGCATCAAGACCGCATCCGAAAGAGTTCAGTTGGATTAAATCAAGGTTTTCTGTTGTTTTTACATAATTTGCCGCGGCATACAAGCGAGAGTGGTACATCCACTGATCCATAACATTAAGAGGCCGTTCAACGGGATGAAGATGGGATACAGAATCTTCAGTCAGTACGGCAATATTATAGGAAAGGATCATTTCCGGAAGTCCATGATTGACTTCCGGGTCGATATGGTACGGTCTTCCGGCAAGGACGATTCCTCTGTTTCCGGTTTCGTTCAAAAACCGGATCGTTTCTTCCCCTTTGCGTCTCATATCTTCCCGGCAGGAAGCAAGTTCTGTCCATGCATCGTGTACTGCGGAATAAATCTCGTTTTTTGACAGTGAGAATTTTGATCCCAGTTCTTCAAATAACCGATAAGCAATGGTTTCTTCGTTTTTAAAAGAAAGAAACGGATGGATGAAGTCGACTTCGTTTTCGATGATCGGATCGATATTGTTTTTTATATTTTCCGGATAAGATGTAACGATCGGACAGTTGTAGTGGTTGTTGGAATCTTCAAATTCATTCCTTTCATATGGAACAGACGGATAGAAAATGTGTTCGATTCCGTTGTTGATCAGCCATTGAATATGTCCGTGAGCCAGTTTTGCCGGATAACATTCGGATTCACTTGGAATGGATTCGATACCGAGTTCGTAAATTTTTCTCGTAGAAGCAGGAGAGAGTACGACACGGAATCCGAGTTTGGTGAAAAATGTAAACCAGAATGGATAATTTTCGTACATGTTAAGTACACGGGGAATTCCGATTATTCCTCGCGTGGCATCTTCTTCGGAAAGAGGTTCATAATCAAAATACCGATGAAATTTATAGTCAAACAAGTTTGGCAGCGTATTTGTATTTTTTTCTTTTCCGAGACCTCGTTCACATCGGTTTCCGGTTATAAATTTTCGGCCGCCGCTGAAGTGATTGATCGTAAGACGACAAGTGTTTGTACATCCGCGGCATTTTGTCATAGTAGTTGAATATTCAAGGGAACGGATGTCTTCAATAGAAAGCATAGTTGTTCCTTTACATTCTCCGTAACGTTCTCTGGCAATCAATGCAGCGCCGAATGCGCCCATGATTCCGGCAATATCGGGACGGATTGCTTCGCAGTCTGCGATTTTTTCAAAGCTTCTAAGGACGGCATTGTTGTAAAATGTTCCGCCTTGAACAACAATATGTTTCCCGAGTTCGGAAGCGTCTGATACTTTGATGACTTTGAAAAGTGCGTTTTTTATGACGGAGTAAGCAAGTCCGGCAGAGATGTCCGCTACGGAAGCGCCTTCTTTTTGAGCTTGCTTTACTTTAGAGTTCATAAAAACAGTACAGCGTGTCCCTAAATCAATCGGATTTTGAGCATAAAGAGCTTCATGGGCAAAATCTTCTACCGTGTAATTTAAAGACTTTGCGAATGTTTCAATGAAAGAACCGCATCCGGAAGAACATGCTTCGTTAAGCTGCACACTATCAACTGTTTGATTTTTGATTTTGATGCATTTCATGTCCTGACCGCCGATATCGAGGATACAGTCTACATCAGGTTCAAAAAACGCGGCTGCATAATAATGGGCAACGGTTTCCACTTCGCCTTCATCTAGCATAAGGGCAGACTTGATCAGCGCTTCTCCGTATCCGGTAGAGCAGGAGTGGACGATTTCAACGTCTTCGGGAAGCTGGCGGTAAATATCCTTGATCGCGGAAATTGTTGTTCCGAGAGGATCTCCGTCATTATTGTGGTAAAAAGAGTAAAGGAGTGTTCCGTCTTCTCCGACAAGAGCAGCTTTTGTTGTTGTAGATCCCGCATCAATTCCTAAAAAAGCTTTGCCTGTATAAGTTGCCAGATCTTTGATCGGAACTTGGTGTTTGCTATGACGGGAAATGAATTTATCATAGTCTGCAGATGTTTCAAATAATGGATCAAGACGCTCTACTTCAAAGTCTAATTGAATTTTATTTTCAAGGCGTTTCTGAAGCTCGCAAAGAGCTGTCGGCGTATCCTTTTTTGAATTTAAAGCAGATCCGATCGCGGCGAACAAGTGTGAGTGGTGCGGAGCGATAATGTGTTCGTCATCTAATTTTAAAGTACGGATAAAGGTTTCGCGTAGTTCTGATAAAAAGTGAAGAGGTCCGCCGAGAAATGCAACATGTCCGCGAATTGGTTTTCCACATGCAAGTCCGCTGATTGTCTGGTTTACGACAGCCTGAAAAATAGAAGCGGCAAGATCTTCTTTGGACGCTCCTTCATTGATGAGAGGCTGAATGTCGGATTTGGCAAATACACCGCAGCGAGCCGCGATGGAGTATAGCGCTTTATAGTTCTTTGCATATTCGTTCAATCCCGAAGCGTCTGTCTGAAGAAGGGAAGCCATTTGGTCAATAAAAGAACCTGTGCCCCCTGCACAGACTCCGTTCATACGCTGTTCTACATTTCCACCTTCAAAATAGATGATTTTCGCATCCTCACCTCCGAGCTCAATCGCCACATCAGTCTGCGGTGCATAGTCTTGCAGAGCTGTTGATACGGCAATGACCTCCTGTACAAAAGGAACTCCTAGATGTTTTGCGAGAGTAAGACCTCCGCTTCCTGTAATGACAGGAGAAACCTGAATTGAACCGAGTTTGTAAAGTGCCCGTCCGAGCAAGTCGGATAATGTTTCCTGAATGTTTGCAAAATGACGTTCGTAGTCTGAAAAAAGGACTTCGTTTTCACTGTCTAAAATTGCAATTTTGACTGTGGTAGAACCGATATCAATACCGAGAGTATGTAATTTGTTTAAGTTCATTGCATTATCTCCAAACTTTAAAAAAATAATGATTTTTCGAAATATTACTATAATGAAAAGAGAACTCTGAAAAAGAAAAGAGTTCCTACCTATTAAATGTATAATACTATTATACGACGTTTTCCATTATACGACATCATTTTTGGAAATACAATCGTGATTATTATGCGGGTTTTCGCTAATAATGTCGATTTATATAGCTATTTTACATAAAGATTGTGTTAAACGTGTGAAAAGAAACAACATATGTTTGACAAACAGATATGTGAAAGTTACAATTAGATAAAAATGTTAAAAGGTGAGGTAATGATTGTTGAGCTGGTTTGACAAAATGGAAAAAAAGGTTGGGCGTTATGCCATAAGTAATTTGACTTTGTACTTGCTTATTGCATATGGAATCGGTTATATGACCAGATTTCTTATGCCGGAACTTCTTCAGTGGCTGACACTGGAACCGGGATTAATACTGAAAGGGCAGATTTGGAGAATTGTTTCGTGGATTTTTGTAGCTCCGGCTGAGAAACCGATTTATTTTCTGCTTATGGTCTGGCTGTATTATTCTTTGGGAACGACTCTCGAACGTACGTGGGGAACATTTCGGTATAATGTATATATTATTTCGGGAATGTTGTTTACTGTGATCGGGGCATTTGTGCTGTACGGGGTGTTGTGCGCGACATATGATGCTGCTTTTATAGGCGGTCAGACGCTGCTCTTAACAGGAAGCGGATTATTTAGTGTTTCTTATATCTATATGTCGATCTTTTTGGCATTCGCGGTAACTTATCCGGATATGGAAGTGTTATTGTATTTTATTATTCCGATCAAAATGAAATGGATGGGGCTTGTATACGGGGTGATGATCTTGTATGGAATTATTTCAGGCAGCATGGTAACGAGAATCGCGATCATTGCATCGATTTTAAACTTTATTATATTCTTTTTATCAACGCGCAATTTGAGCAGGTATTCACCGAAAGAACGGGCCCGCAAGGCAAAGTTCAAACAGCAGTCGGCGCCTCATATGACATATGCCAACGGAGCAAGACATCGCTGTGCGGTATGCGGACGGACGGAACTGGATGATCCGTGTCTTGAATTTCGGTTTTGCTCAAAATGTAACGGTAATTATGAATATTGCCAGGATCATTTATTTACCCATGAGCATGTAAAATAGCAGTTTGTAAATTGCTTATGCGGGTGTTGAGAAAACTTATATCAGATAGATTATAAAGGAGAGAATTGATTGATGAAAAAGACAAAAGTAGTTTGTACAATGGGACCGAACACGAATGACAGGGAACTGCTGAAAAAGTTGATTGAAAACGGAATGGATGTTGCCCGCTTCAATTTTTCGCACGGAGATCATGAAGAACAAAAAAGCAGAATGGATCTGCTGAAAGAACTGCGTCAGGAATTGAATACAAACACTGCAATTCTTCTTGATACAAAGGGACCGGAGATCCGTACGGGAGTATTGAAAGGCGGAAAAAGAATAATGCTCAAGGCCGGAGAGCAGTTTACTCTGACAACAGAGGAGATCGAAGGGGATGAATCAAAAGTTTCGATCACTTACGAAGGTCTTGTGCAGGATGTTGATGCCGGTAGAGTGATTCTTATTGATGACGGATTGATTGAATTAAAAGTTGTTGGAAAAAGTGAAAAGGAAATTTTCTGCGAAGTCATAAACGGAGGAGAACTCGGTGAGAGAAAGGGAGTAAATGTGCCGAATGTAGCGGTTAGACTTCCGGCAATCACAGAAAAAGATAAGGATGATATCCGTTTTGGAGTAGAGCAGGGAATTGATTTTATCGCTGCATCTTTTGTGAGAAATGCAGAATGTGTACTTGAAATAAAAGCATACCTTAAAGAACTCGGTGCGCCATATGTTCCGATTATTGCAAAAGTAGAGAATGCAGAAGGAATTAAAAATATTGATGAAATTATCCGTGCTGCAGACGGGGTTATGGTTGCGAGAGGAGATCTTGGAGTAGAAATTCCGGCAGAAGAAGTTCCGTATCTTCAGAAAATGATTATTCAGAAATGTAATATGAACTTTAAAACAGTTATTACGGCAACCCAGATGCTGGACTCTATGATGCGTAATCCGCGTCCGACAAGAGCGGAAGTTACAGATGTTGCCAATGCTGTATATGACGGAACAGATGCGGTAATGCTGTCAGGAGAGACGGCGCAGGGGAAATATCCTCTGGAAGCGCTTCAGATGATGGTTCATATTATTCAGAATACAGAACAGCATCTCGATTATGAAGGAATGTTGGAAAAAACAGGAGGACATTTAAAAAGCGGTGTATCAAGCGCAATCGGATATTCATCTGTGCTGGCAGCATCAAATCTGAATGCCAAATGCATTATTACACCTTCTGTATCGGGAGCAACGGCAAGAGTTGTATCCAATCTGCGTCCGCGTCAGGTGATTTTAGGTGTGACTCCGAATGAGAGAACATTGCGCAGAATGTCGATTTACTGGGGAGTAAAACCGATTAAATCACAGGCATTTAATACGACGGATGACATTTGCGACGGCGCGATTGAGCTGGCAAAAGTGAAGCAGTTTGTAGAAACAGGAGAGATTGTCGTAATCACAGCGGGAATTCCTTCGCCGAATGTAAAAAAAGAGAGAAGCGCCACAAGTAATATGATGAGAATTGCAACTGTGGAATAATATGTAAAAGCAAAAAATAGGAATCAGGCTGAAGATAAAAATATGAGGAGTGAGAGAAGATGGATAAAAGACCGTTTGTGACAAAAGAGAAGGTCGAGAAAATAACAAAAATATATCCGACTCCGTTTCATCTTTATGATGAAAAAGGAATCAGAGAAAATGTAAAAGCGCTTAAAGAGGCGTTTTCATGGAACAAGGGTTACAAAGAATACTTTGCGGTAAAAGCTACGCCAAACCCGTTTTTGATCGATATTTTGAAAGAGTATGGCTGCGGCTGCGACTGCTCTTCCTATACAGAACTTATGATGTCGGAAGCTCTTGAAATTACGGGAGAAGACATTATGTTTTCTTCGAACGATACTCCGGCGGAAGAATTTATTTATGCAGATAAGCTTGGGGCTATCATAAATCTTGACGATATTACGCATATTGATTTTTTGGAGCAGGCAATCGGTCATGTTCCGGAGACAATAAGCTGCCGGTTTAATCCCGGAGGATTATTTAAAATCAGTAACGATATTATGGATAATCCGGGAGATGCAAAATACGGTATGACACCGGAACAGATTTTGGAAGCATATAAAATATTAAAAAGTAAAGGCGCGAAAGAGTTTGGTCTTCATGCATTTCTGGCAAGCAATACTGTTACGAATGATTATTATCCGATGCTTGCAAAAGTTTTATTTGAACAAGCTGTAAAACTTTCAAAAGAGGCGGGAGTTCATATTAAGTTTATTAATCTCTCAGGTGGAATCGGGATTCCGTATAAACCGGATCAAGAACCGAACGATATATATGCGATCGGAGAGGGAGTTCGGAAAGTGTATGAAGAAGTTCTTGTTCCGGCAGGAATGGGAGATGTTGCTATTTATACAGAGTTAGGACGCTATATGATGGGACCGTATGGCTGTCTTGTGACAAAAGCGATCCACGAGAAAAATACTTATAAAAACTATATCGGTGTGGATGCATGTGCGGTAAATCTTATGCGTCCGGCAATGTATGGTGCTTATCATCATATTACAGTTATGGGCAAGGAAGATCAGCCATGTGATCGTCTTTATGATATTACAGGTTCTCTTTGTGAGAATAATGATAAATTTGCAATTGACCGTTATCTTCCAAAGATTGATATGGGAGATCTTCTTGTTATCCATGATACAGGTGCACATGGATTTGCCATGGGATATAACTACAATGGTAAACTGAAATCTTCTGAGATCCTTCTCCATGAAGATGGAAGCTTCGAGATGATCCGCCGTGCCGAGACACCGAAGGATTATTTTGCAACATTTGACTGCTTTGAGGTTGGAAAGAAACTTTGTAAAATAAAATCAAAAAAATAGTTGAAAAATGTGACCAGATATGGTAACATAAAAAAGCTGATTCGGACAAGAAGATTTTCTTGTCCGACAGAATAAGCCGCTGTGGCGGAATTGGCAGACGCACTTGACTCAAAATCAAGCGGTTAGTAGCCGTGCCGGTTCGAGTCCGGCCAGCGGCATCGAACTTAATCTCTGAACATCTTACAGATTCAATGTTTGCAAGATGTCCAGAGATTTTTCATTTTGTAAGTTCACTTTTTTCCACGTCCAACGAGATAATCAATTGAGACTGTATAATAATCAGCAAGTTTGATGAAGACATCAATAGGAACGTTGATTTTTCCAAGTTCATATTTAGAATATGTAGTCTGTTTGATGTTGAGATATGCAGCAACTTCTTTCTGCGTTTTATCATTATCTTCTCGCAAATTTCGTATGTTTTCGAATTTCATAATCCCATCCTCGTACCTTAAATCCGGTGTGCGAACTTAACCGGAAACAAGCTATTGTTCACAGTATCCAGAGAACAATAATCTGATATCTTTTGTATTTTTGGATTATTATATAAAAGTCCTGACACGACTATTGAAATATAGTCGTACTACGACTATAATTGATAAAAACATGAAAAATGTGCGAGAAATGAGACAGCATAAGAACTGAGGGGGATGGGAGAAAGTGATGAATAAAGAAAAAATAGATGATATGGATTATTATGAAAAGTATCTGTTGAATGCAACGAAAGAAGAAAGAGATTGCTATATAAAAGAACATCCCGATTTCATGAACGAATATCCGGTATCGTATGAACATCGGGAACTGCTTCAGGATAAGATTATCGCGGATTGATGCGTAAAATCCGCGATTATGAAAAAAGTAAACAGGAGTGGAGATGTTAATCAAGCTCTCTTAAAATGTTTTTTAATTCTGAAAAAGAATGTATCGTCGGATAATCTTCCTTAACATCTCCAAGACCATATGCAGCAAAGATAAAAGGGATACCGGCTTTTTTTGCAGGAATCAGCATCTCCCTGAGTATCTCCGACATAGACAGGGGATGTCAGATTATTTTTCTCCATTAATTTCAGAATCGTCTGGTCTTTGGAAGTCTGCGTCTGGCCAAAACAAAGGAAATCCTTGATATATGGTTCCATGCCTGCGCCTTTCATCATAACTTCAATATATCCGCACTGGCAATTGCTTACATTTCAATGTATTGGGACGTGAGATTAATCAGTTCACGGGGTCGGAAGATGTGAAGAATAACCTGTTGGAGCTGGTTAAATATCTCCGACGCAGTCTTGAACTGACGGAAAAACTAAGTGTTTCCTTACAAGACGAGCTGGATTTTGTACGTTCGTATATTAATCTCGAAAGAGGACGCGTCGGCGAAGATTTTACGGCAACGGTTACAGTGGAAGAAGGACTGGATGCAAGTCGTGTGATGATTCCTTCGATGATTATACAAATCCCGGTTGAGAATGCAATCAAGCATGGACTGGTTGGGAAAGATGGTGAAAAGGAGTTGACGATACATGTCTCTCATGAAAAGAATGGTATCTGTATTACGATTTGTGATAACGGCCGCGGGTATCTTCCGCACGTAACTTCGGCAACACGGGGAACGGGTACCGGACTGAAGGTGTTGTATCAGACCATTCAACTGCTGAATACGAAAAACAAGAGTGACAAAATACGTTTTGAAATAACCAATAGAAACAGTGGACAGACCGGTACATTAGTTTCGGTATATATCCCGTTTCGTTTTTCTTATGATTTATGATGGATACAGAAGAAAAGTACAAAGTGGTCATCATTGATGACGAACGTTCTGCAAGTGACGCTTTGCGCCGTGAACTGGAGCCTTATCGTGAATTTGAGATAAAGGGAATTGCAAGCAGTGGTGCAAAAGGGAAAAAGATGATTATGGAGTTACATCCGGATTTACTCTTTCTTGATGTGGAGCTTCCGGATATATTGGGGCTTAATTTGCTAAGTGAGATAAAGGATGATGTATTGTGGGATATGAAGGTTGTGTTCTATACGTCCTATGATAAATATCTGCTTCAGGCTTTGCGTGAGTCGGCTTTTGATTTCTTGTTGAAACCTTTTAGCGCGGAAGACTTGAAAGTTGTCATAGACCGTTATCGGAAAGCGGTGCGTTCTGCTGTAGTGGCGCCTCCCTCTTTTGCTTCTTCTATTATAGCTCTGATGCCGCAACAGGGAATGTTTATGATTAGCACGGTGACAGGATTCAAGCTCTTACGGCTGGAAGAAATCGGATTTTTTGAATATTTGAAAGATAAACGTCAATGGCAGGTGGTTCTGTTTAATCAAACCCGGTTGAACCTGAAACGGAACACGAAAGCGGAGGATATCGTCAGTTATTCGCAGGCTTTCGTGCAAATCAGCCAGTCGGCCATTGTGAATGTAAATTATCTGGCTATGATCGATGGAAAGTGTTGCCAACTTTATCCGCCTTTCCACGATAAAGGTGATCTGGTCATTTCCAGAAGCTATCTGAAAGAATTGCAGGAACGGTTTTATGTCTTGTGATACAGCCTACGGTTATATAAAGTGAAAACGCCTCTTCTTCATCAGGAGCGGCGTTCTCTTTTGTTAGAATATTAGAATGAGAGAGAGTTTTTGTTACATATTTGTATTATCCATTGTTACAGTCATCTCGGGTACCAGTACATAAGCACGCTTTTTAGCGTTCCATTTATAGTAATTGGTAGTGACGGTCTTGCCTTCATAAATATAGTTGATACGCAAATTCTTTACCCATTCGTCCTTGTTGCTGTCCCATTTGAGGGCTTCGCTTTCGGTCATGCGTTTATTGTCGTCGTACTTATAATTGTACTTCATATAGTTGGCAAGTGTATTTCCGTCCATTTTGTAAACGGTCTGGCCTACTGTCATGCCATTTTCTTCTATCGGATTGTAAATCAACTGACCGTCGTTGTTACGTGCGGAAGCGGTGAAAGATGCAATAAGAAGAGCAGCGGATAAAACGAACATTTTTAAGGATACTTTTGCTTTCATGGCTATTTTAGTTTTAAGTTATACTTTCATTTGTCTACTGATGTATCAGTTTTACGCTGCAAACTTACATATTAATTTGATATTTATGCATTTTGGGGAGTGAAATATTATCAAATTGTCAAGTATGGGTGCTGGTAGTAGTTTGCTTTTTGCCAAGATTAGTGACAAAAAAATATCCGGCAGTCAATCTGCCGGATATAGAACGAATCACTTCGTTTAAAAAGAAATCTTTTTTCTAGCTTTCGGATAGCGAGTTAAATAATGTTAGTGAGCTTCGAGCCAGTTCTTGCCCCACCCGCAATCAGCTTTCAGAGGTACATGCATACGGTATGCGTGTTCCATTTCTTCGATAACAATTTCTTCTACACGTTCTTTTTCTTCAACGGGAACACTGAAGTTCAATTCGTCATGTACTTGCAGGATCATTTTGGCTTGTATTCCTTCCGTTTGGAAACGTTGATAGATACGTGCCATAGCCACCTTGATAATATCTGCCGCACTTCCCTGGATAGGTGCGTTAATGGCATTCCGTTCCGCATATCCGCGTACAACGGCGTTTCGTGAGTTGATGTCCGGCAAGAAGCGTTTCCGGTGGAAAATAGTCTCCACATAGCCTTTTTCTTGTGCAACCTGGATACTTTTATCCATATAAGCCTTCACTCCCGGATAGGTTTCGAAATAGCCGTCGATAAGTTCTTTGGCTTCTTTCCGTTCTACGTTCATCCGTTCGGCGAGGCCGAATACGGATATACCATAGATAATGCCGAAATTGGCAGTTTTGGCTTTGCGACGCATATCGGAGCCTACATCTTGCAAGTCAATCTTATAAATCTTTGCGGCGGTGGCAGCGTGGATGTCATGGTTGCTGAGGAAAGCGTCGATCATGTTCTTATCCTCGCTCAGATGCGCCATGATGCGCAATTCAATCTGTGAGTAGTCCGCAGAGAAGAAAAGGCAGCCTTCATCGGGGATGAATGCTTTGCGGATTTCTTTTCCGTTCTCGTCGCGGATCGGGATATTTTGTAGGTTCGGATTGCTTGAACTAAGACGTCCCGTGGCGGTAACGGTTTGGTTGAAAGAAGTATGTACCCGTCCTGTACGCGGATTGATGAGTTGGGGGAGTGCATCGATGTATGTTCCCAATAACTTTTTCAGTCCCCGGTGTTCTAATATCTTTTCTACCACAGGATGTTTGTGGCGAAGGCTTTCGAGCACCTCTTCCGAAGTGACGTATTGCCCGGTTTTAGTCTTTTTTGCCTTCTCTACAATTCTTAATTTATCAAACAGCACCTCACCGACTTGCTTCGGTGAAGCAATATTGAACGTTTCACCTGCCAGCTCGTAAATTTCCTTTTCGATATTCTCCATTTGTGCCGTAAAGTGGGCGGAAGATTGTTTCAGCGCTTCCGTATCCAGCAGCACACCGTTGCGTTCGATATTAACCAGTACCGGAACAAGCGGCATTTCTATATCATAGAACAGCCGCTCGGCGTCATTCTCCTTTAATTCCTTTTCCAGAACGTTTTTCAGTTTCAGGGTTACGTCCGCATCTTCGCAGGCGTAACGATAAACGTCTTTCGGGGCGAGGTCGCGCATATTTTTCTGGTTCTTCCCTTTCGGACCAATCAGTTCATCAATATGGATTGTCTGATAACGTAGATAGATTTCGGCAAGATAATCCATTCCGTGACGGAGTTCAGGTTGAAGAACATAATGGGCGATCATTGTATCGAACAACGGGCCTTTTACTTGCACTCCATAATTTTGAAGAACGATCATATCATACTTGATATTCTGTCCGACCTTCAATGAGTTTTCATTTTCAAATACCGGGCGGAACTCATTGACGATTTTTAACGCTTCTTCCTGATCGGCGGGGACCGGGACATAAAAAGCTTCATTTTCGGCAATGGAAAAACTCATTCCGACCAATTCGGCGTCCATTGGTTCGGTTCCGGTAGTTTCCGTATCTAGCGAAAGAATTTTTGATGTAAGTAACTTTTGAATAATTTTTGTTCTTTTCTCTTCTGTATCAATAAGTTGGTAGTCACAATTGAGCGTTTCTAACGTCGCTAGATTTGAATTTTTAGCTTCGCCCGGCTCGTTGCCCGTAAAATTCGCAAATAAATCGCCTTGCACGGCTTCGCCTTCCTCGGGAAAAAGTGGGAGAGGGGCGAGGTTACTTTTTTCTGCTGCCGTTTTGTTTCCGGTTGGAGTTGTTATTCCGTTTCCGGCATTCTCTTTTTTCAGAACGCGATCGATCAGTGTCCGGAATTCCAGTTCCTCGAAAATCTGTCGGAGCGAATCTTCGTCTGCCTGCTCACGAACGAGCGAATCCATATCGAGTTGGATAGGCACGTCGATTTTGATAGTCGCGAGGAATTTTGAGAAAGTAATCATTTCCCGGTTCGTTTCCACTTTTGTTTTCAGTGCTCCCTTGAGTTGGTCGGTATGTTCCAGAAGATTCTCAATGCTTCCGAATTCGGCTATCAGTTTTTGAGCTGTCTTTTCTCCTACTCCGGGGCAGCCGGGGATATTGTCCGAAGAATCTCCCATTAGGCCGAGCATATCGATGACTTGTGCCGGTGACTGAATATCGAATTTGGCTTTCACCTCATCGACACCCATTACTTCAAAACCTCCCGTATGTTTGGGGCGGTACATGAATACCTTGTCGCTTACTAATTGTCCGTAATCTTTGTCCGGGGTCATCATATAAGTAATAATCCCTTGGCGTCCGGCTTCGGTAGCGAGTGTTCCTATCACGTCGTCAGCCTCGTAGCCTGCCACTTCCAGAATAGGGATACGGTAGGCACGGATGATTTCTTTTATAATAGGTACGGAAAGACGAATTGCTTCCGGAGTTTCTTCACGCTGTGCTTTATATTGTTCGAAAGCCTCGTGGCGGAAGGTAGGGCCGGCCGGGTCGAAAGCCACTCCTATATGAGTGGGATTCTCCTTCTTCAATACTTCTTCGAGGGTATTGACAAACCCTAGAATAGCTGAAGTGTTGAATCCTTTTGAGTTGATTCGGGGATTCTTAATAAAGGCATAATAAGCCCGGTATATCAGTGCATAAGCGTCTAAAAGAAATAATTTATTGTCTGACTCCATAGATTTTATTAATTTTTCATGGTAAAAGTACAAAAAAATACCGTATTAAGCGTTTTATTATTACTTTTGTGCTCAAATTGTGCATGAATGGACAGCATCTCTATTATCAGAACACCGATTGAAAGCGAACTTGAGGCTTTCAAAGAACTTTATGATAGTTCTCTTTCCAGTTCGAATACACTGCTTGATAGCGTAGTAGCTCATATACGCCAGCGCAGTGGAAAGATGATGCGTCCTATTCTCGTCTTGTTGGTAGCACGCCTTTATGGCGTCGTGTCTCCTGCCACTCTTCATGCGGCGGTATCTCTGGAACTTCTTCATAATGCCAGTTTGGTGCATGACGACGTAGTGGACGAAAGTACCGAACGCCGTGGGCAACTCTCGGTGAATGCTATCTTTAATAATAAGGTAGCCGTACTGACGGGGGGATTATCTTCTGGCAACAAGCCTGGTGCATGCCGAGCTGACGAACAGTCATCAGATTATCCGGCTGGTATCTTCATTGGGGCAGGATCTTGCCGACGGCGAGTTGCTCCAGCTCTCAAATGTAAGTAATCATAGCTTTTCGGAGACAGTTTATTTCGATGTGATTCGTAAGAAAACTGCGGCCCTATTCGCTGCCTGTACGGCGGCGGCGGCTTACTCGGTAGGAGTGAGTGAGGAAGAAGTGAAATTAGCCCGCTTGTTGGGTGAATATATCGGTATCTGTTTTCAGATTAAGGATGATATTTTCGACTATTTCGACAGCAAGGAAATCGGTAAGCCGACAGGGAACGATATGCTTGAAGGCAAACTGACACTCCCTGTCTTGTATGCACTTAATAGAGCGAATGACAATCAGGCTACTGAAATTGCTCTCAAAGTGAAAGAGGGTACGGCTACTCTCGATGAAATAGCTCGTCTGATCGCATTTACCAAGGAAAACGGTGGTATTGAATATGCTGTCCGGACGATGAACGCATATAAGCAAAAAGCCTTTGGGCTGTTGGCCTCTCTGCCGGATTCTGCTATCTGCGTGGCTCTCCGGTCTTATCTGGATTACGTTGTAGATCGCGAAAAATAGCGGTTATCGATGTTTGTTCAAAAGTAAATAGCACGATAATAAACGGTCCCAATCTTCTATTTTCTCTGATTGCATTGCTCGCCCGAGGAGGAAACTCTTGTCTATTTCTTCCGGCGAACGGAGTATTTCGGAGCATAGTATTCCTGCCTGCTCAATATGTTCCCATGCTTGTCCTTTGGTGATATATCCGATTTCATAAGCCGCACGTGCCAGGTTGACCAACATCCCCATATCCCATGCGTCAATTCCTCTTTCCAAGTCATTTATCCATATAATCGGGTCTCTTCTTTCCTCTGTATATTTTACGAATCTGTATAAATTGTTTCCCTGCCGGACGAAACGTTCCACTCCGAAAAAGCGTTTATGTATGATTGTTTCAAATTCGTTGATATTGTCTGACGAGAGCAGGTAGGGGAGCATGATCTGATAGGGAACCCTGTCTCCTTCATTAGTCAGGAATTGTAATAGTCCGTTGGTTGATTCGGTGTCAACGCAGTGAAATTCTTCAGACAGCAGTCGGGTTAACTTTTGCGGGTGAACTCCTGTTTCTATTGAGTTGAGATAAAAACCTTTTAACGCAGCTTCCATATAGCCAATGCGCAACCCTAGCTTTCTTTTCGTCCCGAGGACTAGATTTAGCGGATTGCGGTTTATTCTTAAGGCTTGAATGTGTGCTTCCATTTTTATACTCTTATGATTAAAGTTCACTGAAAAAGCGTGGGGACTGTTGCTATATATTTTCCTGAGGCTTCGGCAAGCCGTTATGAATTATACACAAGCAACAGTCCCACGCTCCGTTCGCTATATAACAACAGTATATACATGAAAGTGCGTGAGACCCGTTTGCTTATTACCATTCATAACTTTGAATTTTGCCGAATTCCAGGAATTTGGTAATAAATGAAACGTTCTCTGGTTCAATTATTTAGCTAGATATCCACAGCCAAATCTGAGACAAAGATAATGATTTTTGCGGATTGCTTGATAACTATCTTTAGTTTTTCTTAAATAAAAAATACCGCATCGGTTCTCGTTTTGCGGAGAGCCGTGCGGTAAGGCATATTTGATTGCTTATGTAGCCTTTCCTAGAAGAATTTTATTTCTTCTCCCTTGATATCAGAGAGTAGGAGATTTGCCAGGCGGCTTGTTCCCAAGCGGAATAACCGGTTGTCCAGCCATTCTTCACCCAATACTTCTTTCACAATAGTGTAATAAATAATTGCGTCATTGACTGTATTGATTCCTCCTGCCGGTTTGAAGCCAATCTTGTTTCCTGTCTTCTGATAGTATTCCTTGATAGCTTCACACATCACATAAGCAGCTTCCGGAGTAGCTGCAGGCTGCTGTTTTCCGGTCGATGTTTTGATGAAATCCGCACCTGAATACATGGATAGGATAGAGGCTTTTTTGATGTTGGAAGCGCTCTTTAGTGCACCCGTTTCGAGGATTACCTTGAGGTGGCGTTCCTTACAGACTTCCTTCAACTCCTGTATTTCCTCACACATTGCTTCGTAGTCGCCACTCAGGAACTTGCCTATGGAGATTACAATATCTATTTCGTCTGCGCCGTCTGCAATGGCCAGTGCAGTTTCCGCTACTTTTACTTCGGTAAATGTTTGAGAAGAAGGGAATCCTCCTGATACACAGGCGATATTCACTCCGTCTACCTCCAGCGTATTCTTGACGATAGCTGCAAAGTTGGGATACACGCAGATCGCAGCTACATTTTTCAAGTCAGGAAATTCATCATCGAACTGGTTTACTTTTTCAGTAAATCGCATAACGCTTTCATCGCTATCCGTACTGTTCAGTGTAGTCAGGTCAATGCACGTGAACAGGAATTTCTTGACTTCTTCTGTGTTGTTCTCCGGCACTTTCTTTTCAATCAGGTCAGCTACGCGAGCCTGAATATCTGCATCGCTCAGATGTGTATTATACTTCGCCAGAGCGGCATCGTACTTGTTGGACAGTGAATTATTCTCCTCCATGATCGTTCAGTTTTGGGTTATTGATATGTCTTTTACTATCTCGTTTCGTTTTCTTTTCCATACTCTTTTGAAGGGCGGCAGTGACGTCTACGCCTGTCTGGTTGGCGATGCATAGGAGCACCCACAGAACGTCTGCTATTTCTTCTTCGATATTGTCTTTCTCACCTTCCTTGAAGGATTGGTCACCGTATTTGCGGGCCATGACGCGGGCCAGTTCCCCGACTTCTTCCGTCAGTACTGCCATATTGGTCAATTCGCTGAAATAGCGGACGCCGTATGTCTTTACCCATTGGTCTACCTGTTTTTGAGCTTCTTCCAGGGTCATAGTTCTTTTATTATAAGTTGTTTACGTTATTCTTTGTTTTTCGTATCCATGCATATAGTAACAGGTCCGTCGTTCAAAAGTTCAACTTTCATGTCTGCACCGAAGGTACCCGTACCGATTTCTTTGCCCAATGCGGCAGTCAAATCTTTGCAGAACTTCTCATAGAGTGGGACCGATATTTCCGGCTTTGCAGCTTTGATATAAGAAGGACGGTTCCCTTTTTTGGTGGAAGCATGTAAAGTGAACTGGCTGATAACCAGAATTTCTCCTCCGTCTTCCAGTATGGATTTGTTCATTACGCCATTCTCATCGTCGAAAATGCGCAGATTTACTATCTTCTTGCAGAGCCAGTCAATGTCTTCCTGCCCATCGGCTTCCTCAATGCCGACTAATATCAGCATTCCTTTTCCGATAGCTGATTTGCAGTGTCCCTCAATGGTCACTGATGCATGGCTTACCCGTTGTATAACTATTCGCATTGCTATTTATTCTATTTCGTGATTATGAAAGGCAAATTTACGAATTTCGAAAGAGAAAACGATGTATTGGGAGGAAAATATTATCGAAGAAGAACGTGTTGCTGCCTCTTGAAACCTTCTAATTTTAGCCTCTGTTATTCATTATTCAATCCTTCCTTCACCGTCTTGGCCTTCGCTTCCCCAATAATAGCGCTGATGTCCTCTAGCGACGCCTCTTTTATCCGCTTTACACTCTTAAATTCTTTCAAAAGAGCTGTTTTAGTCTTTTCCCCGATGCCTTTGATGCTATCCAATGCAGATGCAACCTGTCTTTTGCTACGTTTGTCGCGATGAAAACTAATCGCAAAGCGGTGTACTTCATCCTGTATTTGTGTCAGCAACCGGAACAGGGGAGTGTGTTGTTTGATCCCGATAGTTTGCGGAGGAAACCCGAATAGCAATTCAGACGTGCGGTGGCGATTGTCTTTAGCCAATCCGGCAATAGGGATATTCAACCCTAGTTCGTCCTCAATGACCTCTCTGACGACCTCCATTTGCCCTTTCCCACCGTCGGTAATGATCAGGTCGGGCAACGGCGAACTTTCTTCTATTGCGCGCTGATAACGCCTTTTTACGACTTCTTTCATCGAAGCATAATCATCAGGCCCCACTACTGTCTTTATATTGTATTTCCGGTAATCTTTCTTCGAAGGTTTGGCCTTTTTGAATACCACGCAAGCTGCCACTGCATCCGATCCCTGTATGTTCGAGTTATCAAAACATTCAATCTGCAAGGGCGGTCTCTCCAAGTGCAGTTCTTGCTGTATTTCTTTCATCAGGCGCATACTTCTCTGTTCAGGATTCAGTTTCTCCGCCTGTTTCATGCGGTCGGCCTTGTATTGCTTCACGTTCAGGATAGAAAGATCCAGCAATTTCTTTTTATCACCCCGTTGGGGAACGGTGAAAACGACATTATTTAATTCCAGGTCAAGTTCGAAGGGGACGATAATCTCCCGTGACCGGCTTTTATAACGTTCCCTCATTTCGATAATGCCGAGCGTCAGCAATTCCTCCTTGGATTCATTCAACTTCTTTTTATATTCGAAAGTAAATGCCTGGTTGATTGCTCCGTTTGTAATATGCAGATAATTGATAAATGCGGAATTGCTGTCATCCTCCTCGATCGAAAAGACATCTATATTATGCAGTACGGCACTTACCACTTCTGATTTGGAACGGTAGTTCTCTATCAAAAGATATTTCTCTTTAATCTTCTGTGCTTCCTCAAATTTCATTTCACCGGCCAAAGTCTGCATCTTCTCCAATAGCATACGGCTAATTTCCTGCGTATTCCCTTTTAGAATCTCTTTGATTTCATCGATGTTTTTTAGATATTCTTCTTGTGACTGAAGCCCGATGCAGGGTCCTGCACAGTTCTTTATATGATATTCGAGGCATACATTGAACTTCCCGGCCCGTATGTTCTCCGGAGTGAGGTTTAAAGAACAGGTACGTAACGGATATAAATGCTTTATCAAGTCCAGCACTGCATACATCGAGGGGATATGGCTGTACGGACCATAATAAGATGAGCCGTTTCTGATAATCTTCCGGGTTCTGAATATCCTGGGAAAATATTCGTTCTGTACACAGATCGAAGGGTAAGTCTTGTCATCCTTTAATAAGACGTTATAACGCGGCTTATATTTCTTGATCAGATTATTTTCCAATAGCAGTGCATCTTCCTCTGTGTTCACCACGATATACCGTATATCAGCTATCTTGCTTACCAATACCCGTGTCTTTCCCGGCTCGTGTTCTTTGCTGAAATAAGAGTATACCCTTTTCTTCAGGTTTTTAGCCTTTCCAACGTATATAATCGTTCCTTCCGCATTCAGGTACTGGTAGATTCCCGGCTTTTCAGGAAGGTTTGCCACGATTCCTTTCAAGTATTCATTGGTTTTGTTTTCCGCTTCTGTATTCATAATCTTTAGGGATGAAATAGCTAAAATGAAAAAGGGCGTAGTATCACTACGCCCTGCAAATATAAACAAATCCTTTATAAAGTCAATACGGATTCTACTTCTACATCATCTCCGAATACTGATTTTCCGTTGAGGTCTTTCAGTTCGATGATAAAGTTGATATATACTTTCTTCGGTTTCAATTTCTTCACCAGTTCACAGGCTGCTTTCATTGTTCCGCCCGTTGCTAGTAAGTCGTCATGCAGCAGCACTACATCGTTTTCATCCAATGCATCTTTGTGAATCTGCACTGTGTCTTTCCCGTATTCTTTGTCATAGCTTTCTTCAATAGTTTCTGCGGGAAGTTTTCCGGGTTTACGGATAGGGATGAAGCCAGCATTGAGTCGGGTAGCCAGAATCGGTCCCATGATGAATCCTCTTGATTCTATACCTACAACTTTGGTGATACCTTTATCCTTATACATCTCGTACATAACGTCCGATAATTCTTGCAAGCACCACGGATCTTTGAACAATGTGGTTACATCGTAAAACAGGATTCCCGGAATCGGAAAGTCGGGAATTTCCCGGATACTTTTAATTAGCGTTTCTTTGCTCATAATCATTGATTTATCTCGTTTCTTTAAATGCTTTGTTTCACGTGAAACGTTGCCGCTTACCGGCCCGAAAGTACCAGCAACACGTTGATGTCGCTTGGCGATACTCCCGGAATCCGGCTCGCTTGGGCAATGGTTTCCGGATCTATTTTAGTCAGCTTTTGGCGAGCTTCGGTGGATAGGGACTGGATAGAAGAATAGTCAAACTTACCTTTTATCTTTATACTTTCCAGGCGTGCCAGCTTTTCTGCTATCATTCGCTCTCTGTCAATATAACCTTGATATTTGATTAAGATTTCGGCAGCTTCCAAAATTTCTTCTTTACGGTCTTGGTTGGCACTTGTTGCTTTTTCCAGTTCCCGTTGAAATGCCGGAACGTGTTCGGCTATGTTCTCTATCGTCACCTGCGGACGGTTCAATATTTCAATTAATTTGCAACCTTGACGTAGGGGAGTTGTTCCTATCTTTTCGAGCGCATCATTAATTAGTGCCGGTTTCATCGAATAGTTTCGTGCGAAGGAAATAATCTGTTCCACAGCTTCCTTCTTGCTTTTCATCAACCGATAACGGTCTTCCTTGGCTAATCCGAGTTTGTATGCCCGTTCGGTAAGTCTCATGTCTGCATCGTCCATACGGAGCAGAATCCTGTATTCTGCGCGTGAAGTAAACATCCGGTAAGGTTCGTCAACTCCCTTGGTAACTAAATCGTCGATTAATACGCCGATATATGCTTCATCGCGTGCCAACGTAAATTCTTCTCCACCATGGCAATTAATGTGTGCATTGATTCCGGCTATTGCTCCTTGTCCTCCGGCCTCTTCGTAGCCGGTGGTTCCGTTTACTTGTCCGGCAAAGAACAAGTTTTTTAATAACTTTCGATTCCAGCGTATGTTTTAATTGTGTCGGATCGAAGTAGTCATATTCAATTGCATATCCCGGACGATAAATAACCAAGTCTTTGAAAGCGGGAATCTTTTTCAAGGCAGCAATCTGTATATCCATTGGAAGCGAAGAAGAGAATCCGTTGAGGTATAATTCCTGGGTCGTTTCTCCTTCCGGTTCGAGGAAAAGCTGATGCTGGTCTTTGTCGGGGAAAGTCACAATTTTGGTCTCTATGCTGGGGCAATAGCGCGGGCCGATACTTTGAATTTGTCCGTTGAAAAGGGGAGAGTCCGGCAATCCATCACGTAAAATCCGATGTACTTCTTCATTTGTATAGCATGTCCAGCATTGGAGTTGTTTCAAATGACGTGTACTTGTATTCATGAAAGAGAACTTGTGGAAGTCACATTCTCCGTCTTGCGTTTCCATTTGGTCGAAGTGCACGCTGCGTGCGTCGATACGTACCGGAGTTCCGGTCTTCATTCTTCCGTAAGTAATCCCATGGCGGGCGATAGATTCGGTCAGTTGATAGGAAGCCGGTTCGGCCATTCTTCCACCCGGCAGTTGGTGGCGGCCTACGTGCATCAGTCCGTTGAGGAAAGTTCCCGCAGTCAGTACGATGCACTTTGCTTTGAAAGTAACTCCCCAGACGGTGACGAGTCCTGTCACCTCTCCGTTTTCAACGAGAAGTTCGCATACGGTATCTTGCCAAATATGAAGGTTGGGGGTGTTTTCCAGTCTCTCGCGCCATGACCAGATAAACTTGGCGCGGTCGCATTGGGCACGAGGACTCCACATAGCGGGGCCTTTTGAAACGGTTTAAGATTCGGAACTGAATAGCTGTTTCATCTGTCACCAATCCCATTTGTCCACCCAGTGCATCTATCTCACGTACTATTTGTCCTTTGGCGATTCCTCCTACGGCCGGGTTGCAACTCATCTGTCCAATCTTGTTCATGTCCATTGTGATGAGACAAGTCTTGGAACCTAAATTTGCTGCTGCGGCTGCTGCTTCACAGCCTGCATGTCCGGCACCAATTACAATAACGTCGTACTTAAAATCCATTCCTATCTTATT
>ENA-OQJF01000014-OQJF01000014.1-human-gut-metagenome-genome-assembly--contig:-NODE-14-length-50788-cov-3.747715_pt1 | contig 50788 bp, 31 predicted proteins | sample MGYA00242595_ERZ504761 | MGnify/ENA primary metagenome ERZ504761 (study PRJEB26092, sample SAMD00036367) | human gut metagenome | host: Homo sapiens | study: EMG produced TPA metagenomics assembly of...
ATTGTATTATCCATAGTATCAAGCTATCCCAACAACAAAAAACATCCAATTCATCGTTTCTTATTGACTTTACATACACGAAAAATAAAACTTCAAAGATCAACTCACCAAGTTCTTCCTTCATCGCAAATCTATGCATAAACAATGCATCTTTATTATACTTCATTTTATAGTTCATAAATAAATTAAAATTGAACCATAGATATACTTATTAGACTCATTATTCTCCTTTACTAATCAAATTATTCCCTATCTTTGACTCCCGAAATTCAAACCTAATACAAAAACCCATGAAGAAACAACTGCTATTTTGCTGCTTGGCCACGTTAGGACTAAACGCCATGCAAGCACAAAACTTCAATGAGTGGAAAGATCCGGAAGTGAATTCCGTAAACCGCTCGACAATGCACACTAATTATTTCGCCTATGCATCGGCTGATGAAGCCAAAGCCGGAATCAAAGAAAACTCAAAGAATTTTATGACCCTGAACGGGCTTTGGAAATTCAACTGGGTGAGAAACGCGGATGCACGTCCGACCGATTTCTTCCAGACTAATTTCAATGACAAGGGCTGGGACAATATTAAGGTGCCCGGAGTATGGGAGTTAAACGGATACGGAGACCCGATCTATGTAAACGTAGGATATGCATGGAGAAGCCAGTTCAAGAACAATCCCCCCTTTGTTCCCGTTGAAAACAATCATGTAGGTTCTTACCGGAAAGAAATCACTCTGCCCGCCGACTGGAAAGGGAAAGAGATTTTTGCCCATTTCGGTTCAGTAACTTCTAATATGTACCTTTGGGTAAACGGACGCTATGTGGGATACAGCGAAGACAGTAAATTGGAAGCTGAATTCAACCTGACAAACTATCTGAAACCAGGAAAAAACATCATCGCTTTCCAAGTATTCCGTTGGTGCGACGGCACTTATCTGGAAGATCAGGATTTCTTTCGCTACTCCGGTGTGGGACGCGACTGTTATCTTTATGCCCGCGATAAGAAATATATCCAGGATATTCGTGTAACTCCCGACCTCGACAGCCAATATAAAGACGGGACATTGAATATCTCTGTAGACTTGAAAGGTAGCGGCACAGTGGCCTTAAACCTGACAGATGCACAAGGGAACAGTGTAGCTACTGCCGATCTGAAAGGTTCCGGCAAGCTGAACACTACTTTGAATATTTCCAATCCTGCCAAATGGACTGCCGAAACACCTAATCTTTACACACTGACTGCCACTCTGAAAAACGGCAATAATACCGTAGAAGTGCTTCCTATCAAAGTAGGTTTCCGCAAGATTGAACTAAAGGGCGGACAAATACTTGTAAACGGCCAGCCGGTACTCTTCAAAGGAGCCGACCGCCACGAAATGGACCCTGACGGTGGTTATGTGGTTTCAGTGGAACGTATGCTCCAAGATATCAAAGTAATGAAAGAACTTAATATCAATGCTGTACGTACCTGCCACTATCCGGACGACAACCGTTGGTATGACCTCTGCGACCAATACGGTCTGTACGTAGTAGCCGAGGCAAATGTGGAATCCCACGGTATGGGTTACGGTGACAAGACACTCGCCAAAAACCCAAGTTACGCCAAAGCTCATTTGGAACGCAACGAACGCAATGTTCAACGCGGTTACAATCACCCTTCTATCATCTTCTGGTCACTCGGTAACGAAGCCGGTATGGGACCGAACTTTGAAAAATGTTATACTTGGATTAAAAACGAAGACAAATCACGTGCCGTACAGTATGAACAGGCGAGGACCAGCGAATTTACAGACATTTTCTGTCCGATGTACTACGGCTACGATGCGTGCGTCAAGTATTCCGAAGGCAATATTCAGAAACCGTTGATTCAATGCGAATATGCTCATGCCATGGGTAATTCTCAAGGCGGATTCAAAGAATACTGGGATATCATCCGCAAATATCCGAAATATCAGGGTGGATTTATATGGGACTTCGTAGACCAGTCCTGCCATTGGAAAAATAAAGACGGAGTGGATATCTACGGCTACGGAGGCGACTTCAATAAATATGACGGCTCGGATAATAACTTCTGCGACAACGGTCTGATTAGTCCCGACCGTGTGCCCAATCCGCACGCTTATGAAGTAGGTTATTTCTATCAGAACATTTGGACAACTGTTGCCGATCTTGCTAAAGGCGAAATTAATATTTTCAACGAGAATTTCTTCCGTGACCTTTCCGCATATTATATGGAATGGAAATTACTGGCAAACGGAGAAGTGGTACAGACAGGCATTGTTTCAGACCTGAAAGTAGCGCCTCAGCAGACGGTTAAAGTCCAATTACCTTTTGACACAAAGAATATCTGCCCTTGCAAGGAGCTGCTGCTCAACGTCAGTTACAAGCTTAAAGCTGCCGAAACTCTCCTGCCTGCCGGAACCACCATTGCTTATGACCAACTAAGCATCCGCGATTACAAAGCACCGGAACTGAAACTGGAAAACCAACAAACTTCCAATGTTGCAGTTATCGTTCCTACTATTCAGGATAACGACAGAAATTATCTGATTGTTAACGGCGAGGACTTCACCCTCGAATTTAACAAGCATAACGGTTATCTCTGCCGCTATGACGTAAACGGAATGCAGCTAATGGAAGACGGCAGTCTCCTGACTCCTAACTTCTGGCGTGCACCGACCGACAATGATTACGGAGCAGGATTACAGAACAGATATGCAGCCTGGAAGAACCCGGTACTGAAACTAACTTCTCTGAAACATGCGATTGAAAACGAACAGGCCGTAGTTCGTGCCGAATATGATATGCAGTCAATAGGTGGAAAATTGTTCTTGACTTATACTATCAATAACTTGGGCGCAGTGAAGGTGAACCAGAAAATGGTAGCTGACAAGAGCAAGAAAGTTTCTGAAATGTTCCGTTTCGGTATGCAGTTCCGTATGCCTCTTGCATTTAACGAAATTGAGTATTACGGACGTGGCCCGGTAGAAAATTATTCGGACCGTAATCACGCCGCTATGCTCGGCAAATACCGCCAGACGGTAGAAGAACAATTCTATCCGTACATCCGTCCGCAGGAAACCGGCACAAAAACAGATATCCGCTGGTGGAGACTGTTAAACATCGGTGGTAACGGATTGCAATTCGTCTCAGACGCTCCGTTCTCTGCTTCCGCACTGAATTACACGATCGAATCTCTGGACGACGGCGCCGGCAAAGACCAGCGTCACTCACCGGAAGTAGAAAAAGCCAATTTCACTAATTTCTGTATTGATAAAGCACAAACAGGACTTGCATGTGTCAACAGTTGGGGAGCTATTCCATTGGAGAAATACAGACTTCCTTACCAAGATTATGAGTTAAGTTTTATTATGACTCCCGTCTATCATAAACTAAAGTAAAAAACATAGTTAAAAAACACGGTATCAGAGAACAAGAATACCGAATTTAAAGTACTTTTGCAGCCGGAAACTGATTCTATCAAATCAGTTTCCGGTCTTTTTTCCTTAAACCATCCCTCTATACAAGAGAATAACACACGTGCAACAAAACGCATCAATTTAAAAACAGATAAATAAGAAGTATGAAAAGTAGAATTGTTTTATTTGCATTTTGCTTAGCCCTTCTGTCCAGTTGCGGCAATAAGGGCAATGACACGGGAAAAGTCCCAGAATATGCAGTACAGGAATTACAAAAATCAACTGCAAATCTAACGACAGCTTATCCGGCTACTATTAAAGGTAAACAAGACGTAGAAATTCGTCCGCAGGTTTCCGGTTTCATCACTAAATTATGTGTTGATGAAGGAGCTACCGTGCGCAAAGGACAAGTACTGTTCATTGTCGACCCTACTCAGTACGAAGCAGCCGTACGCACTGCCAAAGCAGCAGTTGCCACAGCCGAAGCGGCAGTGAGCACTCAACAAATGACGTATGACAACAAAAAAGAGCTGAACAAGAAACAAATCATCAGCGACTATGATCTGGCAATGGCAGAAAACTCTCTGGCACAAACCAAGGCACAACTGGCCCAAGCTAAGGCACAACTGACCACTGCTCAGCAGAATTTATCATTTACACAAGTCAAGAGTCCGTCAGACGGTGTAATCAACAATATCCCTTATCGTGTAGGAGCGCTTGTCAGCCCTTCTATCGCTACGCCCATGACTACCGTATCCGAGATCGATGAAGTGTATGTATACTTCTCCATGACAGAAAAAGAATTACTGGCTATGACTAAATCCGGAAGTACCATCAAAGAAGAAATCAGCAAAATACCAACTATCAAGCTGCAGCTGATTGATGGCTCCACATACGCCATGGAAGGTAAAGTAGACGCTATCACAGGCGTTATCGACCAGTCTACCGGTTCGGTAAGTATCCGTGCTATTTTCCCCAACAAGGAACATGTGTTGCGCAGTGGAGGTACTGCCAACGTTCTGATTCCTTACAACATGGAAAACGTTATCAGCATCCCGCAATCGGCAACAGTGGAAATCCAGGACAAGAAATTCGTTTATGTGTTACAACCGGACAACACGTTAAAATATACGGAAATCGGCATTTTCAACTTGGATAACGGAAAAGAATATCTGGTCACTTCCGGATTGAATGCAGGAGATAAAATCGTAATCGAAGGTGTACAAAACCTGAAAGACGGTCAGAAGATTCAACCGATCACCCCCGCACAAAAAGAAGCGAACTACCAACAACATTTGAAAGACCAACATGACGGTAACCTAGCCACAGCTTTCAATTAATAATCAGATAATCGTATGAAATTAGATAGATTTATTAACCGTCCGGTACTATCAACCGTTATTTCTATCCTGATAGTCATCTTGGGAGCTATCGGGTTGGCAACACTGCCTATCACGCAGTATCCGGACATCGCACCTCCTACCGTATCGGTAAGAGCCACATATACGGGTGCGAGTGCATCGACCGTATTGAACTCCGTAATCGCTCCGTTGGAAGAACAGATCAATGGTGTAGAAAACATGATGTATATGACCTCCAACGCCTCTAACACAGGTGCCGGAGATATTTCCATTTACTTCAAACAGGGAACAGACCCGGATATGGCTGCCGTCAACGTGCAGAATCGTGTTTCCATGGCACAAGGACTACTGCCTGCCGAAGTAACCAAAGTCGGCGTGTACAACACAGAAACGTCAGACTTCTATGCTGGTGGTATTTTCCCTTTATGACGAAAGCGATACATACACAGAAGCATTTATCGAGAACTACGCAAAAATCAACTTGATTCCGCAAGTTCAACGCGTACCGGGTGTAGGTGACGCCTCTGTAATGGGACAGGACTACTCCATGCGTATCTGGTTGCGTCCGGACGTAATGGCGCAATACAAGTTGGTTCCGGGTGATGTGTCCGCAGCGCTGGCAGAACAGAACGTGGAAGCTGCTCCGGGACAATTCGGTGAACGCAGTAACCAGACTTTCCAATATACTATCCGTTACAAAGGTCGTCTGCAACAGCCGGAAGAGTTCGAGAATATCGTCATCAAGTCTTTGCCCGACGGTGAAGTGCTTCGTTTGAACGACATTGCCGAAATCCAGTTAGACCGCTTGGGATACAACTTTACCAACCGTGTAAACGGCCATAAAGCAGTAACCTGTATTGTTTATCAGATGGCAGGGACAAACGCGACACAAACCATCAGTGACATTCAAGCATTACTGGATGAAGCCTCCCAATCACTGCCGGCCGGTTTGAAGATAAACGTTTCCATGAATGCCAACGACTTCTTGTTCGCTTCAATTCATGAGGTATTGAAAACATTGATTGAGGCATTCATCCTGGTATTTATTGTAGTATATATCTTCTTGCAGGATTTACGTTCTACATTGATTCCTACTATTGCCATTCCGGTAGCTCTTATCGGTACATTCTTCATACTGTCTTTAGTGGGATTCAGTTTGAACTTGCTAACGTTATGTGCGCTTGTGCTCGCCATTGCGATTGTGGTCGATGACGCCATTGTGGTTGTCGAGGGTGTACACGCCAAGTTGGACCAGGGCTACACTTCCGCCCGTCTGGCTTCTATCGACGCGATGAACGAGTTAGGTGGCGCTATCGTATCCATTACGCTAGTCATGATGGCCGTGTTTGTTCCGGTAAGCTTCATGGGTGGAACGGCAGGAACATTTTACCGCCAGTTTGGTATGACAATGGCTATTGCCATTGGTCTGTCCGCCTTGAATGCTTTGACATTAAGCCCCGCCTTGTGTGCTGTTCTTCTGAAACCGCATAAACAGGAAGGTTCCGAAGATATTCCTCCATTGAAGGAGCGTATGAAGACAGCCTATAAAACGGCTCATACAACAATGATCAACAGATACACCGAAGCTATCGGAAAGATGCTGCATCCGGGAATCACACTCACATTCACACTTGTTGCCATACTGGGTATGATCTTCGGCCTTTTCAACATCAATCCGATAATTACTGCCATCTTCATACTTCTTAGTATTTTGGCATTAATCGGAATGAGTACGAATAAATTCAAGAACAGATTCAACGATACCTATGAATCTATTTTGAAACGGTACAAGAAACGCGTATTGTTCTTCATTCAAAAGAAGTGGTTGTCTATGGGACTGGTCGTTGCTTCCATTGTCTTACTTATGTTCTTCATGAACACCACTCCGACAGGTATGGTACCCAATGAAGACACCGGTACATTGATGGGAGCTGTAACCTTGCCTCCGGGTACATCACAAGACCACTCGGAAGAAATCTTGGCACGTGTAGACAGTCTGATTGCCTCTGATCCTGCCGTAGCTTCACGCACATTGATTTCCGGTTTCAGTTTCATCGGTGGACAAGGCCCATCCTACGGTTCTTTCATCATCAAGTTGAAAGACTGGGACGACCGTTCAATGATACAGAACTCTGACGTTGTCGTAGGTTCCTTATATATGCGTGCACAAAAAATCATCAAAGAAGCACAGGTATTGTTCTTCGCTCCACCGATGATTCCGGGTTACTCGGCATCTACGGATATTGAAGTGAACATGCAGGATAAGACGGGTGGAGACCTGAACAAGTTCTTCGATGTGGTCAACGATTATACCGCTGCGCTGGAAGCCCGTCCTGAAATCAATTCGGCGAAGACAACATTCAACCCGAATTTCCCGCAATACATGATTGATATTGACGCGGCGGCTTGTAAGAAAGCAGGCATCAGCCCGAGTGACATCCTTACTACCATGCAAGGATATTATGGTGGTCTGTATGCATCCAACTTCAACCGTTTCGGTAAGATGTATCGTGTAATGATTCAGTCAGACCCGCTATCACGTAAGAACCTGGAATCCTTGAAAAATATCAAGGTTCGCAACAGTGCCGGCGAAATGGCTCCTATCTCACAATTCATCACTGTTGATAAAGTATATGGTCCGGATATCATCAGCCGTTTCAACCTTTACACTTCCATGAAAGTGATGGTGGCTCCTGCCAGCGGTTATACATCCGGTCAGGCATTGACTGCGTTGGCAGAAGTAGCCGGTCAAAATCTTCCGGCCGGTTATACTTACGAATTGGGTGGTATGGCACGTGAAGAGGCACAGAGCAGTGGAAGTGCTACCGGATTGATTTTCATCCTCTGCTTCGTATTCGTTTACCTGTTGCTGAGTGCACAGTACGAAAGTTATATACTTCCGTTGGCCGTGTTGCTGTCCGTTCCGTTCGGTTTGTTAGGCAGCTTCCTGTTTGTCAACGGAGTGAGTGCTATCGGTAATATCTCGATGTTAAAGATGATTCTCGGTACGATGTCCAACAATATCTATATGCAGATTGCGTTAATCATGTTGATGGGTCTGTTGGCGAAAAATGCAATTCTGATTGTAGAGTTCGCCCTCGATCGTCGTAAGATGGGCATGAGTATCACGTGGGCAGCCGTATTAGGTGCCGGTGCCCGTCTCCGTCCTATCTTAATGACATCATTGGCGATGGTAGTCGGATTACTTCCGTTAATGTTCGCCTTCGGAGTAGGTGCTCACGGTAACCGTACACTAGGTACTGCCTCTATCGGTGGTATGTTAATCGGTATGATTTGCCAGATTTTCATTGTTCCTGTACTGTTCGTAATCTTCCAGTACTTACAAGAGAAGGTGAAACCGATGGAATGGGAGGATATTGACAACACGGATGCCGTAACTGAGATTGAACAATACGCTAAATAATGAAATTCGATATGAAGAAACAGATTCTATATATGGTGTGTGCAACTGCTCTCCTGAGTAGCTGCCACATCTATAAGTCGTATGACAGACCCGAAGACATTACTACTTCCGGGCTATATCGTGACCCGATTGCGGAGAATGATACACTGGTTTCGGATACAACCAACTTCGGCAATCTGCCGTGGAGAGAAGTCTTCACCGACCCGCAGTTACAGTCTCTCATCGAAGCGGGACTGAAACAAAACACTGACCTCTTGACCGCTGCCCAAAATGTAAAAGCAGCAGAAGCATCTCTGCTGTCGGCACGCCTGGCTTATGCTCCGTCCTTGGGACTGTCTCCGCAAGGAACAATCAGCAGCTTTGACAAGAATGCAGCTACCAAAACCTATTCATTGCCCGTCACTGCCAGCTGGCAAGTCGACTTGTTCGGGCAGTTGCTGAACTCCAAACGGAATGCTCAGGTCACTTTAAAGCAGACGAAAGCTTACCGTCAGGCTGTACAAACGCAAGTTATCTCCAACATTGCCAATATGTATTATACACTAATGATGTTGGACCGTCAGTTGGAAATAACCAAGTCTACAGCCGAAATCCTGAAAAAGAATGCCGAAACAATGGAAGCGATGAAAGACGCTGCCATGTACAATATCAATTCAACCGGTGTAGAACAAAGCAAGGCTGCTTATGCCCAAGTGCTTGCCAGCATTCCGGACATCGAGCAGAGTATCCGTGAAACGGAAAATGCCCTGTCTACATTTTTGGGTGAAGCTCCGCACGCTATCAAACGCGGTACACTGGAAGCACAAGTACTTCCGACAGAACTTTCTGCCGGTGTACCTATCCAGTTATTATCCAACCGTCCGGACGTAAAAGCTGCAGAAATGGCTTTGGCCAGTTGCTACTATAATACAAACTCCGCACGTGCCGCTTTCTATCCGCAGATTACTCTTAGCGGTTCTGCCGGGTGGACAAACAGTGCCGGAAGTGCGATTATCAATCCGGGCAAGTTACTGGCTTCTGCAGTCGGTTCTCTGACACAACCTCTATTCTATCGGGGACAAAACATCGCTCGTCTGAAAGCTGCAAAAGCACAAGAAGAATCAGCGAAACTATCCTTCCAGCAGGCACTATTGAATGCTGGAAGTGAGGTCAGCAATGCGCTAAGTTTATACCAAAAAACCAGCGAAAAGGTAGAATCTCGCCGGTTACAAGTAGAATCTGCTAAAAAAGCTTCGGAAGATACAAAAGAATTGTTTAACTTAGGGACTTCAACTTATCTGGAAGTACTGTCGGCACAGCAATCTTATCTGAGCGCGCAAATCTCACAGGTTTCCGATTGCTTCGATCAGATGCAGGCCGTAGTCAGCCTTTACCAGGCTCTAGGTGGTGGAAGAGAAGAATAACTTTAAACATATACTATTATGATTAGTCCGTTAGCTTACGTAGACCCCGAAGCAAAACTTGGCAAGAATGTAACTGTCCTGCCGTTTGCCTACATTGAAAAGAATGTGGAAATCGGAGATGACTGCGTCATCATGTCTTATGCCAGTATCCTGCAAGGTACTAAAATGGGAAAAGGAAACAAGATACATCAGAATGCTGTCCTGGGAGCGGAACCGCAAGATTTCCACTACACGGGAGAAGAAAGTAGCCTGATTATCGGTGACAACAACGATATCCGCGAAAATGTGGTAATCAGCCGTGCTACCTTTGGCGGCAATGCTACCAAGATCGGTAACGGAAATTACCTAATGGATAAAGTACACCTCTGCCATGACGTACAAATCAACAATAACTGTGTGGTAGGTATCGGTACGACTATTGCAGGAGAATGCACACTGGATGACTGCGTGATTCTAAGTGGAAATGTTACTCTGCACCAATACTGCCACATCGGTAGCTGGACACTTGTACAGAGTGGTTGCCGTATTTCTAAAGATGTACCTCCGTATGTAATTATGTCCGGAAACCCCGTTGCATACCATGGAGTGAACGCGGTGGTTCTTTCACAACATCACAATACATCCGAAAGGATCCTCCGTCACATCGCCAATGCATACAGACTGATTTACCAAGGTAATTTCAGTATTCAGGATGCTGTACAGAAGATTGTCGACCAGGTCCCGATGAGTGAAGAAATCGAGAATATCGTTAACTTCGTGAAGGCTTCGGAACGAGGAATCGTGAAATAAGCAAAGTTACTTTTCAATATTGAAAGGGTGACGCCTAATAAAAAAGCGTCACCCTTTCTGTTTATAGTAGGGCGACGCTCTGTGAGTTATTATTTCGTTTCCGTTTCGTAATTATTCAAACTCCAACGTACCGAAGAAGTCGGGACGGTGGAAGTCCGGGTTCTCTATTTTTATCGGATTCCATGAAAGGAAGTGGGGGGTCTGCAATTCGTCACCACACTTGTAAAAGTTAGCTTTTATCTCCTTCTCATCGAGTGATTCGATCTGATGCTTAAAGAATACAGCATAGGGAATAATCAAGGCAACTTCCCAATCAGTTTCTTCCACACGTTCTTCAAAAGGTGTATCACCCAAACTTGACCAGCGCTGCACAAGGTCAGTCACTTCCTTCGGAGCGTGTTCTCTACCGTTGCGGGTAGGACCGACACCTATCAGGATTGTTCCGATGCAGTTGCACTCTATATTATAATACACCCCGTCACCTGCCGGAATAGAAAAGAATTCCACACAGGAATCAGTCCATACAGAACCGTTGTCCGTTCCGTATCTGGCACGCACACTCGCTTCTTTAACTTTAAAATGTAACAAGATAGAGTTCTTCGTGTGAGCAATGCGAAAGTTTACTTTGGGTTTGTAGGGATATTCAGCCCAATTAACACATTGAACCGGTTGAAAATCTATCTTTTCTTCATCAAATAATCGGGGAAGCGAACAAGCCTCCACGTTAGCCGCACTAATTTTCTTTACTTTCATATTTCTATTGTTTGGATGATACAAATATAGTTACTTTCTTCTAATAAGGTTCACTGAAATGAAATAAAAACAATATATTTGCCAGTAGTAATACCTTAAAAAACGAATTAGTGAGAAAAGTAATCCTTTTATTTCTGCTTTTTTTAAGCGTAGACACCGTCCGTACACAAGGACAGAACATCACTTTCAGCCATTTGACCACTGATGATGGACTTTCTCAGTTTTCTGTCAACAGCATGTATATTGATGAACAGGGAATTATATGGATCGGTACGCGCGAGGGACTAAACCGGTATAACGGTAATGATATCAAGAGTTTCAAACTTAAAAAGAACGACCCGAACAGTCTGTTCAGTAATACCGTACTACGCATCACCGGAAATAGAAATGGTAAAGTGTACCTGCTCTGTACCGACGGTGTGGCGGAATTCGATCTGGCGACTCAAAGGTTTAAAACATTGTTGCAGGGGAATGTAGACGCTATTTATTTTAATGAGAAGTTATATATCGGAAAGAGGGAGGAAGTCTTTGTATACAATGAAAGTACGGGCAACTTCGATCTTTTCTATCATCTCGCGGGAAAAAACATCACTCTATCCTGCCTGCACCTGGATAAAAACAAAAATCTGTGGTTGGGGACTACCAGCAATGGTATATACTGCCTGTCGGAAGATAAAAACCTTTCCCGGCCTGTCACAAAAGGCAATATAACCAGTATTTATGAGGATTCTTCCAACGAACTGTGGATAGGGAGTTGGGAAGAAGGACTTTACCGTGTAAAAACAGACGGCAGCATTGAAAACCTTCGCCATAATCCGATGAATACGAACAGTCTATGCTCCAATTTTGTCAGAAGTTGCTGCGAAGATAACTCCGGGGATTTATGGATAGGAACATTCAACGGACTGAACCGATATGACAGAGAAACAGGTCAGTTTCACCTTTACACCGCCAATGGAAACAGTCCCGACGGGCTTACCCATTCTTCTATCTGGTGCATCGTAAAAGACGGGCAGGGAACAATCTGGCTGGGAACTTACTTCGGCGGAGTGAATTACTTCAATCCTGAATATGAAATCTATACCCGCTATAAAGTGGGAGACACGGAGAAAGCAGGTTTGAGCAGCCCGATTGTAGGCAGAATGACGGAGGACAAGGACGGTAATTTATGGATTTGTACCGAAGGTGGTGGTGTAAACGTATACGACCGGATCAATAATACATACCGTTGGTATCGCCATGAGGAAGGGAGAAACAGTATTTCGCACAATAATGTAAAAGCCATCTATTACGACCGTGCTAACGAGATCATGTGGATAGGTACCCATTTGGGAGGATTAAACAAGCTCGACCTGCGTACTAACCGTTTTACAGTCTACCGGATGAAGGCGGGAGATCCGACCTCGTTACCCTCGGATATTGTTCGCGATATTATACCGTATAAGGATAAGCTGGTAGTTGCCACACAGAAAGGTGTCTGCCTGTTCAGTCCGGCAACAGGTAGTTGTGAGCAGCTTTTTCAAGAAACAAAAGAAGGAAGAGGAATTGACATGGTGGCCAGCCTTTGTATAGACAATGATGGTACCCTATGGGTTGCCGCCACCGGAGAGGGTGTTTACTCTTATCGGTTCGACACTGGCAAGCTGACCAATTATCCGCATAACCCTGCCAATCCGAACAGTCTCAGCAACAACAACATTAACAACATTATGCAGGATAGTAACGGCAACCTGTGGTTCTCCACTTCCGGCAGCGGGCTTGACCGTTACCGCAAGGAAAGCGATGATTTCGAGAACTTTGATATGCAGAAAGACGGTTTATCCAGTGACTGCATTTACGAGGTATTCGAATCATCGATACAAAAAGGACATCTGTTGTTGATTACTAACCAAGGATTTTCAGAATTTGACTATCCGAACCAGAAGTTCTATAATTATGGCACGGAAAACGGATTCCCGTTGACCGCCGTCAATGAGAATGCGCTGTTTGTGACACACGACGGAGAAGTGTTTTTGGGTGGTATCCAGGGAATGATTTCTTTCTGGGAGAAGAAACTGCATTTTTCTCCCAAATCTTACAACATACTTCTTTCTCGTTTGCTGGTCAACGGTAAGGAAGTAACCCCCGGAGATGAAACCGGAATTCTGGAACAGTCAATCTGCCATACACCGGAGATTAAATTGAGGGCGAACCAATCAATGTTCAGCATTGAGTACGCCACTTCCAACTTCATCCCCGCCAACAGGGACGAAATTCTTTATCGTCTGGAAGGCTTCTCCGACGAATGGAATCATACGTATCGCAAACAGACGCTTATCACTTATACAAATCTGAATCCGGGCAAGTACACACTTGTCATCAAATCACAGCGGGACGGGATCAAAGAAGCCAAACTGCTGATTATCGTCCTTCCGCCCTGGTATGAGACATGGTGGGCTTATCTGATTTATACCATCGTCACTATCAGCCTGTTGTGGTATCTTATCCAGAACTATAATTCAAGAATCAAACTCCGCGAGTCATTGAAGTACGAAAAGAAGCATATCGAAGACCTGGAAGCACTGAACCAGTCGAAACTCCGCTTCTTTACGAATATCTCGCACGAGTTCCGTACTCCGTTGACACTAATCGTCGGACAGGTGGAGACGTTGTTGCAGGTACAGACGTTCACACCCAATATATATAATAAGGTATTGGGAATCTACAAGAACAGTCTCCAGTTGCGGGAACTGATTACCGAGTTACTCGATTTCCGGAAGCAGGAACAGGGACACATGAAAATCAAAGTAAGCCGGCACAACCTGGTGAATTTCCTGTATGAGAATTATCTGCTCTTTCTCGAATACGCCAGCAGCAAGCAAATCAACTTCAAGTTCAATAAACAGAAAGACGATATTGAAGTGTGGTATGACCAAAAGCAGATGCAGAAAGTAATCAATAACCTGTTATCGAATGCATTAAAGCATACTAAAGCTGAGGATACTATCTCTATCAATGTATCGCAAGAGGAAGACTATGCCATAATCGAAATAAAAGACACCGGCTCGGGCATTGCCGCCGCGGAGATTGATAAGATATTCGACCGCTTCTACCAGACCGAGCACCTCAACTCGTTGAATACCGGAGCCGGTACAGGCATCGGGCTGGCACTGACGAAAGGTATCATTGAGCTTCACCAAGGCACCATCCGCGTAGAAAGCGAACCGGGCAAAGGAAGCAGCTTCATTATCACCCTCAAACTGGACAAAAAGCACTTCACGGAGGAACAGATAGCACAAGAAAGCACAGAATCAACGATCCGGCAAACGGAAACGATTGTTCCTTCAGTGGAGATAATACCTGATTCGGAATGGAAAGAGGAAGAAAATAAACGGATTGAAGGCGCCAAGATGCTGATAGTGGAAGATAATGAATCTATCAAGCAGATGTTGGCAGGTATCTTCGAAACGTTCTATCAGGTCAGTACCGCTTCGGACGGAGAAGAAGCTCTGGAAATGATACAAAAAGAGATGCCGAGCATTATACTGAGCGATGTCGTCATGCCTCGTATGTCCGGTACGGAACTTTGTAAACGGATCAAGACGGATTTCAACACTTGCCATATCCCGGTTGTGCTGTTGACTGCACGCACGGCCATAGAGCACAATATCGAAGGACTGAAGATCGGTGCGGACGATTATATCACTAAACCATTTAATACAAACCTGCTGATTTCGCGTTGTAATAACCTCGTGAACTCCCGCAGACTGCTGCAAGAGAAATTCAGTAAGCAGCCGCAGACTTTTGCACAAATGCTGGCTACCAATCCAATGGATAAAGAGATGCTCGACCGAGCAATGGATATTATCGAACGCCACTTGGATGATACAGATTTCAATGTCAACATCTTTGCCCGTGAAATGGGTATGGCCCGCACCAATCTGTTCACCAAACTGAAAGCGGTGACGGGACAAACGCCGAATGACTTTATTCTGAACATTCGCCTGAAGAAAGGGGCTGTCATGCTACGGAATAACCCCGAACTGAATATTACGGAGATTTCCGACCGGATTGGCTTCTCTTCTTCACGCTACTTTAGTAAGTGTTTCAAGGAGATTTATCATGTCAGCCCGTTGGCTTACCGCAAGGGAGAAGAGAAAGAAGAAGGAGACGGGGAAGAAACGGACAATTTGTATAATGGTGATAATAATTAATTTATGTATTCACCTACCACCTCCCCCTACGGGTACTCCTCCTTCCCGAAGGAGGAGAATTAAAGATACTGCCGATTCGCTCTTGCAGCCATAAAACAGGACCTTTTGTGCCACAAGTGTGCCACCCTATTGGCACGCTTGTGCCAACGCACTGGCACAGTTGTGCCAAAGGCTTGGCAGGGTCGTGCCAATACGTTGGCACAAGGTCAGCAAGATAACTTCGAAAAACAAGCAAGGTTATTAAGGAGAACAAGCGTAGAATCTTCACACTTCACATCACAGAGTAAAGCCTTTCGTGTACTATTTTGTACTTCACTTGTACATTCCTGCTCCTTCTTTTCCTTTCAATCATTTACCTTTGCTTCCAATAATTCATCCCTTAAAAATCAACTTCATGAGAAACGTATCACGTATACTTCCGCTATTGCCCGGCATCGCAATGTTGTCAGGATGTAATAATGCCGCTCAAAAGAGTAATGGACAAAACGACCAGAAGCCTAACATTATTTACATATTCGCCGACGATCTTGGTATCGGTGATTTGAGTTGCTACGGAGCAACCAAAGTGAGCACACCCAATATCGACCGTCTGGCCGGACAAGGCGTGCAATTCACGAATGCTTACGCAACTTCCGCCACCAGCACTCCTTCCCGTTTCGGGCTCCTCACGGGTATGTATCCCTGGCGTCAAAAGAACACAGGTATCGCTCCCGGCAACTCGGAACTTATCATTGATACTGCCTGTGTCACTATGGCGGATATGCTGAAAGATGCAGGATACGCCACCGGTGCCGTTGGCAAGTGGCATTTGGGACTGGGACCGAAAGGAGGGACAGATTTCAACAAACAGATCACTCCGAATGCACAAAGTATCGGCTTCGATTATGAATTTATCATTCCGGCAACCGTAGACCGTGTGCCATGCGTGTTTGTGGAGAACGGCCGCGTAGTGGGTCTCGATCCTAATGACCCAATCACCGTCAACTATGAGCATAAAGTAGGCGACTGGCCCACCGGAGAAGAAAATCCGGAACTCGTAACGTTAAAACCCAGCCAAGGGCATAACAATACCATTATCAACGGTATCCCCCGCATCGGTTGGATGACAGGCGGCAAGTCCGCTCTCTGGAAAGACGAGGATATAGCCGACATCATCACCCATAAAGCGAAGAAGTTCATCACTTCCCATAAAGAAGAACCTTTCTTCTTGTATATGGGTACGCAGGATGTACACGTGCCACGTATCCCCCACCCGCGTTTTGCAGGAAAAAGCGGACTCGGCACCCGTGGTGACGTTATCCTCCAACTGGACTGGACCATCGGTGAAATTATGAACACGTTGGATAGCCTCAACATCGCCGACAATACCATTCTGGTCTTTACCAGCGACAACGGTCCCGTCATCGACGACGGCTATCAGGACCATGCCTACGAGCTTCTCAACGGTCATACCCCAATGGGAATCTACCGGGGAGGGAAATACAGCGCTTATGAAGCGGGCACACGTATCCCGTTCATTGTCCGCTGGCCTGCCAAAGTAAAACCGAGCAAGCAACAGTCTCTTTTCTCACAGATTGATGTATACGCCTCACTCGCCTCACTGCTGAATCAGCCTTTGCGCAAAGGTGCAGCCCCCGACAGCCAGGAACACCTGAACACGTTCTTAGGCAGGAACAATACCGGTCGCGAATACATCGTCCAACAGAATCTTAATAATACGCTTGCCATTGTAAAAGGGCAGTGGAAATATATCGAGCCCAGCGATGCTCCCGCCATTGAGTTCTGGACGAAAATGGAACTTGGCAACGACCAACAGCCTCAGCTCTACGATTTATCGTCCGATCCTTCGGAGAAAACGAATGTGGCGAAACAGCATCCTGACATCGTAAAAGAATTAGCTGAATTATTGGAATCTGTAAAAGAGAAATAAATATACCGGAATAACAGAATTGTATGATTTTATACCAATCCTGAATCATTCTATCCACAGGAGAGAGCGTAAATTGCATACATTTGTAACAGAGAAACGATAAAGTCACATTACAACCAAAGTAATATACTGCACAATTCTTCTAACCTTTATCAACAGATTTATATAAAAATCAGACTTTGATCAATTTACCCCCAAAAGAGAGAGGCCCTTCGAGCCCCTCTCTTTCTTTAGTTGATATTTCTCGTATCCTCTTATTTCAATGCCTTCAACCAGGCAGGCACAAAGCCCAGGCGTTTCTCCAGCTGTGCTTCGTAAAGAGACTGCGGCTCTACCGGAGTTCCATTACTTTCGTCCAGTTTTACTTGCTCCTGCACAAAATTCAACGGTTCGCCATGAAAACCGACAATAACGGGCGGAAGGAACTTCCAACCTTTAAAGCCGATACGCCACCAGTCGAATACACCGGCAGGAGCCGAATTACCGCTTGCCGTGCGCGATCTTTCCGAATACATATTCCAAATAGTGAGGTCATCGAGGTGATTGGGAAGTTGGTTGTAATCACCTCCCTGACGAGACTGCATGAATCCACCCGTACAATTATCAATCAGCGTAGCACGCGGCTGCGTGGCATGAGACTCAAAGCAGGCATCCAATCCCCAATGTACCCGCCAAATGACAGCACCCATACTCGGTTTTGAGACTCCGCAAGCATGATATTGTCCTGCCCCCTGCTGTATGACGCCTCTATTATCTATTAGAGGTCCGTTGGTACGGTCGGTCACTTTGCCGATAAACACCCGCGACGACCCTTGCGACCGAATGGCGGCATGGCCACGATTACCGTCTATCTTAATATCGTAGGCGGACACGTTAGCGGAAGACGTAATCGAGTTGGCCTCACTAACACTTATAAAGTTCACCCGGCGCATCCACGAGTTTGTCAGGCGTGTCATCTTTATCGGTTTATAAGCACCGTCATGCGCCCAGTTTCTGTGATGCTGAAAATCATCGGTGGCATGTCCTACGAAAGTCACGTCTTCTATACCGACTTCCTCATAATGCGGATATTTGTGGATCGCCCAACCCCAACGAGAATCAACTTCGTGCATTATAGGTTCTTTAAAAGTGATTACATTCCCGCTTTTTGCCACAATTTGGTGGAAGTCCTGCACCTGCACACCTACATTTATAATATTCTCCATTGTTGGCTCGGGTGCATAGGGAGACAACTCGTTGCGTACCAGTTCCGGGTCATTGTTCTGTAAATACAGGCATACCCAGTCACCTTTACTCAGCGAAGCCGCATCAGATACTTCCACGCTAAAAGTACCTTTAGCTGCGTTACCCGTGATATCACAGAGTTTCGACAACCCGGAGTTATGTTTAATATCAATCATTACCGGCGACGAATACATGGTAGTAATATCATCCGGCAAGTTCGGAGTATCCATTATCAGCTTTGTTCTTCCTGCGCCATCTCCCTTAATTACAAAATGGCCTGCGAATATATAGATACTGGAACTTTTATTATTTCCTTTACTATCCAAAGAATATGCTTCATCACCTTCCTTTCCCAATACCGGCTTGCCCGGCTCTATTGTATTGTCATCGTCATTATGCAATACGTATTCTCCTTCCGGGAAATAAATGACAATCCGGGCATTTGCATTGTTGTAATTCTTACCGTCCTTACGGGTCATGTTATTCTCCTGCAATATGGTTATCAAGGCTTCACGGGCAGTCATGCCACGGTTTTCCATACGTTCTTTCACATTGAAAACTTTATATCCTAATGAGAAAGCCTCCGGAGGTGTCACTTCTCCATGTTTATATCCGGCATACGAATAATCCAACAATACATTGTCATCACTATTCATCAGGAACTTTTTCCACGCTTGTGCTGTGCCGTTATTGCGGGTATCCAGTTTAAGCACACTCCCGCTTGTACGGGATTCCAAAGTGATTGTATTCGTCTGTTCATCTAAAACAGCCGAACGGTAAAGAGAGAAATCAACAGCCGTTTTTCCTTCCAATGACGGAGCCGGAGTGTCACTCAAACGTTGCCACTGATAGCCATTGTAAGAAACTTGCCAACAGCCGTCCTCCCCCAATGCAATTTGAGGAGTAAGAATACCTTTTCCTGTCTTGTTTAAAGCAGGAGCCGGATTGCCATGCGTATCTGTCAGCATGCGTGAAGTACCTTCCAATTGATAATTCCAGTAACCTTCTTTATCAATTCCAAGAAGGGGAATATCTTTATCGTCGGCAGTTTGAATATAAACATCCGCTATCTGTCGGTTACTCAATTGAAGTTTGTAGTTACCCTTCTCGTCAGAGGTGTAGTCTACAATCTCGGCTTTGCCATTCATCATGGCCTGATAAGCCGCAATATTAGTATTGTATTGCGCAGTGAGTTCTGTTAATTGTTCCGGTTGCTCGGGAATAGTTGGGTTATTTATTGCTTCATCGTCCGAACAGGAAGTGAAAACTATGACAGCAACCATCATACAAGTTGTCGCTATACTATGTAAATCAAGTTTCATGTTTTTCATATTTCTAAAGTCTAATAATGTTATAAAGGCGAAGAATCCGTTAAACCCAATATTAGCATTAATAGATTCTTCGCCTTTATCAAATTTAATTGCAGCAACTATTCGATAACTGCACCTATACCTTGATATTCCGGTTTAAGAGTATATTTTCCTTCAATGTCTATAAAACCTTCTTCAAAAGGAGTAGTAGCCGTAGATGTTTCTATTGTATTATTAAACCCTGCTCCTGGTGTAGAGTTGAAAGGTCTCCAAGTCAAAGTTGTTGTCATAGCCGGAGTAAACACCCGATTATTTATAAAATCTTTATAATCAATAGTTTCATTAGCGACTGCACTTCCTATTAAGGCTTTTACTGTCCCCTTTTCTCCATTATCATACCAAATCAAGTTTTGTTTCATACTCCAACCTTCTTCAAAGGGAACTTTGACATAATAATTATCAGAATGATTAAACATATTGATAAACGTATTATTATTAATGGATACATTACCATTCACATTTCCGGTGGTGAGCATCATCAAGGTGAAATTACAATAAGTATCAGCATCCCTACAATAAAAGATATTATTCTTGATTTCGATATTCGTATAAGCCTGAGTATGCAAGTTTAAAAAGTTCAAGGATTTACCGGTATTTTCAGACATTGAAATATAACAAGATTCTATCATAAGATCGGTAATTCCCACTCCTGCTGAGAAATACGAGAAGTTTTTACCACTTGGAATCTCTATTTTACACCTATCAAAATATAGTTGTTTAACAACCTCGTTTCCACCTAAGTTGAACCAGTAAGCTCTCGTCAGATTTTCACTTCCTTCTAAAAGATGTATTCCTTTACACAACAAAGCAACCTCAATAGCAGGCGTATTGTTTGCAGTTTTAACCTTTGAATACTCATCTTTACTTTCTGCTATCAAAATCAGATTTTTCAAACTCTTTTTCGATAAAGATACAGTAGCATTTCTTGCAATAAAGAAAACTCCTTCTTCCGATATTGTTTCACCATCTTGTATCAACGTTGCATTCGGGTTATCATATTTATTAAGTACTACATCACCGATCCTGATATCAAATCCAGCCTGATATTCAGCCCAGTAACTATCACTGGAAGTTTTTGCCTTTATCTGATCTGTTGCTGAATTTACTCCATGAGTCACTTCTACAATAATCGTACACTCGCTCGGAGTTGCAGGAGGTGTCACAGTCACTGTTACTTCCGTTGTTCCAGCCACATATTCCGACAGTTTTGCATTCCAATCAGCAGGTGCTTTTACTCTTACTAAATCACCTTCAGCCAAATTTACTTTCACAGTAAAGGAAGACGCACCTCCTCCGGCTACCAACCAAAGATCATCTGTTACACCTTCGGGAACATTAATTGCACATTCCAATCCTTTCACAATAGGAATCAGATACTCCTTTCCGCCAAAAGTAACTTTAAAATTATCTCCGTCAACAGTTGCGTTGCTGATAGGATTCGAACCTGTATTTATACCTTCAGCCAGACCGTTTTCCAATACTTTCCAGGTTGAACCGTTGTCATAACTCACATACCAATACTTTTTATCTCCATCGGCCGGATTGGGTGCAATCTTAAATTCGGGAGTAATGGTAGCATCTTCCCCATTCTCCGCTTGAGCACGCCAGCCTGTATCTGTACCGCCAATAAACCAATTACCATTTGCACCGATCTCAATAGAAGGATAGTTGCCTCCGGTCACTCCCGGAGTCAAAGTCAATGTTTCGCCATTGCTTAAGGTCAAGGTATAAGTATCACCATTGATAGAGTAATCGGTAATAGTCTTGTTGCCGTCCAACAGCACACGGATAATGTTCATCTCATCGTTCAACTGCTGTACCTGTGCCTCAACATTCGTCACACGATCTTTCAAGGCATCAATGTCTCTTTCCAAATCGTCTGTATTACATGACACAAAAGCCAATGCAAACAAACTGAATAATATGAATGATTTATAGTATTTCATAATGATTTCTTCGCTTAATTATTAATTCAACTTATTCAGCAACCGTCACCTCTAATGATTTAATCAGACGATATCCTTCCTTAGAGAATATCTGGAAATAAACAGTATATTTGCCGGAAGCCAGTCCTTTTGTTTTAATCGTCAGATTATCGGAAGCGTCATCAGTCAAGACTACCTGTACAGGTGTGGGATCTATAATCACTCTGGCTACATTCGTCTGTTTTGCCGTCAATACCGCTGAACCTCCCTTCGCTACATTTACAGAAGTAATATTCGATGAACCACCTTGAGAAAAAGTCATATCCAATCCTCCCAATAAAGGGATCTCGGTTTTCGAGCCGTCTGTAAATTCAAAGGTCACGATATTACCGTTCACCGTTACATCAGCAAATATACCTCCCGGAATCTCTCCAATATTGGCAATGTTGTAACGCCCGTCTATACGTTGAGGTTCTCCACCGCCAACGGCATAACACCAGTAACCGTCCGCATCAATCGAGATGGTTGGAGTTTGTCCGTCGGAACCGTCTAAGGGAACAGCAGGACAAGGATTGCCTTCTTTATCTTTCAATTCAACGGTTCTACCGTCAAGGGTATATGTCCAATTTCCGGCTTCATTAATGCCAAGTGTAGGAATATCTCCCGCAGGCTGTCCGCCATAAACAACCAATTCCGTACCGTCACTCAGTGAAAGTGTATAGTTACCCTTTTCATCCATTGTATATCCGGTTACAAGAACAAGTCCTTTCACTGCATCCTGGAAAGATTTGATGCTCGTATTCAAATTTTCGAGATCATCTGTCAAAGCATCCAAACGAGCATTCAGATCGTCGATGTCTTTACGTATATCATCCTTATCATCACAGGAGGTAAAGGTAATGACAGGCAATAAGCAAACTAATAGTATCAATATCTTTTTCATAATTCTTAGTTTTAGCGTTGTGCACCATATTGAGTGTAACCTTCTTTGGGAATGAATGTCCCTGTAGATTTGTTAAAAGTAGCCGGATCAGTGGTATCATAAAGATCAACATCATTACTTGTAAAACCAACTGAAGTATCACCTATCTTATTTTGGAAAACATTCAGATTCAATCCGGTTTCAAAAAGATAAGCATAATTGTTCTCGGCTATTGTTACCTTAGATTCTGCCGCAGATGCCACTCTTATAAGGAATGCCGGATATTCACGATAAGTAAAATAATAAATGTTCTTATTGACTGTGATATCACCAATTTTCGAAGGATAAACAATAGCGGAAGTTTTCCCATTTGAATACCCTGATTCAATATCAATAAAGGTATTGGAAGTTAATGTTAGTTTATTCACACTATAACTTGGCCCTTGGAACACCTTAAAATTCTCCACGTTAGAAGTGGCTTCCGGAACTCCTGAATAATATACAATATTATTTTCAAATCGAAGTTCATTACAGTTCATATTAGTAACCAAGTACAAATTAGTTCCAGTATTTTCAACCTTTATATTAGTATCAGTCATTCCAAAATAGCCAATACTAGCCTCATCTTTCACCTCCGGCATAGCAAAACCCGATCCAAATAATAAGCCGCTTATTGTACACCGGTCGATTATAATACTAGCTTCCTTAGATTGAACACGTACAGGATAAGTTGCTGTTGCTGTATACTTTATATTTGTATTTTTACAAATCAAAGCATTACCAAGATAAATAGACTTATCTATGTTCAGGTTTATTGAAGTAACCTCATCTGAATTAGGAATAATAATTAGATTTTCCACAACTGAGGTTCCTTGGTTATATGTCAATGTCAAATCGTTTGCAGACACGAAATAAACACCACCGGCTATCGCCCCATTAGTAGTAATCTCTTGTGCTTCACCATACTTTTCTTTTGTAATCTCCAGCCCGCCTACAATAACAGCCTGTCCTTCATTATACATATCCAGATTAGAAGCAAGTCCTTTCGGATTCTTCACTTTTATCTTGTCAACTGCCCAGGACAAGCCTTCCTGTACCTGAACAGTTACATCGGCAGTATTATCCGCCGCGGCTCTCGTTAACGTTTTATTCTCAGCAGCCGGAGCAAAGATCAACAACTGATAATTATTTCCTTTTTCATCGGCAACATCCAGTTTGTTCAAAGTAGCTCTCCAACCTTGCGGATAAGTAACCTGCGGATTCTCACCTTCAATCTTAGCAGGAATCACCACTCTTTCTCCTTTATTGATAATCAGGAAGTCCTCATCATCAAATGCAAGACCTGTTCTATCAATAGCACAAACCAAAGTTGCCACGATAGGAAGTGTATGCACAGTCCCATCTTTAAGAGTCACAACAAAGTTGCTACCGTCTACTTTGGCAGATTCAAAGATCTGGTCGCCTAAAGAACTGCCACCGGCAATCCCCTCTCCACCGGGAACATTCGCCCACTCACCGTCACCGAAACGTATCTGCCAATTTCCATTCTGTACACGAAATTCGGGATATCCCTCCCCATTCTTACCGTTCTCTCCTACGGCTACTACGCCGGTAGAAATACCGTTGATATACCATTTCCCATCATCTCCTATCGTAATCTCCGGTTCGTTGACTGTTCCTTCCTTACCGATAGTCAATGTCAGTTGGGTATTATCACTTAAAGTTATGACATATTTCGCAGCAACCCCATTCTCTTTAACAGTCTCCACTTTACTGACTGTCTTATTCTGAGGATCAAGGATGTAGCCGATCACAGCCAGATTATCATTCAACAGTTTCACCTGCTGCTCGATAAGCGTCACCCTATCTTTCAGGTCGTTTACATCGTCTTTCAGGTCGTCTATAGTACACCCCGCAACCGCAAAGCCCATGATAACGAAAAGTATATACGATTTTATGTACTTCATAATCTATTAGTATTTAAAGTTATTCTGTTACATTGATTATCAATTCACAAGTCTTGGACGCCACATGTGAATAATTTGCGTTATTCATCAGAAACGTAGCAGTATATGTACCCACCTGATTATAAGTATAAGAGTAAGACTCCAGATCCAGAGAAATGTCTTTTACCTTCACTCCCGAATCCGGTTCGGGACATTCCGCCAGATTCAGATAATCGGAAACAAGCCAATTATACTTCCAAGGATTATTGGCAGCCGTACCGTTAATAGTAAATCCGCCGCTTTTTATACTACTCAAGTTCCACATGCCAGTCACTCCCGTTGAAACAGAACCATATTCAAGATCTTTAGGCATATTTTCCGGAGCCTGTTCTTCATACTTCGTCTTATTCTTCATGTTCAATGGAGTAAAGCCGAAAGAACTTGCATAAGCAGTAGTGACACGTCCGTTCTTCCATTTGGTTTCCACACACATATTCAGAATATTGAATGTAGACTGAACAATAGTAGCCTCCGGATCTTCCGGATTATTGGCACTTATTGCTTCTTTCTGATCTCTGTTCAGCACTAAAGCCAGCGTCAGTTTCTTGCCAATATATTCTTTGACCGATTTACTGAAACTCAAAGCTCCGGCTGCACTGGTCACAGGTGCTTGCGGCAGTTGCGCACGTGTGATAAGTTCCTTCCAGGGAGTATTCTTCTCCACAAGTACAGAATCAGCCTCGAAATTATTCTTGCTCATTCCCGGGAAAAAGATCGTATTTCCCGGATTATCAGGATCTTCTTCTTCCGCCAGATACAACACATCAAACTGGTCTTTGCATGAATTGGCTACCCCGTATTGAGCCCAAATCGAAAACTTAAAGTCGCATGACACAATATCTTCTACCGAAATCTCCTTCCGGTCACGATAAATATACTGATGACCGATTTCGCCACTGAAGAAAGAAATGTAATCAGGATCACCGTGAAAGAGAAACTCGACAGGAGTCCCCTTCTTTACAGTCAGGATGTTGCCTTCGTACCGTACATTCTCATTGGTAGCCACAGTTACACTGACATCAGTCAGATCCCGGTCCAACTCTTTTTCGCATGAAGCAAACAAGAGAGTTCCCAGAGTTAGTATTAAGAATTTATATGTTTTCATCGTTGTATTCTCTTCAAAAATTATTAATTGGATTAAAGCGGATTACCAACCGGGGTTATTGCCCGTAATCAGTTTGTTGACAGCTTTCTCGGCATCCGGAATCGGGAAGTACTGATAAGCGGAAGATACCCGGAAGAAAGGTGCAGCCTGCCCTCCCTGAGTCCAGTTGTTTCCACTCTGTGCCAGCACTGCCTGCTCGTTCATCTTATCTACAAAGTCTCCCCAACGAATCAGGTCGAAACGACGGAGATATTCAAAACAAAGCTCCATTGCACGCTCATCCTTTATAATAGTAAGAAAGTCCTCACCTGAAGTAATCTGACCTGTAAGATCTGAGATTCCGGCACGGTCACGTACCTCTTTCAGGCATTCTTCGGCCAAGGGCGTCGGGGCACCGTTATATTCATTCTCCGCTTCCGCAATCATCAGCAACACATCCGAGTAACGAAGTATAGGGAAATTGATAGAAGTACGGTTCTTGTCCTTCTTTGCAGCAGGCTCATATTCCCGGCGGAACTTGGCACAACACAAATCTTTCCTTTCCTTACCGGCAGCAACCGCTTTTTTGTAAACATCTCCAATCTGCTCCACCTTACTGTTATATTCTTCACCCTCATTGGCCCCCTCATAATTATACGATCTGTCTCCGTACCAGCCGGCACCTTTCACCAGATCATACAACGCCTTGTTTTCAAAAGTTCTTCCTACAATTCCCAAGTCAGTACGGTCCGCAATTCTACGATATGTAAAAGGGGCAATGTTCCAGGTGAAACGTTCATTATCACCATTCGCCACATACAAATCATAAAGTTTCGGAGTTGCCCAAATAAAGCCATAAGAATATCCCGGGTCAGCCTTGCCTACAACATTAGATAAAGAAGAAAAGTCCGAACACTGAAGCCCGATCGTATTTCCGATACGGCCTTCCGAACGCACGTCTCCCGTTCCGTCTCCGGCAAACTCAACTTCCCAGATACTTTCATTGGCAGTCGTATTGTATTTGTCGGAACACATATCAATAAACGGGTCCCAGTAATTAGCGGCAAGCGTATGCCCCTGTGTCCGCACTTTCTGGCCGAAATAGCTGGCACGCTCGAAATACGACTTGTTTTCCGCATCGGCCGGTTTACCGTCGCGCTTATGTTCACCGGCCCAGAATAAATAGACACGTGCCAACATACCCCATGCCGTCGATTTGGAGATACGTCCCGGCTTATAGCTTAACTCTCTGGCAGAGAGCAGCCCTCCGGTTTCTTCATCGGCAGCCTCTTCCATTTCTTTCACGATAAACTTATAAATCACGTTCTTATCCGTACGTGCTATATCCTTATTAGTCACCGTCCCGGACGAATAGGTAGACTCCGTCTTGAACGGCACATCTCCCCAGCACTGCACCAACGTAAAGTAATAAAACGCACGTAAGAAACGAGCTTCCGATTTGTATTGCAAACGGCTCTTATCACTCATTCCGGGGACATTGTCTATCTGTTCCAGAAACATATTGGCACGCTCGATGCCGTTATACAAATTGAGCCAGAGGTTGGTAACCGCCGCATCACTGGTGGTAGTGTTATTACAAATCAATCCTGTATTGGAAATACGTCCGGTAGACCCTCCATAAAACTCCAAGTCGTCACCGCCTGCAAGAACCATGTAATCACCTCCGTAGAAAGTTGACTGTCCTAAGTTCGAATAGATACCGGTCAGGAATGATTGTGCTTCCGCCTCATTCTGGAAATAGTTTTCCGGTACTATTTTATATGGTTCCTTCTCCAAAAAGTCACATGACGCTATCGTACATGTAGCCAACCAAAGAAAGGAATGCTATTTTTATCTTTTTCATATCTTCTCTATTTTTATATGATTTCAACTAAATACTAAAACCCAAGATTAATTCCGAAGTTGACAGCATAAGCCCTCGGATAAGCGGAATAGTCAAGTCCCGGTGTCAGGGCACTGTTACGGATAGACACTTCAGGATCATAGCCGGAATAGCCGGATATTGTCCAGAGATTCTGTCCTGCTACGTAAACACGGGCAGTAGAGATTCCCCATTTCCTAAGCGCTTTCTTCGGCAAAGTATAACCCAGCGTCAATGTCTTCAGACGCAGGAAAGAACCATCTTCGATCACACGTGAAGATACAACCTTGTTGGAACTTGAGTTCTTGGCTACCGGTATATTGCTTGTCGGGTTTTCCGGTGTCCAACGGTCGGCATAAGTCGCATACTGGTTCAGGTTACGTGAATTGTTGACGTTTTCAAAGAACAAGCGGTTCGCATTCAACACATCATTTCCGTAAGACCATTGGAAGAAGATACTCAAATCAAATCCTTTATATTCAAAATCATTCGTGAAACCACCTGTATGGATAGGCAAGCCACGTCCGATCATCGTGCGGTCGTTCGTGTCGATTATACCGTCGCCATTCAGGTCTTTATATTTAGGCATACCCGGCTGAGTGTTGTTCTCGCTGGAGAAGTAAGGAACTCCCGGACGCAACACATACGTATCACCGGACTTATAAAAATCTTCGTATTTGTAAGTACCTTCATACATATAGCCGTACATCATACCCATTGAATAGCCTTTCTTCGCAATGTAAGTAGGCTGTGAATTGTACGTCTGGTCGAAATAAGCGGAGGTCAACAAGGAAGTCTGATTCTCCGCCAACTCCAATACCTTATTCTTATTAAAGGCAATATTGAAATTTGTGCTCCAACGGAAACCGTTTCTATTTATATTTATTGTATTCAGGGTAAATTCCAAACCGGAGTTACGCACTTTACCTACATTCTTCATTGCGCTATAATAACCGGTAGAATAAGGCAAGCTTGCATCAAGAAGCAGATCGCGGGTCGTTTTCATGTACCAGTCTACATTAATGCCAATTCGTTCGTCAAAGAAGCCCAGGTCAAGGCCGACGTTCCACTGTTCCGTCGTTTCCCACTTCAAATCTTTATTCGCTAGCGAGATAGGTACCATACCGATGCTGTTCTGATTGTTCTCGAACGGATAAACTCCCGAAGGAAGATTGTTCGATGCCGCTTTCGCCATTTTCAACAAAGCATAGGCTTCATATTCCCCTACACGGTTGTTACCAGTCAACCCCCAACTGGCACGCAACTTACCATTGGAAAGAATGGACTTATATTCCTTCATGAAGTCTTCTTCGCTGAAGTTCCACGCCAGAGAAGCCGAAGGGAATAACCCATACCGATTCTTTTTGGCAAACTTGGAAGAACCGTCGACACGGAAAGAAGCCGTTGCATAGTACTTTGACATATAATTATAGTTCACACGTCCGAGATAAGACATCATAGACCATGAGGACTTTTCAGAGCTTGTCGTACTTGGGATACCTTCGCTCATGCCGGCCATGCCCAAAGATTCATTGGGGATATTGGTGGTCTTGAAAGAATAGTATTCATAGTCGGAATTCTGCAAAGTAATACCAAGCAACGAATTAAAGAAATGCTTCTTGTTAATGTTAACCTGATAGGTCAATACATTTTCGTTCAACCAGGTCAGACGTTGCTGGCGGACTACCTGTGCATTCACCTTATCCGTTGAGATCGGGCTACCATAACGGGTCTTTGAGTTATTAAACGTATCATTGCTACGGGCATCGTACGTGTAACCGCCGGATACCTTCAGCTTCAATCCCTTGATAAATTCATATTCTACAAAACCGTTCAACTGAAGGTTATTCGTATAGTTCTTACGATATTCGTTCTTCAATGACATAATCGGGTTGAAACGATAGTCATTAGTCGGTTCTACTGATGAATCCAGCGCATTGTCCATTAAGGTGCTCAACGGAACATCCGGTTCGGTAACAGGGCGGTACCCCCATACACTATAAAATAAGTTATTCATACCGCTGGATGAATATAAAGAGGTAGAGCTACCGGTCTGAATGGCACGTGCATAGTTGGCAGTAACACTCATATTCAGTTTGCCACGGCGGACAACGGTATTCATACGAGTCTGGAAACGTTTGTAGTTGGAGTTGAGCACGATACCGTCCTGATCGAAATAAGAAGCCGACGCATTGTAACGTACCCCTTCCGTTCCGCCCATCAGGCTGACGTTATGGCTTTGCTGCCAAGCTGTGCGGAAAATCTCGTCCTGCCAGTCATACTGCGGAACACCCCGGTAATCTTCCACCGTCCACTGCTTGCCTTCATGCTCAATCAGGTAGTTCTTTTGGGTATCTGCCGGAAACAGTTCATTCTGCAACTTCACAAACTCATACGCATCCAGCATTGGAATTGTATTGGTGACCTGCTGAAATCCGAAACTTCCGTCATACTTGAGTTGAGGTTTTCCAACCTTTCCTTTCTTGGTCGTGATAATAACGACACCGTTAGCACCACGGGCACCATAAATGGCAGTGGCCGAAGCATCTTTCAACACTTCAACGGATTCAGCGTCGGAAGGGTTAATGGTAGCCGCAATAGCAGGATCTTCTACCGGAAACCCGTCAATAACATATAAAGGTGAATTATCCTGGGTCAGAGAGTTGTTACCACGGATAACGATATTCATCGTTCCGTCCCGGCATACCCTCGCCCGAACTTACGTTTACTCCGGTCAATACGTCCACCCAAAGTCTGGTCGAATGAAGAAGCAGGCGTTTTCTAGCAAATCTTCCATATTTACTTTCGCCACTGCACCGGTCAGGTCTTTCTTCTTCACCTCCTGATAGCCTACGATAACGACTTCGTCCAATGTCTTCGTATCTTCCTTCAAGATGATAGACATGGGCTTGGCCGTCTCGACCGGCAATTCCTGGGTTACATAACCGATAAAAGAGACTATAAGAATAGACTTCTTATTAGGAGCATTCAACGAGAACTTACCATCAAGATCTGTTATCGTACCCTGAGTACCGCCCTTGATCTGAATACTGGCACCTGGGACCGACTCCCCGGTTTGATCAACGACTGTACCCCGTACAAGTACTTGGGCTACTGCCACAGAGAAAGAAAATAAGGTTAACAGCATCATACTGAAGCCTCTCTTCCATGAAAAATTTGTTCGGAATCCGGTTTGCATACTATTAGTTTTACATTTTTAATTAGATTTGTCAATGCGCAAAATTAAGTACTGATACCCTAATTTACAGGCCAAAATTATTCAATTATGATACAAAAACATACATATACCAAAGTATATTCGATGTATCTTTGCACAAAAATAACGTAATGCAAGACATTCTACCCATTCACTTCGCTCCATTGCAAGGCTATACGGAGGCTTTTTACCGTAATGCACACGCTGCCTGTTTCGGTGGTATAGACAGTTATTATACTCCGTTCGTACGACTGGAAAAAGACGGTTTCCGGAATAAAGATGTCCGTGAGATCGCTCCGGAAAGTAATCAGGTGCCTCATTTAGTTCCTCAACTCATAGCTCCGTCCATAGAAAAGGCGGAGACAATCTTATCCCTTTTTATAGAAAAAGGATATAAGGAGGCGGATATTAATCTGGGCTGCCCGTTTCCGCTTCTGGCTAAACGGCACAACGGTTCCGGCATTCTGCCTTATCCGGACGAAGTGAAAACATTATTGGGACTGACTCTGAAATATCCGCAAATCAGTTTTTCCGTAAAGATGAGACTGGGCTGGGATAATCCCGACGAATGCCTGCAACTCGCTCCTATATTAAATGACCTGCCGCTACGCCACATCACGATGCATCCCCGTCTGGGAAAACAGCAATATAAAGGGAGTGTAGACCTCAATGGGTTCGACGCTTTCCTGAATGTCTGCCAACATCCGCTCATATATAATGGCGACATTAATTGCCCGGATGACGTTCACCGCATCCGGCAACAATTCCCCGCATTGGCAGGAGTGATGATCGGACGCGGACTGCTCGCAAACCCGGCATTAGCTTTGGAGTATAAGGAAAACCGTACGCTGACACCCGACGAGATGAAAGAGAAACTGCATATCATGCATACTTCCGTCTACAATCAGTACACCGCACAACTGGAAGGAGGCGACGGGCAGCTTCTGAACAAGATGAAAACGTTTTGGGAATATCTCGCACCGAATGCGGACAGAAAACTAATGAAAGCAATCCATAAAAGCACAAGCCTCAGCAAATATAATCAGGCTATCCAAGCCTTTTTTAGTCAACGATAAACTGATTACCAGTTATTTTGTGTAATTTTGCGCCCGTTTATAAACAAGCACATTATGAAAAAATACATTTTAATCTCGCTTTGCCTGCTAACGGCCGCAGGCAGCTTCGCACAGAACAAGGATTTCAAGTTTAAATTCTATGGGCAGATCCGTACCGACTTCTATTATAATAGTCGTGCTAACGAAGAAACCGTAGACGGATTATTTTATATGTACCCCAAAGATAAGGTACGCGATGAGGACGGAAACGACTTGAACTCAACGCCGAACAGCAACTTTTATACCTTGTATTCACGCTTGGGCGTAGATGTGGCCGGTCCGAAACTGGGAACCGCCAAAACTTCCGCCAAAGTAGAAATTGATTTTCGCGGTACAGGTACCTCATACTCGGTAATCCGCCTCCGCCATGCTTATTTGAATCTGGATTGGGGCAAGTCCGCCTTATTGCTGGGACAGACATGGCATCCGCTGTTCGGAAATGTCTCCCCTCAGATTCTGAACCTTTCCGTGGGAGCGCCTTTCCAACCGTTCAGCCGTGCGCCGCAAATCCGCTATCGCTACACTGAAAAGAACTTCCAACTTACGGGAGCTGCCGTATGGCAGTCGCAATATCTGTCGCAAGGTCCTGCCGGAAAGAGCCAAGAATACATAAAGAAAGGCTGTATTCCCGAAATCTACATCGGTGCCGATTATAAGAACGGAGGTTTATTGGCTGGTGTAGGAATCGAAATGTTATCATTGAAGCCACGGACAGAAGCTACCGGAGAAAACAATAAGAAATTTCAAGTAGACGAGCGTATCACCACTTCTTTCCTATAGAAGCTCAACGTTAAATATACCAATAAAGACTGGTTTGTTGGAGACAAAAGTGTTCGTGGGTTCCAATCTCACACAGGCTTCCGGTCTGGGCGGATTCGGAGTGAAGTCTGTCAACGAACGTACCGGAGAACAAAGTACTACCCGATACGTCTTTTCCAGTTCTTGGCTGAACGTTGTTTATGGACAAGAAATAGGGAAACCGGGCGTTTTTGTCGGTTATGCTAAAAACTTGGGGACAAGTGACGAATTATATGCCCCTGACGGAAAAGCACAATTATATGGTACAGGTACAAATCTCGACCAACTTGTCACTGCCGGAGCAGAACTTACTTATAATGTCCCTCATTGGAAATTCGGTTTAGAATATACGCTAAGCTCTGCATGGTATGGTTCTCTTAATACATCCAGCGGTAAAATCAAAGATACTCATGCCGTATGCAACAACCGCATTGTTGCAGTTGCCATGTTTATGTTCTAATCTCTCCCACTAATTTATTTTAATCATATAGCTGCCACCTGTCACCGATTGCAGTTTAACGTTTTGGTTATAAACGGATAAGGCTGTGACGGCAACAGGTGACAGCATTGTGAAGGCAATTTTGCTGTCACCGGAGCTAAAAGACAACAGAAGTAATGAGATTAAAAGTTTCGCGCCTTGAAACTTTTGGTTTACCCATGCGAAACTATAGTTTCATCAGCTTGAAACTAAATTTTCAAAGGCTTGGAACCATTGGTTTCTTACCGATGAAACCAAAGTTTCTCTATGGGGAAACTGTAGTTTCAAGCAGGTGGAACCATCTAAAACCGTCAATACAAGAATAAAATATGCAGCGGCTTATTCGCTTCTTACCTCCTTAACTCCACTTCAAAACTAGCTCCGTCCTTACAAGTAAAGCAAAGTACAGTCTGCTTTTTATCTGCTGAAACCACTTTACAGAAAGGAGTCTCCTTAATCTTCCAATATCCTTTCACAGTTACCGTCACCGGAATCTCTTTACTTTCGTCATTAATCCACGGACGGGAATAAATGCTGCGTTCCACTCGTTTTCCGTCTTCATCAAAGGCTTCGTCACTCGGTCCGCGATATAGTGCCAAGTCCGGTTGAGCTACGGTAAGCAACAACTTGTCGGACGATTCTTTACGAATCATCACCAGACAGGAAGTATCCGCACGCTGCAACAAATCACCGGGAAGTAACGTTTGTGGGGTTTCAAAAAGTACATAAGAATATAAGTTGTCAGTTAACGACTGCACAATATGAGCATTACGGTCCTGCTTCAAAACCTTATATCCCGGTTTCTTGGCAAAGGCCTTCATGGCAGATTCAGTTGTCTGCGGCAACACAGCGTATTCATAGCTGCCGTTCTTGGGGGCTTTGCCATGATCGACTACCAATGAGACCCAGTCCCCTTTCGTTTCTTTGCCCGTATCCTGCAAACGGGAATACTGCGGGAAGTTCTTCTCAAATCTGGCGGAAACGGGTACATAATAACCGGTATTCAAATGATCGATCCATATCTTACCTTCGCCACGGTAGTCGTTCCAATAATCATGTCCCGCCTTATCCGTTACTGCCAACTGGAAAATCGTTGTTTCCGTCGGGTAAGCGGCATTGGTATTTTCAATATCGGAGCCCAGGCAAACAATCATTCCATCGATGAAATGAAAGGATTTTCGCGCCCGGTGAGAACCGTTATATTTATCATGCTCATGCAGTTTCATTCCAAAATTGCCGTTTTCTCTCTTTTGTGACAATCCGCCGGCAAATGCTTCATCGGAGTAAAGCATTTCTTCCATGCCGGAGAATGTATCTACATTCATGACTTTAGCTTTCAACTGTTCCAACGGAAGATGTATGGAAGTTACACCCGGGATACGGTTCCAATCGAAGCCTTCCTGTTGCCAGCCGCTTGTTGCGGGAGTCACCATTTGCCCCGGAGCAGCCGTCAGAATCTGTAAACTGCCATGCGCCAGATAACGGCCATAAAGGTTATGTCCCAAATAATGTTCCGCCGCCCAAAGATAGCGGGAGTGACCGCGGGCCACCGCCGACCAGTTGCCACGACGCTGAACGGATGCACAACCATAGCCCAATGACAGATTTCCCTGTGGGTCAGGTTCGGCACGGAATCCTTTCTCCACAAGCCGTTTTGCCATCTTCCGCTCCTGTGCATTCGATACTTTCGGCATATATTCCGGTTCCTGCCCATCAGCGGAAGTGTCTGAAACAAGACGCAGGTAAGCGGACGCCATTTCCTTGTCAAACTCCGATTTTCCGTCCGGAGTTCCCGCCATAGCCATCACTGCATAATGCATCGGGACTAATTTCCCCTTTCCATCGGGATGACGGCCGGACATCGACAACGGGAAGTTCAACTTATTACAATAGAAACGCATGGCAAGTAATGCATTTTTCACTGTTTCGTGCGCCAACTCGGATACGGCAAACTCTGTATGATTAAAGAGGTAGATCATATTTGTTGCTCCGTCCAAACCGCCGACAGCATAAGCCGGGTAGTGATTGCGGTGATGAAAAACACCGCCATCGCTCTTGAACGACCCAAACAATCCGGGAGCCGGACGGCAACCGTAATCAATCCAACGGGAGAAGGATTTCAGGTATTGCAGCTTCTCCGGGGTATCTTCCATCATCAGGATACTTGCAATGCGACCGGTAGTTTGCGTGTTAAAGGAATCCATATCAATTCCGTTGCCCTCAGGTTTGGGATACACCTCGTTGGTTATCGCATACCAACGCAATGTCTGTTCGGCTTCCGGCAACTTTCCGGCTTCCCGAAGTACGTCTTTCATCAGGAAATAAGCCAGGTATAACCCGCGAACACTATATCCGTAATGGTGAATATTCCCCCAACAGCTACCATAAGCCACTCCCTGGTCGGTTATATGGTCATACATCGCCAGAAACTTCTGCTTCTATTTCCTTCCGGACTTTCCGACTTTGCAGCACTATTATTATAGGCTACGGCAATCCGCCGCATCAAATCAAAGTAAGCACGCATTTCTATGCCGAGTTTAGTCAGCATATCTTTATTCCAATTCGGAATAATCCGTTCATAGGCCTCGGCAGCACGTACCATATAAATAGGTACGCCCGATACCTGCCCGTTCTTGTAAGTAATCTGGTAGAAATCATATTTCTTGCGGATAGTCTCCACTTCCTTGTCCGAGAGCTTGCCTTTTGTATAATTCATGTCGCGGAAACGTTTCTCCAACAGTTGCATTTCTTCTTTTTGCTTGTCGCTGACAGGAGTCAATTCGATATCCGGCTTCAGAAGAGAGTGCTTATAAATAACCAGCCAGTGATTTTTTGTTTCGGGATTAACAAAAGGTACTTGCAAATCGGCTGTCTGCTGACGTGCATCAACCTTCGTTGCAGTAATCAAATGATCGATGAAAAGGCGTCCTTTTGCATTTGGGGCGACAATACGGAGTTCATTCATACCTTCTTCCGGTGTGCCTTGCATATCACGCTCATAACAAACCCATGCGGCACGCCAACCTTTAAAGTTGATTCCGAAAGGGAAGGAGGTGCATTTCTTTCCGTCTTTCAAAAATTCAAATTCAATGGTTGCTTTCTGCGGTTCTTCATTGTATATCCACACGATAAATGCCGAAAGATACAAGTCCTTGCCCGTAGGGTCTTTCTTTTCAAACTTCAGATCTTTCTTAAGCTCCAATACGGCACCGGGATTAAACGCCCATTCCATCGAATGTTTTCCGTCTTTATAATGTGTATCGGAGATAGATAATTGAGACCGGGTGGCGGAAATACATTCCGGTACTTGCGGATCTTCAAAAGAGAACATCCGCTCGTCCGTCACAACTTGCGCATAAAGAAATGCCGGACATAAGAGAGATAGCAGAGTGAATACTCCTAATTTCGTAAAAGCTTGTTTCATCATGGATTTATGGTCTTAGTTAGATTTATTTCTATTAATTCGGTTTTAAAATATCCTCACCTTGAAATCTGTAAACAGCACATGATTCTGTAAAAGGCGCAAACCAAAATGCCCGTCTCCCTCACTGCCGGTAATAGAATAACGGAACAGTTCTTCACCGTTAACGGAATAAGTGGTCACTCCTTTTTGTACACGAATACTAATCTGATACCATTGATTCGGAACAAGTAAATGCGGGGTATCCGTATATTCTCGAAGTAATGGTTTCACTTTATCATCCGCTACTCCGTAGTACTTGCCGTTATACCGGCGGAAACGGGTGGTGGAATTATCATTTCCCCCGTATCCAACGTAAAAAAGATCTAATGTATTATAGTTTTTAAAGACACCATTACGCCACTCGCTACGGGCAAAAAGATTATCAGGGTTTTTAGGATCATTGGCAGCCCAAAAGCAGTTTAAATCACTCAGGCGGTCATATTTCCCGCCTTTCATCACCATACAAATGCGATAGTTTATCTCATAATCACCCGTCAGGCGTTGCTGATACCACATCGTTAGCCCACCGGGCACGATTAGTTCTACTGTATCCGCACGCTCTATCATCTGCAAGGCACGGGATTCATCTTCAATCTTCCACTGTTGCACAGAGGTGTTTTCATGTTGTGCATACAGCATGACACTATTCAAAAGAAAAAAGTAATCAGACAGCAGCTTGTAGAGAATCGTTTCATCATCAATGGCATTAGTTTAAAGACATTCTTTTCGGATACAAAGAAACCCCTCTTTTTTCAAAAAGAGGGGTTCAAATTGTACAAAATATCTCAAATAATGTATCGTCAGAGAAATGGTAGATGGAAAAGAGTCAGAACTAGGATACTATGTAGGAGAACCTTAAGAGAGTAGTAAGCTTTTTCAAGGATGTATCTCTTTGAAAGCTGCATTTTCCTCTTTTACTTGCTGAATGGTCTGCTTCAATTCCCCGATCGGCAAATCATATCCATACCAGCCTGTATAACAGTCCACTACATACCATTTCCCATCGGCAGCCTGTTCAAATTCGACACGCAAGTCGATTTCTGATTCCTCATAACCTGCTTCGAACACTTTATGAACCGGCTCATTGAGAGTGAACTTAGAAACATAAATACCACCTTCTTCCTGCTCAATGCGTTCCTCCTTCATCGTTTCACTATCCAGCAACGGCCATTTTTCTTTGGTGAACGGAAACGTTTTCTCAGTTTCTCCGTCATCGGCCAATAAAGTAATCGGTGTCTTTAATGGAAACTTGATACGGGTATATTGGAATGCTGCACTGGACGTAAACTTATCAAGGAATGATTTAAAATCCTCGCCGGACTGTGCTATCTCATTCTTCGCTTTAGCCCTGGAACTATTACCGCAAGAAATCAAAGACACTCCCAACAGCAACACACTGGCTAACAGACAACATACAAACCTTTTCACGTTCATAAATATATAATATTAGTGATTCATTCCCATAATACAAATGCTATCATTCAAGGCACAAAGATAATCACAAGTTCAACATCTTCATACACGAGAGCCGCGAAATAGAAAAATTACCGTTAAACAACTATAAATTACATATATTAGATGTGGGGATGACTATCTTTAGGGGGTATTTACTGTAACTAGTATCACTTTAAATCAGACATACTTATGACACACATTCATCCATTCCGTCTTTTCGTCTTTTTATTACTATGCTGTACACGAGTTATCACATTCGCCCAATCCGACAGTTACCAGACAATACCCGAATCCTTTGCGGGGTTATTGGCAATACAAAACAGAGAACGTATCCGACTGGAACGGACCTCTCATTGGAGAGAATTTTGTAGAAGCTCTCTATACCGTTTTCCAGGTCGAACAAATGGAAAAGAAAACCGATGGAAGCTATCTCTTCCACCTGCGGAACCAAAATGGAAATAAAATGGATTTCCGTTTCACCCCTATCAGCGAAGATAGTGCTATCATCTTCTATCAAGGCTGGAAAGAACCTAAACACTGTGTCCGCAAGCAAATTCCCGACCACACGGAAATGCTTACTCCCACTACACTGCCTGACATCATTTACAAGAAATGGGTGGAAGGATTGTCCGGCAATGTTATATACGAATTTACACGCGATGGTAAATTTATATATGACGGAAAAACATGGGATATCGTATCTGCCGGACATTTCCTTAATAAAGAGTATCGTCTGCTCGCCAAAAACGGAGAACGGTACAAACTGCTTTACCTTAGCTTTCCTTTTCCCAACTCAATGAAGGTTGCAGCCGAATTACAGAATGAGACAGTATTTCCCATCGCAACTTCCCGCCCTGAAGTATATACCATCACCGGATGTTGGGTAAATCAGGCAACCGGCGAATGGACTATTGGTTTCTTTGAAAACTTCGCCGTATACCAATGCCGGTTCTGGGACTACGAATCCATACAAATTAAAAAGGATGAAACCGTCGTCAAACTAAAAAACAATACAACCCGCCTGACTCTATCTCTGAAACATAAGAACAGAGCTTCTTGCAACATTGCATTCGGAAAAGATAATCCACAAAAATATATCCTCTGTAACGGCAAACATCTACCGGACTACCCGTTAACCGATACTACACCGTTCATCGACAACGGGTACCGGACAGACAGCGTCACCCTCACCGGATACCTGCGCAATCCTCCTTCTTCACGCCCTTTCGACGTTAGCATACCTGACATGATTACAGGCAAAGAAGAAAAATACCAGACTGACATCGACTCGCTAGGACGGTTTACCCTGCGATTTCCCGTACTGAACAGTCATAATGTCTTTATCGACTGGGGACGTACGACCATCTGGTCGGCGGTAGAACCCGGAGAAACTTATTTCTTATACGTAGATTATGCCCAACAACAAAAGTTATTCATGGGAAAGAAAGCACGTGTACTCAACGAACTTCTCTCCCATGAAGGACTGAGGGAATCACTCGATTATAATGAAGAACAAAAAAGAAGTAATCTGGAGTGTCTGCACAAGACACAGGAAAGGCTTCATCGCCAACTGGAGTTCCGGAAGAAAACACTCCAAGAACATCCGTTACTTTCTGACAAATACCGCTACTACACCGAACAGGAACTACGATACGATGCGGCATCTACCCTGATGCAACGACGTTTCTCAGTAGACCGTAACAAACAGGAACATTTGGAAGACGAATTCATGAACTATATAGATTCTGCTTTTTACCCACATCCAGTACATCCTTATACTCTTCTCAGAGGGTATAATTCATTCATGAGAGATTACATTGGTTATATCGACGACACAACTCCATCATCCAACAGCCTAACCTTAACACCTCAAAATATGGAGAGACTTTACTTTGCCTTTGAAGCCGAAGGTAAAGTCCGGCTATCCGAAGAAGAAAAGAACGCACTACGCAGTTTCAGCAAATATCAGGAAGAAATTGAAAAGTTGCAGACTGCCAAAGCCGATTCAGCAACCATTAAGGCTTACACCAAGGAACAGGAAACTGTCATCAAACCCCAGATAGAAATAATAGAGCAACTCATTGCCAGAGACGGTCTTCTCAATGAATATATGACAGGACAGATGTACGTTAATGCAATCAACAACAGCATGGCAATTATCGACTCCCTTCAAATGGATAAGGACCTGAGAGAGATTCTAAAAACAAAGTGCTATTATGAAGTGCTTCAATATACCCATAAGGAATTGCCCGACAGCCTTATCAGTAAATTTAAAAAGGAAGTTACGAATCCTTCTTTGCAATCTTATGTTTTGGTCCAGCAACAGAAATATGATAAAGTATCACATAAAACCATCGAACATCCGGAAAGCCTGATGCCGAATGCCCCTCTGGAAGGAATAACGGACGGCGAACAGTTATTCCGCAAAATCATTGAGCCATACAAAGGGAAAGTGATTTATCTGGATATTTGGGGGACTTGGTGCGGTCCGTGCAAGGATATGATGCAATATGCGGGAAACATTAAGAATCTATTTGCAGGAAAAGAAGTCGTGTTCCTTTACCTTTGCAATCATTCGACAGACAAGTCATGGAAAAACATTATCAAAGAGTACGGTCTGACAAGCAAAAGTTCAGTCCATTACAATTTGCCCGACAAGCAACAGTCTGCCATTGAAAAATATCTTGGAGTCCATTCCTTCCCTACCTATATGTTAATAGATAAGGAAGGAAACATTGTAAACCGCAAAGCTCCCAGACCTACAATGGAAAACCAACTTCTAAATGCAGTCTATAAGGAACTGGAGAAGTAAGAGGTACTTACTTCTTCCGCAAATATTCATATCCGAAACGACAATACAAACATTTACGTTTATCACAATATTCTTTTTGCAACTGTATCAGCGCCTGACTATCCGCAGCAGAAGCTACCGGTAGTCCGGCGTCGCTCCAGGAGCGAATAATATGGTTATTCTCCGCTTTCAGTTTTTCCAGAAAGCGTCCGGCACGTTCGCACATTCCTTCATCGGCCTTGTGCAAACCATATGTATACAAGAAAGGGACAACGGTATTGATGATAATCAGGTCTTTCGACTGTTCTCCTAACAATTTTTCCCTTTGTGGAGAAGTACGACCGAATATATAATGATTCTCCCAATAAACAGAAGTACGGGTGGAGAGCAAAATTCTCACTTCCGCCAATGTCTTCGCCTCCAATAAACGGGAAAACAACTTGTCCCCTTTCTGATAAAGATAAGCCAGTTGTGCCAGCCGGATATGAGGAAAATTATCCGGGCGAAGCCGGAGAAAACGCCAGAGAGTAGCGTCCATTACCCGAAATATCTCAAACTTCCGTTGCAAATAATGAAATTCTTTGCTAAGACGCAGGCAGTATTCATCCTTTTGTTCTTCTTTCAGAAATGTATCTTCAAACAGTCCCGCCATACCATAGAAAAGAGCTTCTATCTGAAACAGATCGTTCCGGTGCTTGTCCAACGCACGAAACGGAAGCAGCTCCGCCCATGCCTCAAAAGCATCACCGTTCAAGCCAAAACCATAATTACGGGCAAGAGTGATGAAGAAAACATCTTCCCAGTTATTGTTACAATGTTCGAGACGTGCTCCTATCAGTTTCGCCTTTTGTTCCAGCCGTTCCGTTTGCAAGGCAGACAACCACGAATGAACCGTAAGCTTCGGTAAAGAACGGAGGATCGGATAACAAGCCGGATAACAGTCGGACACGCAAAGTTCATAATAATGCATTTTTATCCGTTCGGGACAGCTCACTATCATTTGCGGAATGACTTCCCCGTTGGTACGGGTCACTTCTCCGTCCGCTTCACCCACTATATGCAGGATCACCGAGTCATAGACTTTATCACCATCGTGCCCGTGACGGAACCAATCCGAAGAACGGGTATGGATTTCCACGTTTCCTACCCATAAAGTATTGTTTATCTTTAATTTGGCATTGAAGAAATCAGGACCGGAATTCGGATTCCGGAGACCGGGATCAATAACCTCTACCGGTAAGCCTTTGGTGGTTTGCAGGATTTCAAGGGAGAATAATTTATGTTTCCACACGTAGTGGAGAAGGTGTTCCATGTTAACAAGACGTTAATGTACACTGCAAATGTAATAAAAATCTTATCTTTGCGACTATTATTTTGAATATAAGTCAGAAAACAATGAAAATAGCATTGATCGGTTACGGAAAAATGGGCAAAGAGTTAGAAAAGGTTGCCCTGAGTCGCGGACACGAAATTGTCTGCATTATTGATATCAATAACCAGGAAGACTTCGAGTCGGAAGCATTCAAATCGGCTGATGTTGCCATAGAATTTACAAATCCGACAGTGGCTTACAGCAACTATATGAAAGCCTTTAAAGCCGGAGTCAAACTCGTATCAGGCAGTACCGGATGGATGTCCGAACATGGCGAAGAAATCAAGAAGCTCTGTACGGAAGGCGGAAAAACGCTGTTCTGGTCGTCCAACTTCAGCTTGGGAGTAGCCATTTTCTCTGCTGTAAACAAGTATCTGGCCAAGATAATGAATCAATTCCCCGCGTATGACGTCACCATGAGCGAAACACACCATATCCACAAACTCGACGCTCCCAGCGGAACTGCCATTACGCTGGCAGAAGGTATTCTAGAGAATATAGACCGTAAGGATAAATGGGTGGAAGGGACATTTACGGCACCGGACGGAACAATCAGCGGAACAACAGACTGCGCTCCGGACGAACTTCCGATCAGTTCTATCCGCGAAGGTGAAGTTTTCGGTATTCATACTGTTCGTTATGAGTCTGATATTGACAGCATTTCAATCACTCACGATGCCAAGAACCGGGGCGGTTTCGTACTCGGAGCTATATTGGCCGCCGAATACACCGCGCATCACGAAGGTTTCCTGGGAATGAAAAACTTATTTCCGTTCTTAAACGAATAAAGGTTCTAATATAAATATACCACTATGAGACAAGCCACACGTGCACAATGGATTAAATGTGCTATTGCTATTCTTCTCTATCTTGTTTTCCTCATCTGGGTGCGAAGCTGGTGGGGATTAATCGTCATACCTTTCATTTTCGATATCTATATCACAAAGAAAATACCCTGGTCGTTCTGGAAAAGGTCAAAGAATCCGGCAGTTCGGAGTGTCATGAGCTGGGTAGATGCTATTATCTTTGCATTGGTAGCCGTTTACTTTGTCAATATCTATATCTTCCAAAACTACCAGATTCCTTCTTCTTCTCTAGAGAAATCATTGCTGGTAGGCGACTTTCTATATGTCAGCAAAATGAGTTACGGCCCCCGCGTGCCGAACACACCGCTTTCTATGCCGCTGGCGCAACATACATTACCAATTGTAGGTACTAAATCATATATCGAATGGCCACAATGGAAATATAAAAGAGTGCCGGGGTTCGGTAATGTGAAATTGAATGACATCGTAGTGTTCAACTTCCCTGCAGGAGATACGGTAGCCGTCAATTACCAACAGACGACAGACTTTTATACATTGGCATACGGCGAAGGCCAACGCATATATTCCAAACAGATAGATATGGATAGCCTGACACGCGAACAACAGCGTGCCGTGTATGACTTATATTACGCCGCAGGACGCAAACAGATCCTAAATAACCCGCGAACCTACGGAGAAGTGCTCTGGCGTCCGGTAGACCGCCGCGAGAATTATGTAAAACGCTGTGTAGGACTGCCGGGTGACACGCTCCAGATCGTAGACGGACAAGTCATGATTGACGGCAAGGCAATCCAGAATCCGGAGAATCTGCAATTCAACTATTTCGTGCAAACAACCGGTCCATATATCCCGGAAGAAATGTTCCGCGAACTGGGAATCAGCAATGCTGACAGGACACTAATGGAAGACTCCGGTTATGAAATCGGACTATTGGAAATGGGACTCGACAGCCGGAATGCGCAAGGAAAACTGAATCCTGTATATCATCTCCCGCTGACTAAAAAGATGTATGACACTCTTCTGGGCAACAAGAAGCTAATCAGCAAAATAATCATGGAACCGGAAGCCTATGCCGGACAAATGTATCCGCTGAATCTTTACACCAAGTGGGACCGCAACAACTACGGGCCAATCTGGATTCCGGCCAAGGGAGCTACCATTACGCTGACTCCGGACAACCTGCCTATCTACGAACGTTGCATCGTGGCATACGAAGGCAACAAGCTGGAAGTGAAGTCGGACGGTATCTATATCAACGGTGAAAAGACCAATGAATATACCTTCAAAATGGATTACTACTGGATGATGGGTGACAACCGCCATAATTCTGCCGACTCCCGTTATTGGGGCTTTGTACCCGAAGACCACGTTGTGGGCAAACCGATCGTTGTATGGCTGTCGCTCGATAAAGACCGTGGCTGGTTTGACGGAAAAATCCGTTGGAACCGCCTCTTTAAGTGGGTGGATTAAAAAAGGAAGCTATTAAGTGAACATTCGTAAATTCAAATGGATACTAGTATTTGCCGGAGCAATAGTCATTGTGCTTCTGCTCCGGGGATTTGCTTTTACGTCTTGTTTTATCCCTTCCACCGGCATGGAAAACTCTATTTTCCAAGGCGAACGTATTCTGGTGAATAAATGGAGTTACGGCCTGCGGGTTCCTTTCATGTCGATATTCTCCTATCACCGTTGGCGCGAACGTCCGGTACGAGAACAAGATATTGTTGTGTTTAACAATCCTGCCGGCATCCGGCAACCGGTTATCGACCGCCGCGAGATCTACATCGGCCGTTGTATCGGTGTTCCGGGTGATACTCTATTTATCGATTCCCTTTTTTCTGTGATTTCTCCCGAGGTACAATTCAATCCGGACAAGAAGCGGCTCTATGCTTATCCGGTAGACAAAGAGAATCTGATAACTTCACTCATGCACACTCTTTCCATTGACGATGACGGTTTAATGGGTAGCAGTGACAGTACCCATGTACGCAGTTTCAGCCGTTATGAATATTACCTGTTGGAACAAGCCATAAACGGGAATAACTGGATTCAGCCTTTGGCGGGGAAGAAAGACACCGAGCTGCGACCGCTTATCGTCCCCGGTAAAGGGAAGTTCATCCGGGTACATCCTTGGAATATTACACTACTGCGAAACACCCTCGTGATGCATGAAGGTAAACAGGCGGAAATCAAGAATGACACTCTTTATGTGGACGGCAAACCAACACAACACTGTTATTTCACCAAAGATTATTATTGGGTGGGAGCCAACAACACCATTAACCTGACTGATTCGCGCTTGTTCGGATTCGTTCCGCAAGACCATCTGATCGGCAAAGCCTCTCTTGTCTGGTTCTCCAAAGAAAAAGACACCGGAGTGTTTGACGGCTACCGTTGGAATCGTTTTTTCCGGACGGTGAAATGATCTTCCGGGCAGCACGACAATCCCCCGAACAGTAACATAAACGACTCTCAAAACGTATAAAATGAAAGAAATGAAAACAGCTTATTTATCTTCAGCCTACCTCGCTCCTGTCGAGTACTACACCAAACTATTGGCATACGACAAGATTTTTATAGAACAGCACGACCACTATATGAAACAAACCTACCGTAACCGATGCACAATTACCGGACCGGACGGCGAACTGGCTCTCTCTATCCCCACCGTAAAGCCCGATACACCGAAATGCCCAATGAAAGATATCCGGATTTCCGACCACGGCAACTGGAGACACCTGCATTGGAACGCTATTGAGTCGGCCTACAACAATACTCCTTTCTTCGAATACTACAAAGACGATTTCCGTCCCTTCTACGAAAAGAAATACGAGTTTCTGTTCGATTTCAACGAAGAACTCTGCCGACTGGTCTGCGAACTGATAGATATTCATCCGGTTATAGAACGTACCGCCGAATATAAAATGGAGTTCACCGCCGACGAAGCCGACTTTCGTGAAATCATTCATCCCAAAAAGGACTTCCGGACGGCCGATACAGCGTTCGTTCCGCAGCCTTATTACCAGGTTTTCGAGTCCAAACTGGGGTTCCTGCCTAACTTGAGTATTATAGACTTGCTGTTCAATATGGGACCGGAAAGTTTGCTAATACTAAGCAAACATTAATCATATTCTGTCCAGCCACTGTAAAACAAAACACAAAATATAGAAGAGAAATCATCCTTCGCCTCCTCCACATCGTATAACGCTGTCTCACAACGTTTATTGGACATATAGATCCAGTGTGGTGGATATATAGATCCAGCGCCTTGGGTATATATGCCCAACAACTCAGGTATTAATACTCTGAAAAAGAGGCGTTAGCACCTGACAGCTAAAGTATTAATACTTGACAATATTTTCACTGTGAGCAGACAGAATGCCCTTAACTCCATAAGAGGAGAAATCGTCCCTTCCATGATACATTTATGTCCTCTCTATTAAAAAGCTCATTTTTAACATCTCATTCTCGGCTAAAAGCTTTACTTTTGTATGGTAATCATAAACACGCTTAATCTCAAAATCCCCGCTATGAAAAGGAAATCGTTACTATGCCTATTTCTTATCATATCTGTTGCCATTCACGGAAATATCTATTTTAAGCATTTAGGCAAATCAGATGGTCTGTCACAAATATCTGTACTTTCTATCTGCCAGGACGAACTGGACAGAATGTGGTTTGGTACACTCGAAGGCTTGAACTGCTACGATGGGAACCAAATGAAAACCTATAAACCTTCTCCGGACAATAAAGATTATTTTGGCGGTAATGAAATATCACACATAGTAAGTGACAAACAAGGTAATCTATTCTTTACTTCCGACGGGAAACTGATCCGTTATGATCTACATAAAGATCGTTTTTTATCTCTACCACTACGCACACAAACTCTATTCGCACACAACCATACAATATGGACAGCTGTTAATGATAGTGTCTTCCAATGGGACCGGGAACAAGAAACATTCAGATTCGTCTACCAAGCCCCTTTCCATAAAACAATCATCCGCCTTTATGTAGATGCCAATAACAGTCTCTGGCTGGGTACCCGAAACGGACTTTACAGAACCGATAACATCCATAATCCTTCATCCCCCGTCTGCGTGATTCCAAATATCAACGTGCTTTCATTATACCGGGACAGCCGTGGAACGATGTGGGTGGCCACTTTCCGCAACGGCATGTACAAGATAGAGAACGGAATCAGCCAGCAATTTACCATCCAAAAGGAATTCGGTATCTCCAGCAATGATGTGCGTTGCTTTGTGGAAGACAACGAGGGAAGTATTTGGCTGGGTACCTTCAACGGACTGAACAAGATAGATACCTTAGGGCATATTTCTTACTATCAAAGAGGAAGCAAACCCGGAAGTCTATGCCACTCTTCTATTTTTTCACTTCACAAAGACCGGCAAGGTACTATCTGGGTGGGTACCTACTATGGTGGTGTCAACTACTTCAACCCCGAAGTGGATATCTTTCACCACTATACCGAAAGTATCGGCAACGAAAACGGATTAAGCTTTCCTTTTGTCGGAAACATGGTGGAAGACAAGCGTGGAGACGTATGGATTTGTACCGAAGGAGGTGGTCTGAACTGTCTGGAACGGGAAACCGGACGTTTCACTCACTACCTAATGGACGCAAAATCAGCCCACGGACCTTTCTACAACCTGAAATGCATTACCTACGATGCCGCAAACGACCAACTCTACATAGGTACTCACAAACAGGGCGGCTTGTGCTTCGACATTCCAAGCAAGAAAGTTGTCTTCCACTCCAAAGCATTTGGAAATACCTGGATAAAGGTAACGTTCAGAGATGAGAAAATCTATCTCCTTACGGGAGAAGGGATGTTTGTCAAAGAAGGCAAAGGGAACTTTCAAAAACTATTCCCTCAAACTCCGGAAGCAAATACAGAAGGAAGCAATTTTCTGATAGATTCTCAAAACTACCTTTGGATAACCCATTGGAGGAGAATTGTACGTATCAACATGAACAATCCGCAAGAAAAATATATCTATCAATACGGTGAAAAAGGATTGGGAAACTATTATGTACAGAGCATGGCGGAAAGTCACGATGGTACCCTTTATTTCGGTACCTCCGGAAGCGGCATCTATCGGTTCGACGGAAAAAAAGAGCAATTTACAGCTTGCACAGATATTGATGCCGACTATTGCTACAATATGGATATCACCACCAAAGGTTATCTGGCAATCAGTAACGACCATGGTCTTCTCATTTATCATCCACAGACCAAGGAGAAGCAGATAATTGATGTGGAGAGTTTGCACCTCTCTGCTATCAACGAAGGTTGCGGACTTCTGATTTGCCGTAACGGGGAAACCTTTGTAGGTGGTATAGAAGGCATGAGTTCGTTCATGAACTCCTCGTTGCAGAAAATAGCCCCCAATTACAACCTTTATTTTTCTTTCTTTAGTAGTAAACAATCGGGTTAGTCTCCGTCGGAACGGACGATGGTATTCTGAAAAGTAGCTTTACCCTTTCGTTCCGGCCAAATAAGAATTGAACCACAAAGAGAATAACTTCTCCATCAGTTTTTCTTCGAACAATTACGTTAATAATACTGACAGAAAAATATATGAATACAAGTTGGAAGGATTCAGCAAAGAGTGGAGCAAAACCAACGGTAATACTGTGGTATTCACCAATATCCCCCCCGGAAAGTACAAACTGGTAATACGTGAACAACAACAGAGTCTACTCGACGAAATACATGCTATCGAACTCCCCATCCTTATTCATCATCCCTGGTGGAACACCTGGTGGATGTGGATTCTTTATCTCTGCACAATCACTGTCATTGGCTGGAATATTTTCAGTGAAGCACGTTCCAAGATGCAACTCCGCGCCTCACTGGCACAAGAAAAACTGGAAAAAGAGAAGAATGAAGAACTGATACAAGCCAAGTTGCAGTTCTTTGCCAATATCTCTCACGAGTTTCGTACACCGCTAACACTCATTATCGCACAAATTGAAGCACTGTTACAAGTCAATAGCCTCTCTCCTTTTCTGCGCAGTCGCCTGACAAAAATCTACAGAAACACATTCCAGTTCAAAGAGCTGATCTCAGAGCTACTGGATTTCCGGAAGATGGAACGTGGGAAACTGCATCTAAACGTTTGCCAAATGGACCTCATCCCCTACTTGAGACAAATTCATCAAGATTTCACAGACCAAGCGAACTTACAGAATATACAGTTCATATTCCATACAGAAGCAGAAAACTTGTTGTGCTGGTTCGATGGACGACAATTGAGGAAAGTCTTCACCAATCTACTTTCCAATGCCTTTAAACATACGCCCGAAAAAGGAAAGATAGAATTGTCAATCACCGATAAAGGAGATTCTATTTATATTAAGGTGATAGACTCCGGCAAAGGTATTCCCCCAAAGGCCCTACCGTTCATCTTCGACCGCTTCTACCAGGCGGACGAAAACTTTTCTTCACCCGGTAGCGGTATCGGCTTGGCTCTTTCAAAAGGTATTGTAGAACTACACCACGGTCAAATCGAAGTGCAAAGTGCAATAGATTATGGAAGTATCTTCACAGTAATACTACCCAAAGAAAATCTCTTTAAAGATGACAACGATGTCACCTTCATAGAGGCAACAAAAGCGGAATCTGCAACAATACTCGCACCATTCACAGAAACGACAGAAACAGAAGAATGCGCAGAAACACCGGAACCTATTTTCATTGAAAGGACGGACAAGGACTGCGTACTCATTGTAGAGGATAACGAAGAACTGCTCCAACTGCTTACCGATCTACTCTCGCCACTCTACCGGATAGTTATTGCGATGAACGGCAAGGACGGACTACAAAAAGCAATGGAAGAACGTCCCGACCTTATACTAAGCGATGTCATGATGCCGGAAATGAACGGTATTGAGATGTGTTCCAAGATAAAAACCGACTTCGACCTCTGCCACACCCCCGTAGTACTGCTCACAGCCCTCACTTCGAACGACAAAAAGTTGGAAGGACTGCAATGCGGTGCCGATGAATACATTGGGAAACCTTTCAACAACAAAATGCTGCAAGCTCGCATTGCCAATATACTGCGTAACCGAAAACTGCTAAAACAGAAATTCAGCCAGGAAATGACAACTAGTGAATCTCCTGCTGAAATTGAGATACAAGCACTAGCACTTAACCCTATTGATGCCAAGTTTCTGGAACAGTTAGAGGAAACGGTCAAAGCCCATCTCTCAGACTCAGAATTCGACGTCGGTGCCCTAGCCAAGGAAATGGCTTTAAGCCGTAGCGCATTCTACAATAAACTGAAAGCCTTGAGCTGTATGTCTCCTAACGAGTTCATTATGAATGCCCGCCTGAAATACGCAGCAGAACTGTTGAGAAATCATCCCGAGCTACAAATCACGGAAATAGCCTATCAGGCAGGATTCAGTTCTCTACGTTACTTCCGGCATTGCTTCAAAGCCTGTTTCAATCAGTCACCACAAGAGTACAGAGGAAAGTGAAAAATCCCGTTCTGCTATTGTTGCTGAACGGGATTCACTCTTTGATACCCTGAGCCTATTGATTACATGTTTTTTAAA
>ENA-OQJF01000016-OQJF01000016.1-human-gut-metagenome-genome-assembly--contig:-NODE-16-length-48798-cov-6.837973_pt1 | contig 48798 bp, 42 predicted proteins | sample MGYA00242595_ERZ504761 | MGnify/ENA primary metagenome ERZ504761 (study PRJEB26092, sample SAMD00036367) | human gut metagenome | host: Homo sapiens | study: EMG produced TPA metagenomics assembly of...
GATTCATCTGTCCCTCATGATACTTCTCATAGTTCTGGCGGTTCTGAATCTTTATCTGCTCCTGACGTTTTTCACAGTCTGCACTTTCCGTCTTATAGGCTTCTATACTGTCCTCATGCTGTTTTCTCATAGATTGCTGCATCTGTTCCTGGCTGATATTCTGACGTAAATATGCCTTAATTTCTGCCAGCACGATATGCTCTAGCATTTTGTTATCAGCTTTTCCGGCAAAGCATCCTGTATCTTCTTTTCCTTTACTGTAAGCACAGCTATAAAGGATATGACCATGAACCGGACTGCTTGAAGTCAGGCTTCTGCGACAATTTCCGCATTTCACATAGCCACCTAACAATGTTGTTTCCCTGTCGAATTTGCTTTTCTTGGTGTATCTGATCTGCAAGGACTGTGCTTTTTCAAAAATTTCTTTTGATACGATCGGCTCGTGATGATTTTCCATCACTTTCCACTGATTTCTCGGTACCGGTACTTCTTTCCCTGTTCCGGGATCTGGAATTTTTGTCTTTCCATAGACCATACAGCCTATATAAGTTTTATCATCCACAATCTTCCGTATCATATCACTCGTCCACTGCAGTCCTCTTGATGCAGCTTTCTTGCTGTCTGATTTCTGTCGTCTGCTCATGGACTGCAAGGGAGTCAGTACCCCCTCTTCATTAAATAACCGACAAATCTCCATCTTGGAATACCGCTGATTTGTCAGTTCAAATACTCTGCGAATCACTTCTGCTTCGTCCTCTACAATCACCAGTTCTTTCTTATTTTCAGGATTGATTCGATACCCATAAGGTGCAGATCCACAGCAATACTCACCTTTTCCTCGTCTGGTACTGACTGCCGATTTTACCTTTACAGACTGGTCTTTCACATAAAAATCTGCGATCAGTCCTTTAAACTGTACTTCGATGTCGGAACTCTTTCCTATATAATCTTTAGAATCATATCGGTCTGAGATAGAAATAAATCGTACTCCCAGGAATGGAAAAATCTGTTCCAGATAAGTTCCCATCTCAATATAGTTTCTGGCAAAACGTGAAAAATCTTTTACCACAATACACTGCACTTTATTCTCCCTAGCAAGTTCCAGAACCTGCTTAATTGCCGGACGCTCCATACTGGAACCAGAATATCCATCGTCGTAGAACTCCTGAAATGGCATAGAAGCCAGTTCCGGGATATTGGAAATATAATCTTTTACCAGTTTTCTCTGATTGATAATGCTGTTACTTTCTCCCTCTGAATCATCTTCCATGGAAAGACGGTAATATCCAATAATCAGTTTCTGATCACTCATGTTCTACCGCCCCCTTAAACCCGAAGTTGATTTCCAGTCTGCCATCACCATACAGATACATACTTTCAATCAAGCCCTCCGCAAGTTCCGCATTGATTCTGGTTGTCCCATCCAGTTCCAACAGTACTTCGTAAAAATCTGGCTTCTTTTTTCTGTTGTTTTTCCAGCTTTCGTATGGTCTGCTCCAGAGACTTCTTTCTCTCTTCACAAAACTCTTTCCAGTTATTACGGTCATCTTTCATTTCTATATAGGCTTCTTTGGAAAATTCACCCTCTTTATATTTCATAAATGCCTGTGCCAGTTTTTCTGAACGTCTTTCCATATCTGCATCCAATTTTCTGATCTCAGTTTGAATCTCATTGATTTTGGAAAGAAATACCGCACTGCTTATAGCAGACATATCCTTTTTCCGCAATCCAGATAACTGAAACTGTCTGGTTAGCTCCGAACGGACAATTTTCTGCAGCTTCTCTTCGGAAATAGATTTGTGACTACATTTTCTTTCATCCCGATACCAGGCAGCATTGCAAAAGTAATACACATTGCCTCTGTATCTACGTGTACACATTTTCCGCTTACAATCACCACAATAGAATACATTGTAAAATGCTCTTTCATCATCTTCCCACCCTGCAGTAGTTTTTGTTGCTTTCTGTTGTGCTGCTTTTAACCTGACTTGTGCTTTGTCAAACAGTTCTCTGCTGATAATCGGCTCATGGGCATTTGGCGTAATAATCCACTGGCTTTCATCCAGTATATCACACCATTTTTCACCTCTTTGAAATCTGGATTCATATTTTCTCTGAACCAGATCGCCATAATAATTATTTCGATTCAGCACTGCATGTATCGAAGAATTTCCCCACTGATGAAGAGTTTCTACGTCCTGACAGTACACATGATGATATCGGTTATAATCTGAAATTCGATGTACCCCATCCTCAAACAGCCCGTCAATAATGCTCTGTATGCCATCTCCTGAAGCATATTCTTCAAAAATCCTGCGGACAATCTTTGCAGCTTCCGGTTCCACCATCAACTTATAAATTCCATTTATCTTTTCCACACAATATCCATATGGAGCTGTAGATCCCACATACTCACCATTTTTCTGTGCAATACGTTTCGCTGCCCGTTCTTTTGCGGAAATGTCTTTCGCATAAGCATCATTCACCAGATTCTTGATATTCATGGATAATTCCTGATTCTTGGCATCCGGTGCAAATGAATCATAGTTGTCACATACAGAAATAAACCGCACTTTCATAAAAGGAAGAATCTTTTCCAGATAGTTGCCAGTTTCGATATAATTTCTTCCAAATCGTGAGAAATCCTTTACCAGAATACAGTTTATTTTACCTTCCCTGACATCATTCATCATCCGTTCAAATCCCGGTCTGTCAAAATTTGTTCCGGTTTTTCCCAGATCAGAATAAATGTTATATACAGCAATTTCATACTCTCTGTTCGGATTTTCATTGTGCTTCTGAATGAACTCTTTTATCAGCGTAACCTGTGTTTCAATAGGTTCTGACTTTTTTTCATCACTGTCTACGGATAATCTGACATAAATTGCAGCCATACATACCGGAATCCCAAGAACTTTCTTCTCTGTGTTTTTCTTATATCTTTTTGCTGTCCTTGCCATTTATCCCACCTCTTTCCTGCACTCTGTCCGGTGTTCCGCATAAAACCGTCTTATGACTTTCATTTTCTCAATCATATCCTGATAACGGATATGAATTTTGATCTGTTTGTTTTCATAAATATAGATTTTATCTACAGTCAGTGCCAGCAATGTGCGATCCAGTTCTTTGATTTCCAGTGATTTCTTCCAGTCCTCCAACTGAACAGTTGCAGACACTCCACCCTCAAACATTTGCTTTACCAGTTTTTTCTGGTTTTCAATCATCTGCTCCAGTTCTTCACATTTTCTTCCGTAACTTTCCCGAAAATCATCGAACTCCTCTTTGCTGATCAATCCCTCTTTCAAGTCATCACCCAAAGATGCTTTCAGGCTGTAATAACGGTTATATTCTTCCTGCAACTTACTAATCTGCGTATCATAACCGATTACCTGATCGTAACTGACTTTCATTTCACAAAGTTCTTCCATAATCATCTGATAGTCTACGAAAAGTGCCGTATATGCCTGAATCTCTTTCAATACAATCCTTTTCAGCACCTCTTCCGGAATACTGTGTCTGGTGCAATCTCCACCTTTATTTTTTGTCTGGCAAATATAAAAGGCTTTTTTCTTTCCCTTATACTGATTTACCCTGCGTATCATCGGTGTATGGCAATCTCCGCAAAATACAAAACCCGAAAAAAAGTTTGCACTGTCCGATGTTTTCGATGCCCTGCCATCATACTGAAGTAGCTTCTGCACCACATCAAAATCATTCTGCCTGATTATTGCCGGATGCGTATTTTCTACTTTCACCCACTCTGATTCTGGCTTATCCAGACGTTGCTTTACCTTATAGCTGATTCGTTCCTGCTTGCCTTGCACCATGTTTCCAATGTAAACCTCGTTGGTCAGAATCCTTTTAATCTGCACTGCCGACCATTTCGGTGTGTCTGAGCTGTGAAATCCAGAATTGTAATTCTCGCCATTTGCCTTTTTATATTCTTTTGGCGACTGCACATGACGTACATTCAGTTTTTCTGCGATTGCTCCAAGACTGAATCCATCAATTTTCCACGAAAATATTTTTCTTACAATATCTGATGCATAAGAATCAATCACCAGACAATTCTTATTCTCTGGATCTTTGCAGTAACCATACGGGGCAAACGCTCCAATAAATTCACCTTTTTCACGTTTGATTTTCTGGTGGCTTCGCACTTTACCGGAAATGTCCCGACAATAGCTTTCATTTACGAAATTTTTGATTGGAACTACAAATGACTTCTCTGAAAAATCTGCTGTTTTACTGTCAAACTGGTCTGTAACTGAAATAAAACGCACATTTAAAGCCGGGTAGGTCTTTTCGATCCATCGCCCGGCTTCTATATATTCTCTTCCGAATCTGGATAAGTCTTTTACAATCACGCAATTTACTTTTCCAGCTTCTATATCAGTTGTCATTCGTTTAAACTCAGGTCGATCAAAATTTCCTCCTGAGTATCCGTCATCCACATATATATCAAAGATCTGAATATCCGGCTGGCTTTTTACAAAGCTCCGAAGTAACTCTCTCTGATTTGCAATGCTGTTGCTCTCTGACTTCGCACCGCCCTCTTCCATATCATCTTTCGATAATCGAAGATACAATGCAGCATCGTATATATCTGGCATATTCATTTGCATCTGTTCCATTTTACATCGCTCCCAACTTACTTATTCCATTGAATTTGAAGTCAGAAACCATGTATCACGTTCATTTTCCCTGACCTCACATTAACATAACATCTGTACCTTTGCAAGACATTTTAATACATCAACTCCGTCCTTTTTCTCAGATAATCACTAATGGCATCTGTGGCATCCATTTCTCCTGTCATCTCCACAACCACTACATATCCTTCATTCATGTGAGCATACGGCTGATCGCCGGATTTATCCAGAAAAGTTTCCACTTTCTCAGAAATAGCTTTATCCATATCAGGAATTAAATCTTCAATGTCCTTTAACTGCTCCAGATCAACACTAGAATCTATTACCGACTGATTCACCATGATGCTCACCTCTTTTCCAACATATTCTTTGTATCAGTTGTCCTATACCTACAATTTTCTCAATCACATCACCTTACCTTTCACATTTTGTTCTCAAATTTTATCTATTACTATGGCATTGCATATTCTGTTCGGCGTGTTGGCTTCCATTTGTATAACCCGTTGTCAACGTCACAGTCAACCTCTATCAGAGTATTTCTGAATACTGCCAGCTTCTTCGCAAGCCTACCAGTCGTTTCCGGAGTATCTTCGACGCTCGCCCATAAAATCATTTACAGGGTTATGGCATCTGTGAGATCAGATTATACAGCTCATGTAATTTTCAAGGTACAAAAGAGTTTTTTTGAATATCCTTTCACTTATTACAGCCTGGAAACACCAAAATGTTGTTCACTTCAAAAAAATCCTCTCACTAATAAAGCCTGACAGAAGGATTTTACCAACCTCATTTTGCAATAATTTGCAAAAAGTATTTATCCTCATCTGTACATTCGCTTTCATGCGAACCTTTATCGTACTGTTATTTTAATTCGCATTCATGCGAATGTCAAGTGTTTTGTTCGCTTCAATGCGAATCTTTCTGTTTACATTCACTGTTTTTGGTAGTAAAATGGATTTATCAAAAAGAAAGTGGGAAATCTGATATGACAATCGGTGATAAAATAAAAAAAATCCGGACATTCCGGAATATGACACAGGCAGAACTTGGTGCTGCCCTCGGTTGGGGCGATAAAGGTGCAAATCGTCTTGCCCAATATGAAACGAATTACCGGGTTCCCCGCAAAGATCTGGTAACTGAAATGGCTAAGATTCTGGACGTAAACCCACTGACACTACATGAGCCAACCACGATGGACGCCTCTGAACTGATGGAAATTCTGTTCTGGATTGATGAATTTAACCCAGCAGCTATTAATCTCTTTCAGTTAGAAACCTATCCGGGTAAAAAATGCAATTCCAGTGAGGGTACCGCTGTCCGTTATCATGATTCTGATAACTGGCCGGCTCATCCACCTGTTGGTATGTGGTTCAATTATGGAGTTCTCAATGATTTTATGAAAGAATGGCTTCTCAGAAAAGAAGAATTGAAATCCGGTAAAATTACCAGAGATGAGTATTTTGAGTGGAAAATTAACTGGCCACAGACCTGTGATGGGTGTGGGAAATATGAGCCGAAAAGGCAATGGCGATCTGCAAATGCAGAACTTAGTGAAACTTAGCAAAACTTAAATTTATTATGTTTTTTCTCTTTAACCAAAGAAAAAAGCACTGAAAACCATCAGTCCAACGGTTTTCAGTGCTTTTTTCATATTGCTCTATTGAATTTTCCTCATTCCACCTATACAAGTGAAACTTAGAGAAACTTAAATTAAATCTCTTTCAGACAATTCAATTTGGATATTCACCAACTGTGGATTATTTCTCAGTGGGCCAGTTTCCAGCTTACTGCCTGCTGCCTTGCATCCACAAATCTCTTATAAATGCCTTCCTGCTTCATTAGTTGCTCATGTGTTCCCTGCTGTACAATTCTTCCTTTGTCAACAACCACAATCTGGTCTGCATGTCTGACCGTTTTTAATCTGTGGGCAATCATAATAATCGTTTTTTCCTTTGTAAGTGCATCTACTGCATCCATCAGCTCCTTTTCATTCTCTGGATCAACATTTGCCGTTGCTTCATCCAATATGACGATTGGCGCATCCTTCATAATCGCTCTGGCTATCGAAATACGCTGTTTCTCACCGCCGGAAAGTGTGGCTCCACCTTCTCCAATCACTGTGTCGTACCCATCCGGAAGTTTGCTGATAAAATCATGACAGCACGCTTTCTTCGCCGCTTCCACCACTTCCTCATGACTTGCATCCTGACGTCCGAATTTAATATTATTCTCAATGGTGTCTGCGAACAAATACACCGACTGAAATACAAATGAAAAATTACGCATCAGACTGTTCATGCTGTAGTCTTTTACATTCACACCTCCAAGTGTCACTTCCCCGGAATCCACATCCCAGAACCTGGCAATCAGATTGCAAAGTGTTGATTTTCCTCCACCAGATGGTCCAACGATTGCTGTCGTCGTTTTCTGCGGAATAGAGAGCGATATATCATCAATGATCTTCCGTTTGTCATAAGAAAACGAAACATTAGAAAGTCTAATATCGTAATTTTCCGGCTGTATTTCTTTACCGTCGATATCCATGGTATCCAGCTCCAATATTGCATTTGCTTTATCTACACATACGCTTACCACATGTAAAAGAGATGAATAATTTCCTGCACATTCCAGACTGGCATAAAGCATAAATGCTGAGATTGTCATACCAATTGCATAGACCGCACTCATAGTTCCATTAATATAAAAATATGCACTGCATGCTACGATTACTGCACCTGTGGTTTTTGTTATGACGCTTTGCAGAAAATGATAAGGGACAAACAACATCTCCATCTTTGTATTAATCTTTTCGCATGCTTCATTTGCATCATTTAATCTTTTTGCCTGTTTTCCAAGCAGGTTGTATGATTTTACTTCTGATATTCCCTGCAGATACTCCATGATCTGATTTACAAGCTCTGTATCGCATACCACTTTTTGCTCTGAATCGTTTTTCCCTGCATTCTGCATCACAGCATTTACACCAAAGAAAATAAGCACTCCTGCTGCAGCTGTCAGTCCAATTCTCCAGTCAAAAAGAAACAGCATAAGAATGATCATGGATGTTTCCAGAATTCCCTGCATGGTCAGCATAACCACTCTCGCAGCTACATCGCCAAGTGTTTCCATTGTATTCGTCGTAATAGAAGAAATTTCCCCGATGCTGTTGGCATTAAAATATCCCATCGGCAGATAGCGCAGATGCTCTGCAATCTTGATTCTCATAAAAGCACTCGCATTATATCCTCCTTCTGTCTGAAGCACTGTAGAGTATCTCTTACAGATGACATCAACTACAATTGCAATCACCATGATCGCAATTGAACCACCAATATATTTTCCTATTGGTTTTCCACTCATCAAACCAATCAATATGTACATAATAGCCGGTATCTTCATTGCTGAAGCGAGAGCCTCTATAAGTCCGATCACTATCGACAGTTTAAATTTATTACCATTTTCCCTACCTGAAAAACGAAAGAATTTTGCCAGAATTCCAAACATATCATTCTCCCTCCTTCACCGTATCTTTTACAGAAATATGGGCATCCCACATTTCCTTATAAAGCGGGCATAACATCAGTAGTTCCTCATGTGTACCATGTGCTGTTACATTTCCATCATTTACGACAAAGATCTGATCACTGTCCTTAACGGTAGAAAGCCTGTGTGCGATTACGATCAGTGTCTTCCCTGCTACCAGTTTTGCAATAGAATTCTGCAGAATCGCCTCATTTTCCGGATCCGTATAAGCAGTTGCCTCATCAAGAATTACAATCGGAGCATCCTTCAGCATTGCCCTTGCAATGGAGATACGCTGCCTCTCTCCTCCTGACAGATGTCCTCCTGCACCTCCTACAACCGTATCAAATCCGTTCTCAAGCTGCATGATAAATTCATAGCATCCGCTTTTCTTTGTCACCTCGATGATCTGTTCATCTGTAGCCTCCGGATTTCCCTGTCTAATATTTTCACGTACCGTTTCATTGAACAGATAATTATCCTGTGCAACATATGCAATTTTCCGATTAAAATCTGCAAGCGACATTTCTTTGACATCAACTCCACCGATTTTAATACTTCCGGAATCCACATCCCACAAGGACGCAATCAGCTTTGCGATGGTTGACTTTCCGCTTCCGGAAGGTCCTACGATTGCATTTACCGTTCCTGCTTTTAGCTCCATAGTTACTCCATGCAGAATCTCTTTGTCGTGATAACCAAACCTGACATTTTCAAGTGTAACGGAGTTATCTTTTGGAACACTTTTACTTTTCTCTGGACGTTCAAGCTCCGGCTGTTCCAGAATTCCTGCCACTTCACCAACAATCACTCCGATCTTGCCAAGATCATCTGTATAGGAACCCACTGTGATCAACGGTCCAACGATTCCAAGTGATAAAATAATGCAGATGACAAAATCTGAAATCGCAAGTGTTCCATTGGCTACATAATGTGCCCCAAACGGCAATACCGTAAGAAGCGTATAAGGTGTGACCACCATCATCAGTCCATGAAAGATCGAGCACCGTTTCATCCAGGAAATAAAGGAATCTGCATATTCAAAAGCCGCCTTTGTAAATTTGGCATAAGAACTTTCTGTCTTTCCAAATGCCTTGATCACTTCGATTCCGTCAATATATTCCACTGCCGCATCATTCAGATCTTTTGTTGTCTGAACCGTTCTCTCGAAGCTTGGTTTATAATCCAGCATCATTCCAAAATAGGAAAGAAATCCCACTATAACCGGCACCAATGACCAGAGTGCCAGTCTCCAGTCTGTCAGGAAGAAATAAATCAAAATCACAATCGGTGCCAGCAGATTGGACGTGAATTCCGGGACAATATGCGCCAGTGTTGTCTCGATACTGTCGATTCTTTCCACCATAATATTTTTAAATGTACCGGAAGGTGTGTCTTTCACATAGCCAAGAGGTACCCGCGCCAGCTTGTCACAGCAGGATTTTCTTATATTTGCAAGTACTGCAAACGTTGCTTTATGTGACAATGCTGTCGAAAGTGAATGAAGCAGTTCTGCAATGATAAACGATAATGCAATCAGAACCGCTTTTGCAAGATATATTTCAAACTCCTTTTCACCATTTAAAAACAGCTTTACTATATCTGCAATAATAAAATACGGCAAAATCTTAAAAATCACATTTCCGATTGCAAGTAACACACTCCATACATAGGCAATTCTTTTTTGTCCGGCCCATGTCAGGATCCAGCTGATTGCCGACTTCTTTTTTTCTTTCACATTCGTTCACTCCTTACTTTGGTTTTATTGTTGTTTCTTTCATTAGTTTATTCTAACTCATATATAATAAAATAGGTGGCTTACTGGCATTAGCCACCTGACTTACATTAGTTATACCGGGAATTCAATATTCCACAATCGTTCCCAGCCACCTGTATTGAATTCTTTCAGCTGATGCACATTTTTCTTTGCAGTCTCCCTGTCTATATCATGCTCAATGATCTGAAATACTGATGAAAAAAATCCCGTATAGATCATATGCATAAGGCTTTCCTCTACAATCGGTATTTTCACACCGTTCTCTTTCATCTTTTCCATATATTTCAGGCTGGACTTCATTTCCCGTTCTACCATATTGTGTATGAATAGTTCAAATTTTCCACTGTCTCCACATTTCAACAATAATCTGAAATTATCATAATGATCATAAATATAATCAACCATCTGCTCCATTCCATCACTGGATGTATACGACATATTCCTTGTCTGATCACTGGCCGAAAGCTTTTCAAACTCCTCAACGATCTGATCATAAATCTGATAAATGTGTTCCATATAGGGATCTGTCAGTGCATCAAAAAGTGCCTCTTTCGTCGGATAATATTTGTAAAATGCACCAGTAGTAAGTCCGGCATCTTTTACAATGTTTCTTAAAGATGCTCCGGTCAGACCATCTTTCAGGAAATGTTTTCTGGCTGTATTTAATATATTTTTTGTGTATCTTCTGCTTTTGTCGACATTCTTTTCGTATCCTCTAAAGTTCTTTCCAAAATATAACAGTGCTATATAGCACTGTTATATTTTAACTCATTACAGGAATTTGTCAAGTCTGCTGTTTCGATTTTTTATTTTCCCGTGTATTCAATTTTCACTTAGCAGATGCATCTGTAGTTTGATTTTGCCGTCGTCACACCACATGATTCTCTTCAGCATCTTTCCTTTTGACCAATATAAACTTTTCATTGCTATATATAAGAACGGAACCATGATTCTGCGTGTTGCCTTTCCAATTTGTACAAACTGTCCACCATCAAAAAATACATGCTTTAACGGTATTTTTGCCTATGTCAGAAATGCCATGGCAAGATCTGCACCAATCGAAGATGCAACTACAAGTTCTATTTCTTTGATTCCATGTTTAAGCCTCCTCTTCGACTTTTTCAAAATCTACTGTCAGTTCCTTCATAGAAATTTTTACCACCTTAAAACCATACTGCAAAAGTTCCTTTTTGAATGTAAGGAACGAATGATCTATAGGCACTCCGGCAATGTTTTCAATTTCAGCAAAAGTCAACTTGAAATCGTCTGTTTTATTTTTATTGATTCACTTCCATAAAGGATTATATTTGCTCATAATTATCATTCATCTACTTTCCAAAACTATTTACAATATCCTTTGCCATCAGTCAGATTTACTCCACTTGCCACAACACTTTTCCTGGATAAAATATTTTCTTATCTTCTCCATTCCTTCTGCATCCATCTGATACTGATCTGCAATAGTTCCATTTTCAAAATGAATGACATCAGTGCAACACTCTATAATCAGTTCCAAATCATGTGTGATCACATAAACCGAAATTCCGGTATCCCACACTTCTCTTAGAACCTCTGCAACCTCCAGCATATGCTTATGATCAAGACCACTGGTTGGTTCATCCAAAAACAGCACAGAGCGCCCGGAGGCAATTGCAGATGCGATAGCCGCCCGCTGCTTCTGACCTCCGGAAAGTGACATTGGATGACGGTCTTTGACTTTTATCAGATCCAGCATATCAAGAAATTTGTCTGCTTCTTTCTCATTTTCTTCTTTCATGCTAATCATAACTTCATCCTGTATTGTCTCTGTAAAAAGCTGATGATTCACTTCCTGCATAACCATATAACAGGCTTTCAGCCTTTCTTTGGTCTGTAAGTTTTTCCATTCCAGATGATTGTGCCACATTGTTTTTCCAAACCACAGAAACAACGGGAAAAAGTAGATTTTCCAGCTCCATTATTGCCCGTAATTGCGACAATCCGATTTGCCGGAATCTCACATTCTCTGATATATAAAATCTGTGGACCATTCTTATATGCAAAATTAAATCATGAAGTTCCATTGTGGTTCTTTCTGATATCAACATCTCTGGCATAAGGAGATTTTCCAGAACATAAGCCCGCAGTCCCATCTCTTCTCGCTTTTCTTCTGTCAGATTTTCAAACTCTGTGGCTGAATAATCCTGAATAATCTGTCCCTCTTTCATATAAATAAACCGATCCGCCAGCCCACGCAGATAATACAGGCGATGCTCCGATATAATAATCGTTTTTCCCTGTTCCTTCCAGTGGGCGATTATTCTTCGCAGATCCATGATTGAAGCTGCATCCAGATTAGAAGAGGGTTCGTCCAGGACAAAAATATCCGGTTTCATAATAGAAACCCCTGCACAGGCAATCTTCTGCTTCTCTCCACCTGAAAGCTGAAAAATATTGCGTCCAATCAATTTTTTCAGATGCAGCTCCTGAATTGTAGCCTGCAATCGATCTTTGATTTCTTCCTTTGGCATTCCAAGATTTTCACATCCAAAAGTAATCTCGCTTGTTGTATCTACATTAAAAAACTGTGACCGTGGATTTTGAAAAACACTTCCAACAATTTTTGCTGTATCATACAGTGGCTGCTGCGAAACATTTATCCCATTTATCCATATCTCACCAGTTAATTTTCCTTCATAATAATGTGGAATCAACCCATTGATCATTCGAGTGAGTGTTGTTTTTCCACAACCGCTCTCCCCACATAGCACAATAACCTGACCATCTTCTATCTCCAGATCAATATCCCGGATTCCCACAGAATATTCATTATTTTCTCCATATGTAAATGTTGCATGATCTATTTTTATCATAATGTACTACCTCAAAAAACAATATACTGATGCAAAAAGACAATATAAAGCATGCAAAGCAAACAACAATGGCACTAAAATCCTGTACATGAAAGCCAATCTCGCAGACATTGGTTCTTCTGACCGGTGCACCAAGTCCCCTTGTTAGAGCTGCTGCAGACAGCTCATCACCAATTTTTATTACGGATACCATCAATGGTATCAGCCGGTATTCAATCATAAGGAATGGATTTTTACCACCAAAACGGATATTTCTCATTTTCATTGCATCCCGGATTGCCTGATATTCTTCCTTGATTGTAGGAAAGAAACGGAAAATAACTGACAACGGTATTATGATTTTTTCTGTGACATGCATCCGCTCCATTGCACTGATAAACTCACTTACAGATGTAGAAGAAATCAGATATGCGCCTGTCATAATTCCCGGTGCAAAACGCGTCATAATTGATGTTGCTGCCAATATCAGAAAAGAAATCATACCACTCCAAACATTCAATGCCAGCCGCTCCAGTACAAAGCATACCGCATAGAGAACTGCATATTTACCGGCTGTTTTGAATTTGTGCTCTGACAAAATCAATGCAAATGGTATAAGGCTTAGTATTGGTTTCACTATATTCATGATTCCATCATTGCTGGTACTGAACATCAATGTTGTAATCGTTATAAGCATAAACAATTTTGTTCTAGGATCTAAAACAATTCCATTTCTGCTGTCAACAGTAGCAGATAATATCTCATCCATTACACGATTCCTGCTTTTACAAAGTGTTTTTTGAGCAACGCTTTTCCAATCATTCCTCCAATGATTGCGCAGATAAAGATACCTGCAATCACAAGAACAATGCTCCACATAGGCATGACAGCCATTACTTTATCTGCATACTCTTTACCAAAACTGGCTGCGAAGCTGGCTCTTGAATCTTCTACCATGAAGTACATTGGAATATATGTACCAACCATCCAGAGACTGAATACTGCATATCCAATCAGGCTCCTTTTAGCACTTTTATAATTGCCAAATTTCAGAATCAAATCTCCCAGCAGCCCAAAGATAAGCCCCAAAGGTACACCCCAATATCCCATTCCGGTAAGTCCCATCAAAAGGCCACTCAGAATTGCCATCAGCGTTACCATACCAAACTTCTTTACCCTTGTCAGGAATAACATAAATGGAATTCCTGTGATCAGTGTCCACAATGCACCAAGAATCGGAAGAAATATCGGAACAAAGCCAATCGGAATTGCCACACAACATCCGAGTACAAAATAAAGGACTGTGAAAAGTCCCAGATTAATCAGGTCCTTCGCCTGTAATTTGTTATTCATACAGAATACCTCCCTTGTATAATTAGCTCTATCTAACTACTCCATAAAATACCATATGTTTTGTTATATCTCTACAACCAAATATCATTTTAGCTCCAAACAGCATTGGGTTTTATTGTTGACTCTGCTCTCTTCAAATCCTATAATATTATCTGTTACAGGGCAAAAGTACTTATATCAGGGAGATCTTCTATGAAAATTAACGACGTGATCAAAAAATGTATCAAAATACCAGGTATATCCATAAAACAGGCTGAATATAGTATGGAGCTTATATTAAATACGAAGGAAGGTAAAGGTTCGATGACCTTTTTTTCACTTTTTCCCGGTCTGTCTCTGGCATATATTTTTATAAATTCTCCAACCTGGACGGCTCCCGACCTTCGATCAGACAGCTCCATTACAAAAGGTCCATTGCTTCTTAACTATTGTGTGACAGGTCGTTGTGAAATGATCCTGAACAACAAAAATTTTGTCTACATCAAAGACAGAGAACTTTCTCTCACAGAATGCTTCGCCCAAAAAGAATATGTTTATCCAAAGCGCATCTATGAGGGGCTTGAATTCTTTATTGATATAGATACATTTACTTTAGAAAATACATGGGTACAAAATGAATTTAGCATTGATTTCAGAAAAATCTCAAAGATGTTTTGTCCTCATGGAAGCACTTATATATCGACAGCGACCCACGAAACTGAGGAAATTCTCAAAAAACTATGGGAATTATATGATTTTCCGGCCTCTTTTGCAGTCATTCAAATGAAAATATATACGCTCGCTTTATTCTCAGTACTACAAAATTTGGAGGCTATCCCTAAGTCTCAGGCCTGCACTTTCTTTACTGAATCTCAGGTTAATATTGCTAAAAAGGTCGAAAATATCATCACCTCAGACCTAAGGCTGCATCATCCTGCGTGGGAATTGGCTGAATATTTTTCTATCAGCGAAACCAGTCTAAAAAATTATTTTCGCGGTGTTTACGGACAGAATATTTCTGTCTATCTGCGTGAAATGCGTATGAATAAAGCAGGCGAACTGCTTGCCTCAACACGACTGTCTGTAGCTGAGATTGCAGCACAGGTCGGATATCTGAATCAGAGCAAATTCGCCTCTGTGTTTAAAAAGCATTTTGGTGTATCACCTTTGGAATATCGCCGCACCAGACATTTAGACTCCTAAACTCTCCATTTTGTTGCCTCTCTTCTTTCAACAATAAAATGACGATAAATCCCATCCTGTCTCACAAGTTCTTCATGTATTCCCTGCTGTGCGGTTTTCCATTCTCCAGAGCGAAAATCCGTTCAGCTTTCTGTACTGTTTTTAGGCGGTGTGCAATCATAATAACAGCTTTATCATTTGTCAGGTACCACCCACTGGTCATTAAAATAACAAATTACATATAATCAAACTTCTTCCGAAGATATATTCTGAGTAGCATGATACCCATATTAATGAGTATAAATAGCAAAATCAAATTCACCGGCAGATATTTTCTAGTTACATCCCCAAGCACTGCTATCCCTGAAAGGCTTCCAATCAAAAACATTTGTGAAATTTCGTTCCACATTTTTTTGTATTGTTTTATTGTTTCCATAATTATCACCATTATGATTCCCATTATGAAAAGCACAGCTACGATTGCCAGAATCCTGATAACCCATACTTCCCCACCTGTATATGCTATTTTCTGGTTAAATCCATTATCATAAGTTGGATATACCAGCCATTTACAAAATCGAACATACCACATGAATGGAGCCATAAAAAAATCTATGAAATCATGTTGAAAAGCACCATTCTGTAGAATTGCAAACAGGACTACCGTAATGTATCCCATTCCCCAGAAATATTCTATAGACTTCATGCTTTCCGTTCTGTCCTTTACTTCTTTTTTCGCTTTACGAATTTCCAGCTCAGCACGTTTCTTTTCGTTACGGGCTTTGGATTCTGCCTGCTCTATCTTTTTCTCTGCTTCTTTTTGTTTCTTCTGTGCTTCATCTACTGCTTCAACAGATGATTTATTAACCTGTATCTGCAATTTAGAGTTCTGGTCCCGAACGTCTTTTATTTCTTCTTCGAGCTGCTCTTGCTCGCTCCTGCTCTTCAAGCCGTTTCTGTTCCTCAAATCGTCGTTGTTCTTCTGAAGCGATTGATTCAGCTTCTGCGTTTCGGACAGTTCGGTTGTCAAACGATGAATTTCGTCGTTTAATTTCCGAATTTCGTCTTGCATTTCGTGATTCTCGAAGAATAGCTTCTGTTTTTCCATTTTCAGCTTGTGTGTCCTTTCCTGAAATTTCTGGATAAACTCGTTCATCTTCTGATTTCTCACCTGTAACTCGTCTCTCTCTTCCGTCACTAGCTCCAGTGACGCCGCCTGCTCCTTCGCAAGCTGCTTCCACTTGTCGGTAGTATCCGGCAAGTTCTTCATCTGATCTGCTGTCTCTGTTGGCTGAATCTCTGGCTTTTTTCCTATTTCCATTAAATTCATTCTCTAGTCCCTCCTTGCTGATATCCAAATGAAATGTTTTGAACAGATTACTGTCACGTACTTTCTTTCCCTCTTGGTTCTGAAAAGTAATGTGCTTCCGTTTCTCTGTCCAGTTTACGTTCCATCCGAACTGCTTCATTTTTTCTATAAACTTTTCTTTGCTGATACAATTTTCCAGTGCTTTTAACACTGCCATTGCACAGTCCGCTACAAAGCTATCCTTTACCTGCTGACGGAACAGATTATATTTGTCTTTGCTCCATGCAATGACTTCCCCTTTTTCAATCTGACTTCCATCAAAATGCTTTCCTTTTTCGGCAACGGTCAGTCCTCGTTCCCGGCACATCTGATTGGTAAGCTGTTTCATACGTTCCAGATCTTTTCTGGTGTTATGCAGCTTTCTCCCATCTTCATAACTCACTGAATTAGTAACCAAATGGCAGTGGATATGGTCTTTATCCTTATGCACAGCCACTAAGGTCTGGAATCCACTGAACCAATTTTCTGCAAACTCTTTTCCAAATTCAAATGCCTGCTCCGGGGTGATCTGCTCATCCTTATGCCAGGAAATAATGTTGTGGGCATACATTCTCCCTGTATCTTTATTCCACATCTTCTTTTCTTCCAAAAAGGTTCTGTACACCAGATCATAATTAATTTCATTGTGACAGTACGGGCCTGTTATATAAGTAAGCAGCTCACTTGTCTTGTCCTGTCGTAAAACATATTCAATACAATTTCTCATTGCTCCATGTGTATTTGTCCGCTTATTAATCGTCTTATTAACTGCCATATCCTTTCACTCTCCTTCCGATACTTGAGAATATTTTTATTGAGGAAATACAACATACTGTCGTTTGGGATTTCTCCATCTGTATGCAGTTTTCTTGCAATCTGGTTGATATTTGTCGTAGCTCCCCGGAGCTGACAAAGGATATCCGCAAACATCTGGTTCAGTCTTTTCAGTTCTTCTATTTCCTCTGCCGTTGCTATCTTCAAGTCTGCGATTGCTTTTATCACAACTTCCTGCTGTGTTCTTCCGGATTCTTTAACCTTGCTCTGAAACAAATCGTATTCCTCTTTATTCATCCGTATGGTTACTGTATGATTTCGTTTTCTCATAGGCTTTTGTCTCCTTTCATTGCTTGATTTTCATTCTTTGTTAACAGCCACAGCGTTCTGGCGGCATATTGGTAGGAGATTTATAAGAGAGTGCAACGCTCTCTTATACAGGTGCAGGACAGCGTCCTAGTCAATCAGTAAGTGTTCCGTAGGAATGTCCGGTGGACATTTCGCAGGAATACTTACGCCATTGACGTGCCGGGGTTCCAAGGGGCGGAGCCCTCTGGCAAGTTTAGGAACAGCCCAAAGGCTGGCTCCGGTGCATAGTGGCTTGCCACTTTGCGAAACTTGCCTGTCATCTCCCCACCACTGAATCGACACCCGCCAGGCAATATTTTCCACCCTACATTATCAAATCCAAATGGAGATGACGGTGGGTTTGTGGTGCAGGAGCCGACTGCGGAAGAAAAAGAAAAGCTCCACCTTTCATAGATTTTCCCTTTCTGAAACAGGCTGGTCATGCACCACTCCGATGCGAAGTATCGGACAATCATGTGCCGTATCCGGCACCCTATATCTTTTCTTTGCCTGTTTGTACACCCCTCTCATCTGCAAACACCTTTCTGCCATATTTCCCTGTTATTTCTGTCTTTCTTTTTCTGAACTGCTTTCTATTTCTGCTGAAAGGCATAAAAATAGCAGTCATGAACATTTCTCCAACTCATAATGTCTGAAATGCTATCACTGCTATTGTCTTTTTCTGCTATTCTGTTTTCGTAAAACTATTCTTTACTGTCAGTCCTTTTTCCTGTTACTGCTATTTATTTTGTCGCAAATTTCAAGCAGGTCATGTAATAAATTCTCCAGTTTCATAAGTCTGCGATGCTGATACCAGATCAATCCTGGCAATCCCGCTGCAAGAAAGAACGAAGCACACAAAATCTTTATTGCCTGTCCTCTGCTGCTTATCCCTCCATATCCAAATCCACATACCAGATTCACGAATAAAACATAGAAATATCCACAAAATAAGACAAACTCAAAAATCCACACCAGCACCTTTTTCACTTTCTCTTTCACTCTGTACTTCTCCCTCCTACATTTTTAAATTCAGTGTAGCGAATTTCCCGCTATATTTCAATAGTGAATATCTCGCTAAGTTATTATTATGCTAGAGGTGAAACACATGTATCAGAGAATACGGGATCTGCGTGAAGATCGTGACCTTACGCAGAAGAATATGGGTGAAATCCTAAATTGCAGTCAGCGTATTTACAGTAATTATGAATGTGGTGATGTCGATATCCCTACTCACATTCTGATTAAACTGGCTGAATTTCATAATACCAGCGTTGATTATCTGCTAAACCTGACAGATGATAAACGTCCTTACCCAAGAAAAAAGAATAGCTCCACTTAAAGCAGTCTGATTTATTTTATGTAAGCCAGACTGCTTTTCTTTTATAATCAGCTAAAAACTGTCTGCAAAATCCAGTGCTGCATCCATATCAGCTTCTTTCTCCCAGTCCAGATTATCTTCTGCGATCTCTTCATCCGTTTTCTCCATTGTTAGTGTTCTGTCTGGCAGATTAATTTCTCCTACCGATTCTTTTACAAACGGTACAAGCATTTCCATCAGATTCTTCGCTATAGCCATCGGGGCAGATTCTTTCACTCCATCCCGGACAGCTGTTTCCACTCTTTCCAGAAAAGCATCTTCCTTTTCTCTGGTTTCCAGATACGGATCTGCTTCATTCCTGTACTCTCTAGGAAAAATAATCGTTTAAAGCAACTACAACTGCTCTGGTGTACGATTTATATTTTTCCCTGTCCATCGTCTGCAAATATTCCCATGCCTGCCTGTCCTGTTCATCACAAAGATTCAAACGGATATTTGTGTTGATGATTTTCCGTTCTTTTCTCATACAAGCATCCCTCCGTTTCTCTGGATTTTCCTTACGCTCATTGCTTCATAGCCTTTCGCTGTGGCACAGATGTCCCGTACAATTGTCACCCGGCTCTTGTCATATTCTCCAAAATTCTGGATCATACAACCGCCACCGCCGACCACATACAGACGCATCAGTTCTGGATTATATTCCCGTTCTCTCAGCTTATGAAAGATTTCTTTCGTATAATCTCCGGCAGCTTTACGAATGACTGTCAGATATTTCTCACCAATATCTGCTGTCCCGGTACGGATCACCTGCTCAATCACCAGATCATCCACCACTGTTCCCAGTTCTTTCAACAAAGATTCCCTGACTGCAAGCACACACTGGTGCGTTCCATATTTCTCTGTAAAGCATTTCTTCTCTAATGGACGGGAATTATTGATATACATGATGTTCATAGTCCCGTTTCCAATATCCACAAGCATGTTGATTCCTTTGAAATCCTGTAAACGGTAAAAAGCTGCTGCAAATCCCTGTGGGTAAATATCAGCTCCTGCAAACTCCACACGATATTCTTTATTGCGGAATGTAAAATCCACACATTCATTCTGGAGAAGATATTTCTGGAAATCTTCTTTCTGTATAGCTACCCAGGTAAGTGGAAGTCCGGCTGCAATGTGTACCTTTGCCCGGTTCATACCTTTCCCATCCAGTTCCCTTGCGATAGCCGCCAGTGTCAGCACATAATAGTCCTCGTCCTGCGTTTTCTCTGCATAGAACTCCTTGTGTTCCTCTCCGATCTGGTAATACATGTCATTGTAAACAAGAAGATTATTCTGGAAGATTGGCTCCTTGTCATATCTGGCTACACCGGATGGAAAGCATCTGGTGGCTGTTTTCATGTTTCCATACCCATGATCAATCCCGATCACCATAACTGTCTCATTATTGTTGTTTTTCATCATTCTCATAATCATACCTCATACTTTCTTAATATTTATTTTTGACTTTCTCCCAAATTTGGGAAAAACCTATATTTGTATCAGCTAAAACGTTGATACATGAAAAAGGGCAGTCAGTGTAAAAAAAGCAAAATTTTATGTACTCTGGCAGCTATCTTTGTTATTTCTCCTGCTCCGGTAACATTTCTTTTTGCTTATTTTGCCCTAAATGCCCTTAATTTCCTGATTCATATTTAATTGTAACTGTTTATAATCTATATCTGTTTCTTCAAAAGGTATTCTTTCTTCTGGATCTACAGGGCAAAAATCTTCTTCCTTAACTGCAATATCCTGATAATAAAACTCACCATTGTACTGCTTCAGAAGGAAACCTTTATCTGTCATATTTCTGAAAAAGTTGGATTTACCATGCCCCTGTCTGCCATTCTCTTTACAGTATTCCTCATACATATGGAACACTTCACTTCGTTTCAGACGTTTTCCTTTGGCACGCACCAATGACTCATCAATAAAAGCACAGATACTATCTGACGTCCGTTGCACTTCTCTTACACATTCTTTGCTGTGTTCGCTCTCCGTGAACTTTCCCTGTTCGTACAGATTTTTCAATGCAATCATCGCCATATGAATTGCATAATCGGATTCTGCCTGTACCTTTTCCTTTAAGTGCAGATCTTTTTCACCACTTTTTACTACCCGGTTCATATCAAGAATCAGTAGTCTACGGTAAAAAGCATCTGACTTATCCTCAAGATTCTGCGGCATTTCATTGGTAGAAAAAAGCAGCTTCGCATAAGAGTGGAAATGAATTGCATCCTGTCCTTTTTTCTCATAAATCAGTGTGTCCTCACCGACTGCTTTCTTTAATACATCTGTGTTCTCCATTGCTTTGCAGGGAATATCCGCACAGGCATTTAACAGCTTTCCATACATTCCAGTCGCATAGAATCGTTTATTTTCATGCAGTATCCAAAATACTCCCAGAATGTCTGCTGTTCTTCTTTATTTGAAAGAGACGATGCCAGATACTTTTTGATATTTTCTCCACCTTGTAACACCTGCTCACAATCCTCTGGATAATAGGGAAACGGAATCTGATTGATTGTCAGATAATCAGGATTGTGTTCCAGCATTTCACCCATAACCGGATCATAATATCCATTTTTGAAATTGATCCACCGCACAGGCTGTTTATTTAGTTCATATGCCTCTCGGTGAACTTTTGGCTGTGTGATCAGTAGATTATAGATTCTTTTGATCACTCCACTCTGTACCTGATCTCGATAGATCAGCTTCTGGATACGGTATTTCATTCTTAATCAAAAGAAGGGTGTCAAGCATTCAACACCCTATTATTCGACCTTGCAATCATTATACAAATATTTTTATTCATAAATGTTTGAATACATTTCATTGAGTTTTTTCACTCCATTCTCTATCTCCTCTTTCAGTTTAGCATATACTTCATAATCATCTGCTTCCATTTTTTCTTTATGTTTTATCTGACCGTTTCTATCAAGACTATACTCTTTTGGTTTTGTAGAACCGTCGTCTGCCAAATGGTTTTCTCTTGAAATATAAAGTGTTATAAAATCGCCTGTTTTCCGAATTGTAATACCCGGATTTTCTTCCAAATCGCTATTCTTTACGAGAAGTGTGGCTACGATAAATTTCTCTCTGTCACTCATTTCCTGATTCCATTTCCATATAGAAGGTCTGTCAAACATATAAATATCATACTTAAAATCGGAATCTGTGAGACAATAATTATTACCTTCTTGCTCAAATCCAAGTTCCTCCAACTTATCTTCATATGTCCGCACAAGATGGTCCTGCTTGCCGTTTTGAATTCCTATATAAGCTGAAACTAAAATAACTATCGCCAATACTACTATTGTTCCGATTTTAAATATTTTTAAGTGTCTTACTTTTTTATCGATTTCTTGTACCATAGAGAAGTTATCCTTAAGCATAGAATCCAACGGAACTCCTGATTCGTCACTAATCTTTACTAATGTTTGTAAATCCGGATAATTCTTTTCCTTTTCCCAGTTTGAAATAGTTTGCCTCGTCACATGATAATATTGTGCAAACTCTTCTTGAGACATCTTTTTTTCTTCTCGTAATTTTAAAATTGTTTCTCCTATTTTCATACCGCTTACCTCCTTTTTTATTTATTTTATCTCTCCACTCTGCAAAGTCCAGCAAACTTTATTTACCCCCTCCTTTTTCGGTCGCAAATAATTTTTACCTCTTCATATTTTGAAAATATTCCTTATAACATCGATTTCTAAAATTAACACCTTGCTGCCTTAGCATCTCACCGGCTGCAAATATAAGTTCTGTTTTTATTGATTTTTGCTTCGCAAAATGGGATAATAGACGTAAAATTTTTTATTGATTTTTAATCTTACGCAAGAGGAGGTTATTTCATATGGAAAACACTGAACTTATCATCCCGGCTCCGTCCGATCCGTTAAAAAAACACAAGAGTCATTTTTCCAAGATCGGACTTTTTTATTTCTGTGGAGCGATCATAATTTCGGGAGTGCAGATTTCTGTCATTACATTGATTCAGTTGATCGCACCCCAGCTTATGGTGAATCCGAATATTTCCCTGATCATCTCATCGCTTTCGATGTATCTTATTGCAATGCCGCTTTTGGTCATCATCGTACGCACGATCCCCGGCATGGTCATCCACAAGAAGAAAATGACGGCAGGGCAATGGATTATCGCCTTTTTTATGTGCTATGCGCTTATGTATGTTACGAATGTAATAGGCACATTTACGACAGCTATCTTCGGAACACTAAAAGGAGATCTCGTAGACAACCCGATCCAGGACATTCTTACCGGACTGTCTCCGCTCACAGCATTTTTCCTTATGGTGATCTGCGCTCCCATCGTCGAAGAATATGTTTTCCGAAAACTCATCATCGACCGGACAGTACAGTACGGACAGGCAACGGCTATCCTTCTGTCAGGATTGATGTTTGCGTTATTCCACGGTAATTTTAATCAATTTGTATACGCATTTACACTCGGTGTGTTCTGGGGATTCATTTATGTAAAAACCGGGCGCTTGATCTACACGGTTGCCCTGCATATGACAGTCAACTTTTTAGGCTCGATTCCGGGACTGCTTTTAATGAAATCAACATTTTTCAATCAGCTTTCTCTGTTAGCGGAAAATAACCCGTCAGCCATCGTCGGACTCGTTATGCAGCATCCGGTTCAGTTTCTTTTGATTTGTTTTTACATGCTGCTTCTTTTCGGTCTTGTCATTACAGGCATCATATTTTGGGCGATCAACTTTAAGAAATTCAAATGTGCCCCCGGAGAGATCACAATTCCGAAAGGAAAACGTTTCTCAACGATCATCTTAAATGTCGGAATGATTCTGTATTGTCTGTTTTGGATCATTCAGATTATTTTACAGTTGTTCGCTTAAACAAATCTATTTTCAGATTAAAATGCAGCTTTACCCTCACAAGAGAAAGCTGCATTTTCTAATATCTCACTATTCTTGTTCTATCAATCATTCTGCATCGTCATATCAGCAAATCTTCATCGCAGTCTCGTAAGCGCCCCACACCACGCTCCGTAAATTTCCAACCTGTTCACAATCGCCGACCAGGTAAATATTCTTTCCTTTTCTTTCCAGCGGATTAGGCAGGTAACCGACTGATCCGATCACAGAGTCACAAGGAATCTCTATCTCTTTTCCGGTTTTATCTGTACAGATCACCGAATGTTCTTTTACTTCTTTTAACTTTGTTTCGAGATATACCGGAACTTCGTGTAGCTCAAACCATTCCCTCAAATAGGAACTATTGGCAAGGCAAACTCCTTTCTGCGCCACAAGATCATTTTTCATCTCAACAATAACCGGTCTCTTTCCCTGAAGCGCAAGCTCATAGGCAATCTCGCTTCCCGTAAGGCCTCCTCCGATCACTACAACTCTTTCTCCTACATCCCTTCCGTTCAGATAGTCGCATGCCTCAATCATCCGTTCATGTCCCGGAATATTTTTCATCACGCGCGGAACAGAACCGGTTGCAATTATTACCGGAGCATCGCCGAACTTTTCAACGCTGTCAATCTCCTTACCTAAATGAACCTCCACATCCAGTTCTTTCATTTGTCTTCTGTACCATGCCAAAAGTTCTCTTAATTTCCCCTTATAAGATTCTGCACTTGCCGGGATGAACGTGCCGCCAAGAACGTTGTTCTTCTCATAAATAACCGGATCATGCTCACGAAGCTTTAACACTCTGGCAGCTTCCATCCCTCCGATTCCTCCGCCGATAATATAGACTCTTCTTGGATTCTTTGTTTTCTCTATAAAATGCCGATCCCACTGCATCGTTTCCGCATTAACCGCACACCTTGACAAATGCAGGCTGTCACTTAATTCCTGATCGTTTGGCACTCCTTTATAGTGACACATATTAAAACATCCGTTATGGCATAAAATACAAGGCCGAATCTCTTCTTCCCGATCTTCCATCATCTTTGTGACCCATTCCTGATCTGCCAAAAACTGCCTCGCGAATCCCGCTCCGTCCAATCTTCCTGCGGCGATCGATTCTGCCGCTGTTTTCGGGTTCATTCTCCCCGCACATACAACCGGAATCCGAACAAACTGTTTAATATGTTCTACATCTTCCAGATTACAATTTTCCGGCATATAAACAGGCGGATGCGCCCAATACCACGCATCATATGTACCATTATCGCAGTTGAGCATGTCATAACCTGCATCTTGCAAATATTTCACCGCTTTTTCAGATTCTTCCATATCTCTTCCGACTTCCGTAAACTGCTCTCCCGGAAGAGCGCCTTTTCTGAATCCTTTTGTCTTGGAAAGAACACTGTACCTTAGCGATACAGGAAAATCTTCACCACATACTTTTTTAATCGCCTGCACGATCTCTACAGCAAAGCGATATCTGTTTTCAAAAGATCCTCCATATTCATCTGTTCTATGATTTACATATTTTAATGTAAACTGATCAAGAAGATATCCTTCATGTACCGCATGTATTTCCACTCCGTCAACTCCCGCATCCTGCAAAAGTTTCGCCGACTTTGCAAACGCTTCCACAAACTCATGAATTTCTTCTCTTGTCATCTCTCTTGAAGGAACTTTATCCGACCAGCGGTTCGGAGACGGGCTTGCCGTCGCAGTAATCTTATCCAGATCCATAAACGGCTTTGATAAAACGCGCAGCGCCTTATTCGTATATAATTTTTCCATCATCTCGCTGATCGTAAACGACCGGCCGAAACCCGCTGTCAACTGAACAAAAAGTTTGGCTCCTGTTTTATGAAACTCCGGCATCCACTCTTTCAGATCTTCATACATCTTTTTATTCTTGTACAGCCATTGTCCAAACATAGGATTATATACCGGCTGACACCCCGGAAGGACAAGACCCGCATTGTTTTTTGCAGCCTCCATAAGAAATCGCGCACCCATTTTGTCAAAATGGTTTTTCTCCATCCATCCGAACAGATCGGTTCCTCCCATAGAAGTCAATACGATACGGTTTTTTATCTCGCAGTTTCCGATACGCCACGGAGTAAATAAAGGTTTTAGTTTCTCATCCATGTTTCAATTCTCCCTTCTGTTTTCTATAGGAAGCGCATACTGCTCCGCAAGTTTCTCAATCTTCTTGCGCACCTGATTTACAACATTCTTCGGGCTGACAATTTTTGCCTGACTGCCAAGCGCAAATACCCAGCTTATGAACTGACTGCTTACCTGAACGTCTACACTCACAGTGAAATGATCGGCATCCGCCGGAATCATCATCACATCTTTCCCGAAACGATCTACAATAACACCTGCCAGCGAATTTTCAACAAGAAGTTTTACCGACTGTTCTTTTCCCCCGAACATGCCAAAACTCTTTTTTGAATACGACGCCATGTCGATCTTTTGAAACTCCTCCTTTCCCTCCCGTATCTCTTCCGACAGCAAAATATGAAGCATTTTATCGACTCTGTAATGCCGGATCTGCTCTGCCCGGGAATCATATCCGATCAGATAATAATTCTCATGATCCCATAGCAGCCCCCACGGGCTGATATGGTAATACGCTCCTCCGTGACGAAGCTCCGGTTCTTTTTTCACATTCCACTGATAATATTGAAATTTAATTTTTTTGTTTTGTGAAATTGCATTATAAATCGTATCGACGCTGTAATAAACAGTTTCATTCATCGTCTTAATCCGCCCTGAAACAAACACCTGCCGCCGAAGATCCGCCGCATCATGCTGACTGACAAGAGTTTCCAGTTTTCCTATCAACCGGTTCGTCATCTTCTCTGTAATAAATTTTGACGACTGTATCGCATCAACAAGAAGTTTCAGTTCAGCCAGTTCAAATTGTCTGCCTATCACATGATAGCGGTATCCTCTCCCGCTGCGCTCACCTTCTACTTCAATGCCGAATTCTTCTAAATCTTTCAACGATTCATACAGACTTCTTCTCTCTGCGATAATATCATACTTTTCCAACTCTTTTTGAATCTCCGGCATTGTCAGATAATGTGTTTCATCCGTCTTTTCACACATGATCTGTGCGAGACGGTACAGCTTAAACTTTTGATTTGCTCCCTTCGGCATAATACAACGCTCCCGTACTTTAGTCATAATGATATAGTATCATATTTCTGCGTTTTCCACTACGGAAACCATCTCTGACTTCTCACTTCACGGCTTTTCACTCCATGAATTCATAATAATCCGCTTCGCAGCTAAAAAGCATCCACGTTCCTTCTACATACCCCATATAACCCTCTTCCGTATTATATCCTTTCATATCTTCTTCCCCTTTCGACAGACTGATTTATAATTTTTATATTTATTCCGCTTTTGTTATATTTACAATATCAGTTAAGCTGTCGTATAAAAATGACTCTTTCATACTTCTTCGTTACGGCAAGGGATTTGATTTTCTTTCATTTTGTTTAATTTTCGCTTCGCTTTTAAGGCTTCAAAAAAGACGCCGATACGTCAATATGATATCAGCGCCTTTTCCCCAAAATTTTTATCTAAGTTCCGTTACGGATTCTGAATTTTCTTTGGAAATTCATTCCATCTGCCAATCGTCTATTACAGGACAAGATCGTCTATTTTTTCAAATCCGTTTAACGTAAATGATTCGACTGTATTTCCGGCTACAAGATAAAATGTTTCTCCGATATACAATCCTCGGACATTTCCGTAATTAACAATATCTTTTGAAAATACTTCTTTAAAACCTTCCGCTTCATCGTAAGTAAACATTTTATATTCGATCGAATCTCCGTACGCCATAAATCCAAACAGATTCTTTTCTGCATCGGCAAATACCGCCTTATAATTATATCCTGCGTCTGTGCTAAGCACATTCTCTAAAACATAGGTTGACATCTCCTTTACATTTGCCGGATCACTTATGTCAAACATAGACAGCTTCACACCTTCTGTCGTCATGCCCTCTTCATCTACGCTCAATCCGATTCCAAGCAGTTTTCCATCGCCATACGGATGCAGATAATCTGAAAATCCCGGTATCTTCAATTCTCCGATGATCTTTGGATTTGACGGATCTGAAAGATCCACGGAAAACAGCGGATCGATCTGCTTAAATGTCACAAAATATCCGATATCGCCCATAAATCTCGCTGAATGGATTGTTTCCTCTTTCGCCAGATTCTGAATACTTCCGGTCATTTCCAGATTTTCATCCAACACATATAACGCATTTGTTTCTATAGATGCATTATCCACTGCCACTTCATCTTCAACTATAACATCCGATCCGCCTTCTTCCACATACGGAACAGGCATGATCCGGTTGTTATAATCACTGGGAATCACTGTCGCTGCAATTCGCAAATATCCGTTATATTCATCGATACTAAAGGAATCATTCAAAACGCCGTCGATCTTTGTCTGTCCTACCGCATCTAAAGTTCCCTTATCATAAGCGATCTTACGGATCGAAGTCTGGATATTCTCTGTCTCGCTTTTTCCGTAATACTCCTCTGTTATATAAATATTATTTTCGCTCACATAACACATTCCCGCGTTTCCGAAAATCGCCTTTGTCTGTAATTTCTCAGTCGGGTCGGAAAGCGCAAATGCAGAAATAACCGTGTGCTGACTTCCGGTCGTTCCCTGCGGCATATATATATCTTCCGCGCGGAGCAGACTTCCCTGGATCTGCGGGATATAATCGCTTTCGTTTGATACCGACGAATCATAATATGTGTAAAAATCGCTGACTAAATAAACATATCCGTCTTTCACGCGCATTGTATGATACTGCCCGCTCTGAGAAATCACTCCTGCTTCTCTCGGATTCGCCGGATCGGTCACATCATAAACTGCCGCGCATGTATAATCTTTATAAATTCCGTCTTCTGCTTTCTTTCCTTCTTCACATTTTGATTCGGTATACAATATCACAAGCCGCCCATCGGAAACAAAAACCTCTCTTATAAAACAATTTTCATCTATCTCGATACTTGCCAGATCTTTCATCTCTGCTTGAGATACATCTACAATCTCTACTGTCTGATCATTTAGAATGTAAAGATTCTTCCCGTCAGTCTTAACAGTGTCCGCTTCGCCGACTCCCTCTTGTCTGATATTTGTATCAGAATAATCGGCACCTGCCATATCTTTTGTCGATTCGGCTACAGAAGATTCCGCCATGGCCCCGTCCGTCATATAGGCCGCGTCTGCTCTGCCGAATCCGTTCTGCCCTTTCGCCCTTTTCTCATTTTCTTTCAAATATTTTTTAATTTCATCATAATTTTTTGCCAGTGCGATTTTTCCCTGATCTTCTTCTGATCTGCCTTCTGTTACCGTTCCCGGCCGTTCATTTTTTCCTGCGTTCATATTCGTATATCCGACTGCTCCCACTACAAGACAAACGCAAGCCGCTGCTGCCACTGAGGCATATTTCCAACGGCGATTATTCGACTTTTTCTTCTTTCTCGTCTCCAACATCTTTTCAACCGCTTCCGGCTCAAGCGAACCGGGGATCTTTTCATCTTCAACAGTTTGCTTCATCTTCTCTTTCATTTCTTTCTCAATCATATCCTGATTTTTCGTTTCTTTTTTATTCTCTGACATAGATAATCTCCTTTCGTTATTTTGATGGTTTTTGTTATTTTTTCTTCTTATTATCTTCTATTTTCTCCATCTTCAAAACGCCTGCCATTCAGTCCAGCATTTCACGCATCTTGCCGAAAGCACGGCTCTTCCTTGATCGGACCGTTCCCGGGTTCTTCCCCAGCATCTCGGCTATTTCTTCGCTTCTGTATCCTCCGAATACGGAAAATGCAACTATCGTCTGCTCCTCTTCCTCTAATGATTCAAACGCCTTCTTTACATCATGGCGCTGTGCAAAATCTATTTCCTCTGCTCCGAGGTTTTTGGCATCCTCTTCACTCACTTGATTCGACGTATTACCGTTTTTCCGTAATATCTTTTTACACTCATTATTTAGAATCGTAAACATCCAACTCTTGAAAGAATTTTCTTTCTTTAGTCCGGATATATTTTCATATGCAGATATCACTGCCTCACTGACCGCATCTTCTGCATCCTGCGTATGTTTCGTCATATAAAGCGCAAACCGATACAGATCTTTATAAATCTCAGCATACAACTGCGAAAAGGCTTTCGTATCTCCCAACTTCGCTTTTTTAATAAGCTGACGCTGTATATCCACTATTCCTGCGGACATAAGCTCCCTCCTTTCATCTCTTTCGCACTGACTTAAATATGCTTTCATATATAAGAGTACCTTGATAAGCATTTTGTTGCATTAAAAACAACAAAATTTTTTAACTTTTCTCTGTAAGAACAAAGTGACAATCCCACTTCAATATCTTCCCGAAAGATGTTATCCCATAAGAACTCAAAATTTTCTATAGAATAAAAAAATATCTGCGGGATGAACTGTCTGTGTTCAGCCAACAGATATTTTTTCTCTATGTTTCTCTGATCTTATCTAATCTTATCTATTCTTCTCTATTCTTATTAGCAGATCTCCGCTCCCGCAGGCATTGCTTTCTCAGGAGTCATAAGCGCCAGATTGCCTTCTGCATCTTCTGCACAAAGAAGCATGCCTTCACTGAGTACTCCCGCCAGCTTTGCAGGCTTCAGGTTCACAAGTACCATCACTTTTTTCCCTACCATCTCTTCCGGTGTATAATGTGCTTTAATACCTGAAACGATCTGTTTCACCTGACTTCCTACCTTTACCTGAGAACAAAGGAGTTTTTTTGATTTTTTCACTGCCTCACAAGCGATGATCTCTCCTACTTGGAACTGCATCGCTCCAAACTGTTCAAACGTAATCTCCGGCTTTGCCTCGATATCGATCACATCTTCCTCTTCCTCTGCTTCTTCTATATGAGGATGAAGTTCTTCTACTTTTTTCATTACTTCTTCCAGATCCAGTCTTTGGAAAAGAATCTCCGGTTTCTCCGTCACATGCCCGTCTCCGAGCTGATCCAGAATCTTTTTGCTTGTAGACGGCATGAAGGATTCAAGAAGGCGCGCTCCTGCTGAGATTCCCTGGATCAGATTCCAAAGAACTGTTTCCAGACGATCTTTCTTTTCTTCATCTTTTGCCAACGCCCACGGCATCGTTTCATCGATATATTTGTTGCAGCGTTTGAACAGATTAAAGATCTCTGTGATCGCATCCGCCACACGCAGCCCGTCCATTTTCGCATCAACCGCTTTCGGTGTATTGTCGATCACCGCTTTCAGATCTGCATCGACATCCTCCGCCGCTCCTTTATCGGAAACAACGCCGCCAAAGTATTTATTTGTCATAGAAACTGTACGGTTTACAAGGTTTCCTAATGTATTGGCAAGATCGGAATTTAAACGTTCTACCATAAGCTCCCATGTGATCACTCCGTCATTTTCAAACGGCATCTCATGAAGAACGAAATAACGTACTGCATCTACCCCGAAGAAATCAACAAGCTCGTCTGCATAAAGAACATTTCCTTTTGATTTGCTCATCTTCCCGTCTCCCTGAAGAAGCCACGGATGACCGAATACTTGCTTCGGAAGCGGAAGCCCAAGCGCCATTAAAAAGATCGGCCAGTAGATCGTATGGAAACGGATAATGTCTTTTCCGATCAAATGCAGGTCAGCCGGCCACAATTTTGCATACTGTTCCGTGCTGTCTCCGTCTGCATCATAACCGATTCCCGTGATATAGTTTGTCAGCGCGTCAAGCCATACATAAACGACATGCTTATCGTCAAAATCAACCGGAATTCCCCACTTAAACGAAGTTCTGGATACGCACAGATCCTGAAGTCCCGGAAGAAGGAAGTTGTTCATCATCTCATTTTTTCTGGAAACAGGCTGAATAAATTCAGGATGTGTATTAATATGCTCGATCAGTCGGTCTGCATACTTACTCATTTTGAAGAAATACGCTTCTTCTTTCGCCGGTTGCACTTCTCTTCCGCAGTCAGGACATTTTCCGTCTACGAGCTGTGACTCTGTAAAGAAAGACTCGCACGGCGTACAGTACATTCCTTCGTAATGACCTTTATAAATATCGCCCTGATCATACAGCTTTTTGAAAATCTTCTGTACCTGCTTCTCATGGTCTTCGTCTGTCGTACGAATGAATTTGTCATAGGACGTATCCATCAGATCCCATATCTTCTTGATCTCAGCGGAAACACCGTCTACAAATTCTTTCGGTGTAACGCCCGCTTCTTCTGCTTTCAGTTCGATCTTCTGACCATGCTCATCTGTTCCTGTCTGAAAAAATACATCATACCCCTGACTTCTCTTATAACGGGCAATCGCATCTGCCAAAACGATCTCATATGTGTTTCCGATATGCGGCTTGCCGGAAGTATAGGCAATCGCCGTCGTAATATAATATTTCTGTTTCTCTGACATAGTTTTCTCTCCTTTATCCCCCTGTGATCCGAAGAAATATCTCCTCTGAATCTTCAGTTGGTTTTGTCTTTAAAAAGGATAGCATACATACCAAATAATGTAAAGGTTGGATAAATACCTCTCTTTTACAAATGCATTTACAAAATAACACTTCAGCCCGCGCCATTCGTAAAACCGCGCTGCGTGCTTATCGTGGCTAATTCCATTGTTTTACTCATGAAAATTTCTCGAAAAGTTATTAAAAACTTCATCTTGAAAATTTCCCGTTTTCTATTCATAATATAATCTGTAATGAAACCGTAATAGTTTTTTAACAAAGCTTATACTTTATAAAGAGGGGATTTAAAATGACAGCTTCAAAATCGAAAAAGAACAAATATGAAATAGACATGTGCAATGGAACTGTTTTAGACAAACTGATTTCATTTTCCATTCCGCTCATGCTCTCCAGTATTCTCCAGCTTCTTTTCAATGCAGTAGATATCGTCGTTGTCGGAAGATTTTCAGGAAGCCGCGCTCTGGCGGCAGTCGGCTCTACGACAGCGCTAATCAATGTATTTACGAATCTTTTTATCGGAGTTTCCCTCGGAGCGAACGTACTGGCTGCCCGTTTCTATGCGACAAAACAGGAAAAGCAGATGTCTGAAACAGTACATACCGCAGTTACTTTCGCTTTGATCAGCGGAATCGTCATGGTCTTTGTCGGACTTTTCTTTTCAAAAGCAGCCCTGCTGCTTATGGACACTCCTTCAGACGTCATCGGCCAGTCCGCCCTTTATATGCGGATTTATTTCGCCGGAATGCCCTTCTTTATGCTCTATAATTACGGAGCGGCAATCCTGCGTGCCGTCGGAGATACAAAACGGCCTTTATTTTTCCTTATCATCGCGGGAATCGTAAACGCAGCTTTAAACCTCTTCCTCGTGATCGTATTACACCTCGGAGTCGCGGGAGTTGCAATCGCCACAGTGATCGCACAGATGATCTCCTGTCTCCTTGTCCTTCGCTGTCTATATCGCTCGGACGGAAGCTATCAACTTCGATTTTCCGCAATGACAATCAAGTGGATCTATTTAAAGCAAATTTTTCAGGTAGGTATTCCCGCAGGCATACAAAGTACGGTTATCAACTTCTCAAACGTACTTCTTCAATCTTCGGTAAACTCTTTTGGTTCTATCGCAATGGCAGGCTATACAGCTGCAAATAATATCTTCGGATTTCTGTACGCCGCAGCCAACTCGATCACACAGGCATGTATGAGTTTTACAAGCCAGAACTACGGCGCGGGAAAATGGAAACGAATGGACAAAGTTCTTCGGAACTGTATTCTGCTGTCCGTTGTCGTTTCATTAATCTTAGGCGGAGGTTCATATCTCTTCGGACCGGAACTGTTAAAAATCTATACTTCAGATCCGAAAGTCATTCAATGCGGAATGGAAATACTTTTGTATACTACCGTAACTTATTTTATGTGCGGACTGATGGACCTCTTTCCCGGCGCGCTGCGCGGAATGGGATATTCTGCAATTCCGATGCTTCTTTCTATCATCGGAACAGTCGGAACGAGGATTGTCTGGATCTTCATGATCTTCCCTCGCCACAGATCATTGGATGTTTTGTTTATCTCTTATCCCGCATCATGGCTTATCACGATCATACTGCAGGTAATCTGCTATTTCTTCGTAAGAAAAAGGATACACAATCCCCTTCCCTAAGGTGAAAAACCTACCTTAAAAAGGGAAGGGGCGAATCCAATCAATATATATTTTACATCGGCTTTATCCTTGGAAATCTGATGTCTACTTTGAACAGATCTCCGTCAAGATACAACTCGAAAACTCCTCCTTGCATTTCAGTCAGACTTTTGGCGATTGAAAGACCGAGTCCGCTTCCTTCCGTACTCCGGGAAATATCTCCTCTGATAAATCGCTCTGTCAACTCATCTGCCGAAATATTCAACTGCTGCTCGGATACATTTTTCAAAGAAAACTTAACTTCCGACTCCGATACCGAAAGATCTGCATAAACTCTCGTCCCCGGCATTGCATATTTTGCCGCATTGCCGAAGATATTTTCAAGCACCCTCCACATACGGCGTCCGTCTACATGTATCACCGCCGCTTCTTCCGGAAGGTTCAATACAACCGACAGGTTTCGCGCGGCAAATTTTTCTGCCATTTCCCCTTCCGTCTGCTGTACCATCTCACGGAAATCAATATCCATATATTCTAACGTAATATTTCCGCTGCTTACTTTCGACGCTTCCACAACGTCTTCTGTCAGCGTCTTAAGTCTCTGCGCTTTTACTTCAAGAATATCAAGATACCCTAGTATCTTTTCATCGGCAATATCAGACCGCTTCAAAATATCCACATAATTTATAATTGATGTAAGCGGAGTCTTGATGTCATGCGATACATTTGTGATCAAATCCGTTTTCAAACGTTCGTTTCGCATCGCCTCATCGATTGCGCGGTTCAGACCGCTTCCGATATCATTGACATTCTCGGCGATATTACGTTCCGTTCCCCGCAGTCCTTTTAGTTCGATCCGATACTCAAGATTGCCTGATGCGATCTGTTCGATCCCTTTCTTGATCCTGACTTTTGCAAGCATACTTCCCACGACAATCCAAAACGTCACTCCGTCTGCTGCCAGAGCTGCCAGCGCCATCGGTACATTTCTGACAAAAAACGTAATCCAGTGGATGACTAAAAATGCACTGATCCAAAGAACGGTCCGCCAAACGTCATTACTCGAATCGACTATTCTTTTGCAAAAAGAAAGAATCATACAAAGCAGACTTCCATTCCACAAACTCTTCGCTTTCATTCTGCGGATAAGACTCATATAACCCGCGAAAAAGCAGATAAACGTAAACGCTCCATATAAAAATGCACCCGCTATCTCTAAAAAACTTACTTTCTGAACAAACAGCATAGAATAAACTTCCGGCATGTCGCTCATATAGCGCGCTCCATAATAGTCAAGAGTTTCTACCATATTGTAGACATTATCGCTGTCGATCATTCCCATGCCTACGATAACTGCCGTTCCTACTGCCCATACTCCGATCACGGCAACTGCCGCGATCTCTGTTTTCCATCTGTCAAAGCCTGTTAAATGAACTTCGTTATCTCCATCTTTTCTTCCTGCCATCAACCCTGACATGACAAAACTGATAAGGAACAAAATTCCGCTAAGACACAAGATCACGAACCCGCCTCTTAGCAGCGGGATATTTTTTTCATAAATCCGGTCTCTTTCATAGAACATATCTTTGACCGGATAAGAAGTATCAACTGCCACCGCAAAAATACTGTCATACGTCTTGTCGGTATCATAAGAGCGCACCATATCCCATTCATTTGTCGGTAATATATCCATATTTGTTTCAAAATCTTTTAATTTCGGATAAACAAAAATGTATTTCACTATTTTTTCCTGATTTCATGTCCGCTATGCATTCTTCAATGTTCGTTTTTATTCCCGACTCGCCTTTTGCCATAAGATTTGCATATTCGTCTTTTATTTGTCGTAACTTTTTTTGTATCCTGATCTATATATAAATAAGTAAAGTTTGTGTTTCCCTCTTCCAGGTGTTCCCACCCGCTCTTATATCGGCTGTATTTATCATTTATACTCGTAAGAACAGATGCCAGATGATCATAAATAACCATAAGCTTTCCGTTTAACTCCGGGCGTTCATTTACAACTTGGAGAAGATTAGCCGCTCCTAAGGGCGCATAATTCTCACGGACTGAATCCCCGTAATTCCAACAGTCTGTATACAATTTACTGCCTTCTGCATCATATATGCTTATTTTATCACTCACTCCGGATGAGGTAAGCGTTCCGTTGCTTAAGTCATTTAAAAATGACTCAACATCCATTCTATCATCTTCTAATACGAGTTGAAGTTCTCCTGTTTCAAGCTGATTCAGAAACTCTTCCGTATAGTAATAATAGTATTTTCCGCTTGGCTGTTTGCAGACGATTACTGCGTTTTTATCATATACACCGCCTGATTCTACACTGTATGCCTTGCTCCACTCTATCAGATCCGACAGTCTGTATACCAGTCCGGAATGATTTTCAGCGTCTGCTCCCGACGCTCCAAAATAAGACATTACGTCGATCACTTTATCCGGATTGTATGCTCCGTCTGACTCAAACAGCGTTTTTAACTGAAACTGTTCAAGCACCTGAAGCATATAGCTTTCTACTGTATTGCTAAAATCCGAAGATTCTTCATATGGCTCTCCTATTAACTTTACCGTCTCTGCCGGATTCAGCGTTCCGGTCAGCCGCGTTGTTACTATAAGAGATGTGAAAAACATCGCTCCGGTTAACACGCCTACGATCAGGACGACCGCTTTCATCGCAGTCCTTCTGTACCATCCTTTCATTCACATTCCTCTCTTTACCTGTTTTTCTTATCTACTGCACCTTCTCAATCTTATATCCGACTCCCCAGACAACTTTCAAATACCGCGGCTCTTTTGGATTAATCTCAATCTTCTCCCTTATATGCCGTATATGAACGGCAACCGTATTGTCAGCCCCGATAGCTTCCTCATTCCAGATCATTTCATATATCTGATTGATCGAAAAAACGCGCCCCTGATTCTTCATAAGAAGAAGGAGGATATTATATTCGATCGGAGTCAATCTTACTAACTCCCCATCTACTGTCACTTCTTTCAGATCGTCATTAATCCTAAGGCCGCCGACAGAATATATTTTATCATTTTCATTCTGAGCCGTGCCGCCAAGCTGCGTATACCTGCGAAGCTGAGATTTCACTCGCGCAACAAGTTCCAAAGGACTAAACGGCTTTGTAACATAATCGTCCGCTCCTACATTAAGTCCGAGTATCTTATCCGCATCTTCCGATTTTGCGGAAAGGATAATGATGGGAATACTGTTTTTCTCTCGTATTTTCAAAGTTGCCCGAATCCCGTCAAGTTTCGGCATCATCACATCAAGAAGAAGCAGATGAACCTCTTCTCTTTCAAGCATTTCAAGAGCTTCCGTACCGTCATACGCCTTCAGTATACGATATCCTTCCTGCGTCAGATAAATTTCGATTGCTTCCACTATTTCTTTGTCATCGTCACATACTAATATATTGTACATTATCAATCACCTCTCCTACTCTCTCCTAATATTAACATGATAACGCATATTTTTTAAAAGGAATAAGAAAAAATCTTATAACTTTATTAATATCATGACAACCGGAGCTGTTTTTCATTACCTTATTCCTTTTTCTGCTCATCTTATTGCCTTCCCTTCTACTTTATTTGATTTCATGTCAATAACAAAAGTGATTTGTTTTCTATTCGTTTTGTGATATAGTTAATATCACTCTCTTTTATCATTTTTTGCCCCGCTATAAAAAGGATGCTGATATACACAGCACTGCCGACATCCCGGGAATATTCCGAAAAAATATACGACAAGCAAGGTTATTTATACTCACATCTTTTTCTCACTCGCATATAGTAATTAAAAATGTTTCTTAAGCGGTGTTTTTATGTCTTCATTTTCATATGATTTCTCTGTTTTAGGCGGTGATGCGCGTCAGGTTTTTCTTGCAGAAATGTTAGCAGAATCGGGCCGTTCTCTTTGTCATTACGCTTTGGCCTCTCAGCCGAACAACTGCAGCTCCGTCTCCGAACATGTTTCCATAGTACGCGAAGCGCCTTCTCTCGAAGAAGCCTGTATCCATTCCGGGTCCGTCATCTGCCCTTTTCCGTTTACTAAAAACGGCGCGGATGTTTCGGTTGAAAATAGCATCTATCGTTTCTCTATTCAGACGCTGCTTCATCTTCTGCGGCCCGGTCAGTCTTTGTTTGCCGGGGGCATCCCTCCTTCTTTTAAAAAAGAAGCCGCCGAAAATAACGTCGCTGTTTTTGATTATGCAGACGATATATCGCTTCCTGTTTACAACAGTATCTCGACTGCAGAAGGCGCAATCTGCGAAGCGATCCTCCACAGTCCTTTCAATCTGCACAAAAGCAGATGCGCAGTACTTGGATTCGGAAAATGCGGTCACTCTATTGTTTACCGTTTAAAGGGATTATCCGCAAACGTTTCCGTTTTTACAGATAACGCCGAAGAATCCGCCCGCGCGTCAGTTATTGCCGACAAAAGTTTCCCCTTAAAATCACTTTCCGATCACGCCGGAGATTTTCGCTTCATTTTTAATACTGTTCCGGCGCAATTTATAAATGAAGAGACTTTAAAAAACGTAGATCTTTCTGCTCTTATTATTGATATTGCCTCTTCCCCCGGAGGGGTCGATTATGACGCGGCTCAGCGTCTCGGCATATCTGCTCTGCACTGCTTAGGACTTCCCGGCAAATATGCTCCCGCATCTTCTGCCCGTCACTTAAAACAATTTATCGAATCAAAACTGTATCTCTCATAATTCATGCGCAAAATGAAAGGAGGAATCCCCTTTGTCCTTAAAAGAAACGCAGATCGGAGTCGCTTTTACCGGCTCGTTCTGCACTTACAAAAAAGCATTTCTGGAACTGCAAAAACTTTCAAACTGCTGTGGCTCTGTCCAGACAGTCTTTTCAACCGCAGCCGCATCCACAGACTCCCGTTTCGGTTCTGCCGAATCATTTTATAGGCGTGCAGAAGAAATTACGGGAAATAAACCGATGATGACTATTTCCGAAGCAGAGCCGATCGGTCCGAAAAACCTTTTCGACGCACTTGTGATCCTTCCGTGCACCGGAAATACGCTTGCCAAACTGGCAAACGGAATCACCGACACACCTGCTTTAATGGCGGCAAAAGCCCATTTACGCAACAACAAACCGCTTCTTTTATCTTTATCGACAAACGACGCCCTCGGTATGAATATGAAAAATATCGGACTTCTTTTAAATACGAAAAATATCTACTTTGTTCCGTTCGGGCAGGATGATCCCGAAAAAAAGCCGAATTCAATGACTGCCCATACCGATCTGCTTATCCCGGCTTTGGAAGCCGCTCTTGAGAACCGGCAGCTTCAGCCTGTCATACGCGATATTGTCAAAAAATAGAAGAAGGAGAATTTTCTATGTGCGGAATCGCCGGATTTTTTAACCCATCTGCGGATTATACAAAAGAAAAGAACTACAGAAACCACATTTTAGAAATGATGAATCAAGTTCAAAAGCACCGTGGGCCGGATGATGAAGGTACGTTTCTCTCCCCTCAATGCGGGCTTGCCCATGTTCGTCTGAACATCATCGACTTAGTCACCGGACATCAGCCGATGAGACGCGTCAGAGGCGATCACAGTTGTGTCATTGCATATAACGGTGAAATATATAATGCCCCGGAACTGAAAGCAGAATTGATTTCTGAAGGTGAACAGTTTCTGACGTCCGGCGATACAGAAGTAATCCTTGCCGGATTTATGCGCTGCGGACCATCTTTTATTAAAAAGTTAAACGGAATCTTTGCAATCGCGCTGTGGGATGAATCTTGTCAAACGCTTCATCTGTTCCGCGACAGGCTCGGTGTCAAACCTCTCTTTTATACAAAAAAAGACGAGACTACTATTTTTTCTTCCGAAATCAAGGGATTATTTGCCTATCCCGATATCGTTCCCGAACTTGACCGGAACAGCCTCAATGAAATATTCGCCTTAGGTCCTGCAAAAACATACGGAAAAGGTGTATTTAAAAATATTCTTGAAGTGCTCCCCGGCGAACACATTTCCATTAGTCACACTTCTTTCAAAAGACAGTTTTACTGGAAACTTAGCAGCTGCCTCCACGCTGATTCGCCTTCTGATACAATCGAAAAAACGAGATGGCTTCTCACAGATTCCATCAAAAAGCAGATGCTTTCAGACGTTCCCATCTGCACGTTTCTTTCCGGCGGAATAGACAGCAGCCTCGTCACTGCCGTCTGCGCCGGACATCTGGCAAAATCAGGGGAAAAACTAAATACTTTTTCTTTTGATTTCACGGAAAACAAAACGTATTTTAAATCCAATACATTCCAGCCAAGTCAGGATCGTCCGTTTGCCGAACAGATGGCAGAATTATATGAAACAAACCATCACTTCCTCGAATGCAGCAGTCAGGATCAACTGGATTATCTGTACAAAGCCGTAGACGCGCGGGATCTCCCCTGCATGGCCGACGTCGAGTCCTCTATGTTGTATTTCTGTTCACTTGTCAAACAGTTCAACAGCGTTGTCCTTACAGGCGAATGTGCTGATGAAATTTTCGGAGGCTACCCTTGGTTTCATAAAAAAAGCTCATTTGAAACGAATATGTTTCCATGGTCGCCTTCTATGCAGCCGCGGCAAGCATTGTTAGACGACGATTTTATTCACGAACTGAACATGGAAGAATATGCCCTTAACGCCTATGAACAGACGATTCGTGAAACGCCGGTTCTACCTGATGATTCTCCCGAAGAAAAACGTCGGCGTGAGATCGCCTACCTGAATATCCGCTGGTTTATGGCAACTCTTCTTGATCGGATGGACCGCGCCGGTATGTACAGCGGACTTGAAGCCCGCGTACCGTTTGCCGATTATCGGATCGTAGAATACATTTTCAATATCCCGTGGGACATCAAATGTCCGGACGGAATTGTAAAAGGTCTGCTCCGCCATGCCGGAGAGGGCATCTTGCCAAAAGAGATCTTGTGGAGACGCAAAAGTCCTTATCCAAAAACTTATGATCCTCATTATGAAGCATTGCTCGCAGATCAACTAAAAGAAGTCCTCGCTTCCCCCAATGCTCCTATACGAACATTTCTTGATAAAAGAAAGTATTGCGTTTCCTTGATACGCCTTCCGACTACGGAAAACCATGGTATGGGCAGCTTATGGCAGGACCTCAGATGCTTGCTTATATGCTGCAGGTCAATTATTGGATGGAAAAATGGAAGCATCCACTCCCAAGTGGATGCTCCTGAACAGAAGTTTATTTAATTGTCCTTATAAAAAATGCCTCTCCTGCGGCTCAGACAGGGGAGGCATTTTTTCTGCTTTTATTCAATCGCTTCTGTTTCGATTACAAATTTTACATTACCGTCCATCGCGCTGTCTTTTCCGCTGAACGTATCATAGCTGCACTCTTTAGATGTCAGCGCTTCTAACCGGTTCATCAATTCTCCGACCGCACCTTCAACCGTTGTTTTCAGTTTACTCGTTCCTTCTGCATCAAACGTCTTCATTCCGTCCGCCAGCGTCACAGCTCCTTCTGACAAAGTTTTCGCTCCGCTGTTCAAAGCCGACACTCCGTTTTTCAGTACGCTGCTGTTTTCTTTTAACTGCTCCGCTCCTGCCGTAAGCTGACTGTTAAAGCTGCCTAATTGTGTAAATCCTCCGTTTAGCTGTGCGATTCCGGAAGCCGCTTTCGGTACTGATACTGCAAGAGATTGATCTAAAGATGATAGATTCGTATGCAAAGATCCGATTCCACTGTTAAGCCCCTGCATTCCCGTATTTAGATCGTCGATCTTACCTGTCAGCGCTCCCAGTTGATCCAAAGGCAGGTTTTCTCCCGCTTTCTGGATTGCGTCTAATTTTTCTTCTACTTCGGGAAGTTTTGCATTCATTCCTGCAGCCGCAAGTTTTAATGTAAACAGATCTACTTTCATTTTTCCTACTGCATTTTGAACAGCCTGCACATCCACGCCTGACAGATCCGCCTGCACCGGATTTAGTTTTCCTTCTATAGAAGAAAGTTCCGGCATATCGGTCACTTCAGCCGCGGCGTTTTTCGCTTCATTCAGCGCCTGTATCGCATTATCAAGATCTGCAAGAGCCGCTGACTGAGGATCATTTTGTGCGATTTCATTTCTCTTCGCCGTCAGGGAATCTACCGCCTGTTGAATCGTCTGTGAACTTGAGATGGCTTTCGTCTTAGCTGACGTAATCTTTTCGTTATTCGCCGCAATCTGTCCATTATCGGCATCAATAACAGCATTATTTTCGTTTACCGCAGTATTTACGGCAGTACATGCATTTGTAAGATTCGTCTGCAAATCTGAAATTTTCTGAAGCTCTCCTGAAATTGCCTGTGCCTGCGCCGCAAGATCCTGAACCGGGGTTACGATTCCGTTTTGCAGACTTGTTTCCAGCCCTTTCGTTTCCTCAATGAGCGCCTTTCCCATCTCGATCATACTTGTCACCTGCTGCATCACAGCCTGAACAGCCTCTGTTCCGAGAACCTGTACAAGCTGCTGCGTTCCGTCTGCCAATTTCTGCGCTCCTGCCTTAATATCTTTCTCATTCACGCTTGTCAAACTTCCGTCTGTGGCTGCGCTAAGCTGACTCACTGCTGACTGAACCTGGGATAAGCCTGCGCTCAATTCCGTAAGGCTTTTTGCGCCGTCTGCTAACTGTTGTTCCCCATTTACATAAGATACAACTCCATTTGCCAACGTATCCGTTCCATCTGTATATTTCTTGATGCCGTCTTCTAATTCTGCCGCGCCGGAAGAAAGCTGCGCCGCCCCGGAAGACAACGTATCTGTTCCGCTTACCAGTTCCAACGCCGCATTTTCCAGCTCATCAAGAGCGCTTTGCAAAGAACTGTAATCAACGATTTCTTTCACATTCAAATCTTCCAAAATATCGGACAATGCGACCGTATAAGTAGAGGACATCGTAAAATCCGTTACGTCCGCGCTTATCTCAAGACTTTCAGGAAGCGATACCTGCGAAGACGACTGCGAGAAATCATTCATTCCCAGACTTTCTTTCATACCCGGAACAGCAAATCCAAGTACGATATTTCTATTCCCGTCTGACACTACTTTTCCGTTGTCGATCGCCACATTGCTAAACGTCTCATTCGGAAGTATCATTCCTGTCATCATTACAAACGGACTGCTTAGTTCTTCGGATTTTCCGCTTACATTCACCGATTTCTTTGTGTTATTTGTATAATCAATTTTGATCTTCAGATGTCCGCTTTTTCCTTTCAGCTCTGAAGAACTGATTTTCTTTCCATCCAGATAATAGGTCAGTTTCACGGAAACCGGAAGTTCTTTTTCAGTCGTTCCCTGATAATAAATATCTGCGCCGTTTGTATCCCACGTCAGATTATCGCCCGACTCCGAAAAGGTTTCTTCTCCTTTAATATTTTTAATACCGTCAAGTTCGCTGACATCTTTTAAACTTTCTGTCGTTCCCGCATTTTTCAGCCAATCCGAAACTGTTATAAGTTTTACCGCTCCGTTTGCATCTGCATTGACATAAACCGTTTCTTCTTTAAACAGGCCTTCGTCTGCCTGTTCTCCGCTTTTTGTACTTTCTGTTTTCACAGTTTCCGTCTGCTCTGCCGCATATACTGCTGCCGGAGCGATCTGTCCGAATCCGGTAAGCGCCGCCGCTCCGAAAGCCAGTGAAGCCGCTACTACATGTTTCATTCTTCTGTTTTTATTCATAACTGCCAACATCCTTTCCCGACATTCATAGTTTTACTTTTTGTTTCCATTACTTTTTATTGCGCCGTTTTCTTCGCCTTTTCTCCGAGAAATCCAATCGATGTCTTACAGATAATTTTATCAAATATCATAAACATCGCCGGAAGTACAAGTATAACTACGATCATACTGATGATCGCTCCCCTTGCCAACAATGTACATATAGAACCGATCATGTCTACTTTAGAGTAGCACGCCACTCCGAACGTCGCCGCAAAGAAACTTAAACCGCTGCTGATAATTGACGGCATGCTTGTTTTATGAGCGATCGCGATCGCTTCTTTTTTCGACCTTCCGCGTCCGCGTTCTTTCTGATAACGGCTCGTCATCAAGATCGCATAGTCAACAGTCGCTCCAAGCTGAATCGTTCCGATCACAATACTTGCCACAAACGGAAGTTCCGTTCCCATATAATATGGAAACGCCATGTTGACCGCTATTGCAAACTCGATAACCGATACAAGAATAACCGGAAGGGAAATTGACTTAAATACGATCATAATGATCAGAAAGATCGCCGCCATCGAAAGAACATTGACCATTGTAAGGTCTACATCCGTTACATCCTGAAGGTCTTTCATCAAAGGCGCTTCCCCGATCACCATAGCGTCATCGTCATATGATTTCACAATATCGTCGATCTGTGCGATCTGTGTATTTACCTGATCTGTTGCAGATGCATATTCCGAACAAATAAATGCCAGCTCATAGTGATCGCTTTTCAACATACTCTTAATATCGTCCGGGATCATCGAATCCGGCACGGACGGACCTATCAAAGAGTTCATGCTGATCGTCCATTTTACACCGTCAACTTCATCAACCTGATCGAGCATTTTCTGTTTCTGCACACCATCCATATTTTTATCCATGAGGATCATATGCATGTTTCCCATTTCAAAATCCTTTTCCAGTTTTTCATTCGCCACATTACTGTCAAGCGATCCCGGAAGAGACTGAGCGATATTATAATAGATCTTCGTATGGTTGTTTCCGTAAATTGCAGGGAACAAAAGGACAAGGAACAAAACGATCCAGACAGCATAATGTTTCGTAATAAACTCTGACGGTTTATTCATATTAGAAAACAGTGGTCTATGCGTTGTTTTTTCTATCCATTTGTCAAATACAAGAACAAGTGAAGGAAGCAGCGTCACACAACAGAGCACTCCCATAACAACACCTTTTGCCATTACGATTCCGAGATCTCTTCCAAGTGTAAACGTCATGGCGCACAACGCCGCGAAGCCTGCGATCGTTGTCACCGAACTTCCGACAACCGACTTAAACGTATTCGCGATCGCATGCCCCATCGCCCGTTCTTTTTCTCCCGGAAACCGTTTCTTATTTTCCTCATAACTATTCAAAAGGAAAATGGAATAATCCATCGTTACGCCTAACTGTAAAATCGCAGTCAGCGCTTTCGTAATATAGGACGTTTCTCCCAAAAAGATATTGCTTCCGAGATTATATACAATCGCCGCTCCGATACTTATCAAAAACAAGATCGGTACAAGAAACGACGTGGACGTCAGTTCCAATATCAAAAGACAGCAGAGTACTGCGATCACCACATAAATCGGGAGCTCATGCAGGCAAAGATTTTTAATATCTGTAACAACACCTGTCATTCCGCTTATAAAGCATTGCTTATCTGCAATCTGCCTCATCTGTGTCACCGCATCCATTGCCTCGTCCGAAGATGTCGTATTATCAAAAAGAGCCAACATCATCGTTGCTTCTCCTTTGAAAAAGGCTTCCCTTATATCCTTCGGCAGCATCTCGACGGGAAGACTGATATCTGCGGCATCATCGTACCATAACACATCTTTTACATGCGGTACTTCGCTGAACTTTTCTTCCAGCTTCTGTACATCCTTTAGTTCCATATCTTCTACTACGACCATGGAAAACGCTCCCATGCCATATTCATCTACCAAAATATCCTGCCCCTTCACGGTTTCAAGATGTTCAGGCAGATAGCTGAGCAGATCATAGTTGACCCTCGTATTCACGATTCCGAAAAAAGACGGAATCATAAGCAGCGCGCTGACAATCAAGATCAACACCCGATGCTTTGCAATCCACTTGCCTGCTTTGACCACTGAAATCATCTCCTTATTTTTTGTATAATACACAATATATTCCAAAAATGACTAATAGTCAATATTTTTCAGCGATAAAAATGAATTTTAGTCATTTTATTGACTTTCTCAATAAAACAATTCATAATATAGGAAAAATAACAAAAGATTAAGCATCAAAAATAAGAGGGGATCTATTATGAGCAAAGTTGATGATAATAAAAAGCAGAAAGAGAGCACACTTCTCGAAACTGCCTTTCATCTTTTCACAGGAAAAGGATTTGCCAAAACAACAATTTCTGATATTGTCCAACAGGCCGGCCTTGCAAAAGGAACTTTTTACCTGTATTTCAAGGATAAATACGATCTGCGTGACAAACTCATCGTATATAAGGCAAATCAACTTTTTGACGATGCACACCGCGCTCTTGAAAAAGCAAATGTGAGCAGTTTTGAGGATGAACTGCTCTTTACTACGGACTACATTATCGAACGATTTCAAAAAAACCACTTCTTCATGGAGTTTATTGCCAAAAACTTATCATGGGGGATATTTAAAAGTGTCTTTACAAACGGAGATCCTTCTTTCTCCAGCCAATTCTACGATCACTACATGACCGCTTTGAAAAAATACAATGTAAACTGCCCTGCTCCGGAACTGCTTCTATTCACGATGATAGAACTGATCGGCTCTACAAGTTATAACTGTATCCATAACAGCCAGCCTGTCAGTATGGAAGAATATCTGCCGTATCTGCACAGATCACTGCATCACATATTACTTGCATTTACAGAATAATTACCGCAACATATATCACAGACATTTACAGAATAATTACCACAACATATATCGCCGACAGTCACAGAATAGTTATCACCGCAGATATCACTGGCATCCACAGAATAGTTATCGCCGCAGATATCACTGGCATCCACAGAATAGTTATCGCGGAGATATCGTCAGCGCTCACATTCACGGATGATCGCAGTATAAGAAGAACCCCGCTCCGCCTTTCGGCAAAGCAGGGTTCTTCCCATTCTTACACTTTTGAGATTCACTCACAAAATGCGTTTAACAATACACTTAATAATATGCTTTACAAATATTCAATTTTACCGCAGACATATCTTAAAATCTTCCGCAAGTCTTTTATATCTACTGTTCCGTCTTTTTCCACATCTGCCGCAAGCTTCTGTGTTCCGTTCAATTCCGCCTTCTTACAGATGCTCCGCAATGTCATACGGACGTCTCCGATACTAACTTTTCTGTCGGCATCCACATCTCCTCTAATATACTCAGGAGTATACGCCTCAAAATTAAATTCGTTTTCTTTCGCATACTTCTCCGCAGCTGAACCGGCTACTCCCCGGATCGTAAAGCCTTCTAACTTATAAACCTGTCCTCCCTTTCCCGACGTCAAATATCCAAGAGCTTTCTCTCCGATTTTTGTTACAGAAGCAGGGACAGTCACTTTGTTTAATTTTTCACATCCGACAAATGCATAATCGCCGATATTCGTTACACTATCAGGAATTTCAATTCCTGTCAGATTTATCTGATCAAGGAACGCATATCCTGCGATTCCTTTCGTACCGGCTTTCAGATTGACAGTACCGCCTTCTGCGATTGTTCCTTTATATTTGTAGTAAACTTTTCCGGCATACACATCACCGTCAGCCTGTGCGTCATACCATGCAGTGTCCCCACCTTCATTATATATATCCCACTTCTCAAATGCATAGCCTCCGATTGCTTCTACCGAATCAGGAATTTCAATATCACTTAACTCTACACATCCGGCAAACGCTTTGTATTCAAGTTCCGTTACTGTATCAGGAATCGAAACCGTCGTAAGTTTTTGGTTACAAGCAAACGCACTGTCTCCGATTTTTGCAATTCCGTCTCCCCATGTAATTTCCGTCAGGTTACACCATGAAAATGCACTTTTCGCTACATATGCCAGTTTATTTCCAATCGTCACATGTTCAAGAGAAGTGCAATATGTAAATGCTCCCTCTCCGATACTTTCCACAGAATCAGGAATTTCAATCTGTTTCAGACTGCTGCAGCCTTCAAAGGCGTTGTTATCAATTACCTCAAGCTTCTTCCCTAGCGTTAACTTGCTCAAAGACCGACAATAATAAAACGCTCCCTTCTCTATTTGTGTAACACTGTCGGGAATATGTATTTCTTCTAACTTTTGACAGTGTTCAAATGTTTCTTCTTTGATTTTTTTCAGTTGACTGCCTTGTGCGAAAGTTACTTTCTTCAAATTCGTACATGATGCAAACGCTCCGTACTGCAGATTCGTAACTTGTGCCGGAATCGTAACTCCTACTACCGTCTCATTCTCTGTAAATGATTCAGCTCCAAGAGTTTTTACGACTTTATTGTCAATCTTATCCGGTATTGTTACATTACTTTCCGTTCCTGTATATTTCAAAATCTCTACTGTATTATCAGCTAAATTTGTGTATACGAATCCGTTTTTTGTTTTAGCTGATTCGATTTCCCATTGCATATCTTTCTCTAATGCTGCAACAGCAAAGTGATACGTTTTTCCCTGTTCCAGCGAAAGAACAACACGGCTTCCGTCTGCTTCTTCAGGATAATATTTTTTTATCTCATTCCATGCGTCATCATATACTAAAACTCCGCCTTTTCCGTTAAAAGAAACAGAATAATCTCCGGATTTACTTGGTACAAAATCATATGTGTCTGATCCGCCTTTTACAGCAGTATATTTTGTTCCTG
>ENA-OQJF01000019-OQJF01000019.1-human-gut-metagenome-genome-assembly--contig:-NODE-19-length-43734-cov-7.193776_pt1 | contig 43734 bp, 35 predicted proteins | sample MGYA00242595_ERZ504761 | MGnify/ENA primary metagenome ERZ504761 (study PRJEB26092, sample SAMD00036367) | human gut metagenome | host: Homo sapiens | study: EMG produced TPA metagenomics assembly of...
GCAAGCAATGTTTCTTTGCCCGAAGGCTCCACGGCCCAGAACCTTATTGAGGCATTTCTGAAGGCCAAGGGCGTTGCGTACAACGGCTCTCAGAGTGGTGAGTACTGGTTCCTCAATTCCATCGACTCGCCGTTCGGAGGCAAGACGTACGGCTATGATGGTGCGACCAATAAATATTGGCATCTGTATATCAACGGAGAGCCCTCATCTCTCTGCGCCAACCAGGTCACGCTCAAGAGCGGCGACAAGGTTACGTTTGCCTACACCACCGATAATTCGCCCATGCCCGATCCCGACAAGATTGTCGTGGACCCGAGTGCGACGACTCCTGATTGGGATGTCGAGTGGGCCGGCTACGGCAACAGTGGCAACGGTTCGACCGTAACGGATGCCAAGACGCCTGCGCAGGCCGCCGGTCTTAAGTGGGCCTTCGATTGGAAGGCCGAGTCTGGTCAGCAGTATGCCAACTGCAGCGAGCCTGTCATTGCTAACGGCTTTGTGTACATCGCGACCGAGAACGAGCTCATTAAGATCGATTCGTCCACGGGCAAAAAGGTTGCCTCTGCGCCGCTTGCCTCCAAGGTGAGCTATACCTCTCGTCCGATATATACCAATGGCCTTATCATCGTTCCGCTCAACGGCGGTGCGGTCCAGGCGATTACTGCAGACAAGCTGATCTGCAAGTGGCTGACGCCTGGTTTGACGGACTTGACGCAGAGCTCCTGCACCGTCGTTTCGACGGCGAGTACGTCTATGTAGGCTCGGTCGATATTTCGTATGACGAGAATTACAACGCGACCTACGGCAACGGCTCCTTTGCGCGCATTAAGATTGCCACGGGCGAAGTTCTTGGCAGAACTTCGACCCTGCCGAGGGCTATTACTGGACTGGTGCGGCTTTGACGGATAAGTATGCCATCGTTCCTACGAGCGCGGGTACGCTTAAGTGCATTGATAAGACGACGGGCGATGTCGTTTCGACCATGAAGCTCGGCGCTGTCGCAAATGCCGATTGCATTGCCGATCCGTCCAATGGTTCGACCTTCTATCAGATGACGCACGACGGAAAGCTCCATGTGATTTCGCTTTCGGCGAAGGGCGTGCTGAGTGAACAGAAGACGGTTGATCTGGGCCTTACGAATAATCTGAGCGCCCCTGCGGTGTCTGGTGACAATCTGATTGTCGGCGGACAGACGGCTACTGGCTCTGCTCTGGTTCTCTATAACCTGAAGACGGGTAAGACCACGATGGTCGCTGCTGCCGACGGCAAGGCGCTGCCGGCTGGCCTCAACGGTATTGCTGCTACTCCGCTGGTGAGTGTTCAGGGCGGCAAGACCTATGTGTACTTCACCGTTAACAGCGCGGATAGCAAGGATTACGTCAACTACTCTGCTGGTGGTGGCGTGTATCGCTATACGCTCGGCGATGCAGAGGCGACGCAGATTTATGATGCGGCTGGCCATTACCAGTACTGTGACTCTCCGGTCATTGCCGATGCTTCTGGCAATCTCTACTACATTAATGATTCGGGCACGCTGTTTAAACTTGGAGCTGTCGAGTCTTGGACGGTTGCCTTTAACTCCAACGGCGGGTCTGCTTGCGACACTAAGTTTGTTGCTACGGCCGATGGCAAGCTGGTCAAGCCGGCCGATCCGACGCGCGATGGCTACACTTTCGGCGGTTGGTATACCGATGAGGCTTGCACGCAGGCGTATGACTTTAGCACGCCGGTGACGGCCGATCTGACGCTGTATGCCAAGTGGACCAAGAATGCCGTTAACCCTGGCGGTAATGGCGGCGCTGGTTCGAATGGCGGCGGCGGTTCTGGTACCGGTACTGGTTCCGGCACTGGCGCTGGCACTGGCACGGGTTCCGGCTCCGGCTCGAAGGGCGGCGCTGTCGCCCCGGGTCATAAGCCGACGACCAAGACGACGGTGTCGACCAAGACCGAGACCAAGGACAACAAGTCCGACAAGAAGGACTCCGATAAGTCCGATAAGAAGGACGAGAAGAAGTCTGACAAGAAGTCTGACAAGAAGGACAGCAAGTCCGACAAGAAGTCCGACAAGAAGTCCGATTCCAAGTCCGATACGGGTGCTGCTTCTACGACCACTGCTAAGAAGTCCTCTAGTGCTTCCGAGCAGGAGACTGGCACCAACCCGCTCGCCATTGTTGGCGTTGCCGCCGGCGTCATCGGTCTCGCCATCGTCGGCGTGTTCGTGTTCACCAAACGTCGGTAGGTGAGGGTTGTGTCCAATAAATCCAAGGACGCTGACCCCAAGCAACCTAGATTCCTCGTTCATTCAGTTCGACGATGCAAAGCAACAGGGCGCCGCTTCGGCGGCGTCTGCCTCTCGTCGCAAGGCGCTCCTTGGCGTTCTTGCTGCCGCGTGCACCATTCTGATCGTCGTCTCGCTGGGCTTCGTCCATCCTTCCGAGAGCGGCTCCTGGTCCATTGACTGGATCGTTCAGACCGTGACGGGGGAGAGCGTCGTCGCCAAGGACACCAAGGGGTCTGGCTCGTCTGCCGCTTCGGGCGAGGCTAGTTCCAAGGATTCCAAATCTTCGAATGATGCAAAAGACGAGCCCAAGGGTTCGAACGACGCCAAGGACGATTCCGAGTCTTCAAACAAGGAATCGGACAAAAACTCGGATAGCAAGAAGTCCGAGGACCGGGGCGGCAAGAAGTCTGGCGATAAATCCGCTGCCCAAAATACGGGAGCCGGTGATACTTCCAATGCGTCTGGCGGTGCTTCTTCGGGCGGTGGCCAGTCGTCTGATGGAGCCTCATCCTCTAATGGTGGAAACGCCTCCTCGGGCAGCCAAAGCGGCTCACAGGAGTCCAACTACGTTACGGTGACGGTTTCGGTCACATCGAGCGCTGTGGGCAATCCCGTGTCCTCTGGCGGCACCTTTACCTTTAACGAAGGCGCCACCGTTTACGATGCCCTGTGCGCGCTGGGCCTTTCTGTCAACGCACACGGCTCATCGTACGGCACGTATGTTTCTGCGATTGGTGGTTTGGCCGAGAAACAGTACGGCGGCACGAGCGGCTGGATGTACTCCGTCAACGGCACAACGCCCATGACGGCCTGCAGTAACTACGTTCTCTCCAATGGCGACAACGTCGTTTGGTATTACGTAACGGGCTAGAGGCCTCGACATAGTGCGCCAGACGGGCGGTTCGGACCAACATCCGGACCGCCCGTTTTTCATGCGAATGGGACTGGGTCGCCGGGTCTCTCGGCAAACAAAAAAACCGGTTGGAACGGGAATTCCAACCGGTTATTCATTCAAGCAAATAGTGAATCGACTACGACCGTGCGCCCTCGAGGAAGAAGCGGCGGCTGAAGTAGTTGTACCAGGTGACGAGGAACGTGGCGATGGCCTTCATGGCCTGGTAGCCGATGCTCAAAAACGTGACGCCCACAAACATGTACAGGTCGTTGAGGCCCAGGCCGATCACCGACAGGATGGTGAAGATCGTGAACTCGCGCTTGCGGCTCATGCCTTCGCGGTGGTCGAACACGTACTTCATGCTGAGCCAGTAGTTGACCACGACGGACGTGATAAACGAAACCGTGGTGCTCATCAAAAAGTCGAGGTGGAACAGCTCGACGAGCGCAATGAGCATGCCCCAGTCGATGCCAAAGGAGATAAGACCCACGACAGCAAACTTGAGGAACTGCTTGGTATGAGGTTGTGCCAGCGCCTTGCGCACGTAATCACATCCAATGCGTTGATGAATCGAGCAGAGGATACTTTAGAGCTTTTACAAGGGAAACGTAAGGTCTTTGCCAAGAACTATATGAACTCGCCAAATTTTCAAGAGCTAATCCGCAAACGTTGAAAATTTGCCCGTAAACGAGCGACACCCACGGACGATACTGCGCTGAGTGTGCGTCGTCCGTGGGCGCCGTAATGCTGCAGGGGTTTCGAGCTATTTTGTCTCGTCGCCCTCCAGGAAGATTTTTCGGGTCACAAAGTTGTAGACCATGACAAGCGCGGTGGCGCAGATCTTGGCGATATTGGCCTCGAGTCCCAGGCCGGCGTTGAGCGCCAGCACGATGCCGTCGTTGAGCACCAAACCGATCACGGACAGCACGACAAAGATGATGAACTCGCGGCGGCGGCTCATGCCTTCCTTGTGCGCAAACACGTACTTCATGCTTGCGAGGTAGTTAAAGATGAGTGAGATGATAAAGCCGCTGGTGTTGGCGATTAGGATGTTGAGGCCCAGACCGTAGTGGAGCAGATTCATAATGCCAAAGTCGATAACCGTGGCAATGACACCGACGATGCCAAATTTCATAATCTGCGCAAGGAGCTTTTGCATGGTACCTGCCTTAAGCTGGCGCCGAAGCGCCGCGGGGATGACAAACTCAGCAAGTTTAGCCAATCCCCGCGGGTGGTGCTAGGTGCGCTCCTCGATAGCACCGTTTCTATATGCATCGAGCAGTTGGCGCAGATCCTGAATCTGGCTGCGAATCTTGGCGCCAGTATCGGTGTCGCTCACCATGCGGCGACGGTCTGCTTGGTCAAAGCGGTTGGTCTCGCTTTCGATGTCCACGTTGCGCGTAAGTGCCTCGGCAACCGTCGTAAAGGCCCGGTGCGACTTGAGGCGGCAGCCGCGCGAGCTCGAGATGAGCGTATAGCCGGCGATGCCCGTCTTGGGATGGTAAGCGCGGCAGAAGCCGCCATCGATGACCAGCAGCTTGCCCTCGGCGCGGATGGGCTGCTCGCCCTTGGTGGTTTTAACGGGCGTGTGGCCGTTGATGATGTGGCCGGTCGGCGAACATGCCATGGGCGCGACGCCAAACTCGCGCATGATGTCATCGCAGACCGAGGGCGACTTGGTAAGCGTAAAGTACGGGTCCATCGGCTCGACCCAGGTGCTCTTATCGGCGATATAGGCGCGCTCAAAGGTACGCACCAGGCGTCCGCTGGCGGGTGAGCTAAAGCCAATCCACAGGTACCACATCCAGTCTAGGGCATCACGGTCGCCCACGCGCCAGGCGCGGCGGGCGATGTGGTCGCAAAAATCGAGATAATCGCGGCCAGCGTGCCAGGTGCCCAGGCAGTTCATGCTGCTAAAGGTGCCGTCTTCGTTGAGCGGCACGCAGCCATGGAACAGCAGGTTGCCGTTGGCGACCTTGTACATCGAGCCGTGGGTGTAGAGGAAATCGATATGGCGATGCAGGTGATCGGCGGTGACAAACTCGGACACGAGCTTGTCGATGATGTGCTGCTCCTGGGGCGTGAGCGTATAGGGGTCCGCTGGATCGACGGTGGGGAAGTCGTTGGTCGTGAGTGGCCACACGCTGCCGTCGGCGAGCGTGACCGTGCCGGTGCCGTGCTCGATCTTGTCGAGCAGCAGGCGGTCGGTCATATCGAACTCGGGGTGGCGCTGGATAATCTGGCCCTCGAGCTTAAAGAGCAGCACGTTGATGGCCTTGATCAGCGGGGTGATGGACTCACCGGCGGTGTAGGTGGCATCGGCAAAGGCGACAAGCTCACGCAGCGAGATGCCGTAATCGTTCTCGAGGATCTCGTAATTGTCGTAGCGCAGGTTGTTGCGCAGTACCGTGGCGATGCAGGCGGGCTCACCGGCCGCAGCGCCCATCCACAGCAGGTCGTGGTTGCCCCACTGGATGTCGAGCGAATGGTAGGTGAGCAGGCGGTCCATAATCTTGGCAGCGCCGCCTCCGCGGTCGAAGATGTCGCCCACCAGGTGCAGGTGGTCGACGGCCAGGCGCTTGATGAGCGAGGCGAGCGACTCGATAAAGTCGTCGGCGCTGGCGGTCTCCAGGATGGACTCCACGATGCGCTCGTGATAGCGCACGCGATAGTTGTTCTCGTCCGGGTGCGTGTGCAACAACTCGTCAATGATGTAGGCGTAGTCGCGCGGGATGGCCTTACGCACTTTGGAGCGCGTGTAGCGGCTTGAAAGTGAGCGAGCGACCATGATGAGCTGGTCAAGCATCGTCTTGTACCAGGTTGGCGAGTCCTCGCGCCGGCTGCGGACCAGGTCGATCTTCTCGCGCGGGTAGTAGATGAGCGTGCACAGCTCGCCCTTTTCGTCAAAGGTGAGCGTGTCGCCAAAAATCTCGTCGACATGCTCGCGCACGACGCCCGAGCAGTTGTTGAGGATGTGCATAAAGGCTTCGTACTCGCCATGCACGTCGCTCATAAAATGCTCGGTGCCTTTGGGCAGGTTGAGGATGGCCGAGAGATTGATGATCTCGGTAAACGCGGATTGTTCGGTGGGGAACTGTCTCGAAAGCAGGCGCAGATACTTGAAGTCTTGCGGGTTGCGATCGAATGCGACCATGAAACACCTTCCGATGGGGCTGGTAAAACTGATAAACAGCGTCAAACGTTTACCAGTATGCGCCGCTTTTGTTTCGATTTTGCGCCAGCGGCTGAATTGTCGGCTGAACGGTTTGGTAAATCGATTTAGTTGAGGTAGATATGGCGGTTGGGTGGAGACGACAGAGGGTGTTTTCTCAGATATTTATGCGTGGGGCCGGTGGAGACGATGGTGGTAAAGATGTTCACTATTTTTGGTTCGATTTGGTAAATAGTGGACATATGTACCGCATGTAGGCTCACTGTGCGATAATTTGCGCAGCAATGAGTAAGGAGCCTCATATGAGTGATTTTGTCCTGACCTGTGAATCCGCCGCCGACCGAACCCGTGAGTTCTTTGAATCGCGCAATATTCCCGTCGCGTATTTTCATTACGAGATCGACGATGTTGTCTATACGGACGATCTGTATCAGTCGATTACGCCGGACGAGTTTTTTGCCCAGATTGCCGCGGGCGCCATGCCCAAGACGTCTCAGGTGAGCGTGGACGAGTACGAGGAGTTTTGGGAGCCGTTTGTTGCCGAGGGTAAAGACGTGCTGCACCTGACGTTGTCGTCGGGTATTTCGGGCACGTATGGATCGGCCTGCGTCGCGGCGCAGATGCTCGCGGATCGCTATCCCCAGGGCGGCAAGGTGCGCGTCATCGATTCGCTGGGGGCGTCTTCGGGCTTTGGTCTGTTGCTGGAATATGCCGCCGACGTGCGCGATAGCGGGGCTTCACTCGACGAGACGGCCGCTTGGATTGAGGAGCATAAACTCAACCTGCACCACTGGTTCTTCTCGACCGATCTGTCGAGCTACCTGCGCGGCGGTCGCATTTCGGCCGCGAGCGCGATCATCGGCACGGCGCTCAAGATTTGCCCGCTTATGACGGTCGATTGCGAAGGTAAGCTGTCGCCACGTGAGAAGATTCGCACTAAGAAGCGAGCGATTTCCGAGATGGCTAAGACCATGATGGCACACGTGCTGGACGGTGCGGATTATTCGGGTAAGTGCATCATGTCGCACTCGGCGTGCCGCGAGGATGCCGAGGCAGTTGCGGCGCTGATTGAGGAACAGGTTCCGCAGCTTAAAGGCAAGATTGAGATCAATGACATCGGTACTCTGATTGGCTCGCATACCGGACCTGGTACGGTGGCGCTCTTCTTTATGGGCGACAAGCGCGTGGATTAATTTGCCCCATCACGTCGCTGCATGATTGCTCAAACGAAAACGGCCCGCCTCACGTTTGTGGGGCGGGCCTTGCTGTTACGATTAGCGTTTCTTTCCGCGGAAGAAGAAGCCGTGCAGTGACGGCTTGAGGCCGCGGTTGGCGCGATGCTCTTCGACGCGCTCGTGGATCGAAGCGACGCGCTCGATGACTTCGTCGGGAATCGGCACGTCGGGATTCATGTTCTCGACCTGGCTGACTTCGGCGGCGGCGACCTGGTCGATAATGGGCACGTCGTCGCGCGAGATGACAGGTGTGGCGTCTTCCTTCATCTTGCGATAACGCTGCATCATGTCGGTCTGTAGCTGCTGGGCCGAAGGCGGCGTCCAGATGATGGCGTTGGCGCCGGCGGCGATGGTTTCACGGATGCTCTCGGGCGTCTTGCCGCCCGGCGCGATAAGCGGCAGGTTGGGATAGTGCTCGCGCAGCTCGCGTAGGACCTGGGGCGTGTTCTTGCCGGCTGCGATGTTGAGGATCTTGGCTCCAGCGCGCACCTTGGCGTGGGCATCGTCGTCGCAGCGAACGACCGTGGCGATGACGGGGATGTCGGCGATGTTGGTGATGTGCTCGACCATCTCGGCAGTAGCGGGGGAGTTGACCACGCAGCCCGCCGCGCCCTGCATCTCGGAGACGGCTGCCATCTGCACGGAGCGCTTACCGGTCGTAGTTCCGCCGCCCACGCCTACAAAGACCGGGCACTCGGCGACGGTCAGCAGCGCTTGCGTAATGGCGGGCTGCGGCGTGAAAGGGTAGACTGCAAAGACGGCATCGGCGTTGGAGTTGCGGATAACCGCGACGTCGGTGGTGTAAATGAGCGACTTGATGCGTCGGCCGAAGAGCGTAAAGCCGCTGGCCTCCTCGATCTCGTCGGGCATGCGAAGGGCCGCCTTGCGCAAACGTCCGTCGATGGGCAGGGGCTCCATGGGGAGCAGGCCGTTGGGGGTCACGGCTACCTGAGGCTCGGTGAACTCGATGTATCAAGTGACGGATTAAATGCGAAGTCTGCCTTTGTTGCATCACTGTAAGCTACTTCTTTGTCCTCGCCTTTGTTATATTTCACTGTAAGCACAAGTCCTGCCGGGTCGAATTTCTCCCCTTCTTTGTACTCTGTCTTAGCAGGATTTGCTTTAATTTCAACTTTTTCTACCGTCGGTTTCTCCGGTTCTACCGGTCTTTCTTCCAAACCTTCAAATGCTGAAGTTAATACTTTCAGCGCTTCATCAATCTGAATCTGCTGTGCGGAAGAATCTGCAAATACTGTCTGTGCATCCGTCAGCGCTTTTGCAAATGCCGCATAAGAAGTGTCTGTGTACCCTTCTGCCGACGTATCTTTTACTTCATTGATTTTTGCTTCCAGGGCGCTTCTGTCAATCAGACCGTTTTCATTCTCGATTTCACCAAGTTTGAATTTTGCCTGTTTGATATAACATAAATCTGTTCTTACATTATAATTACCTGATTCAAATGCATTCTTAGAAAACTCTTCGTCAAAGTGTCCGTAAGAATCCATGATAAATGTTCCATCATCCAGAACTAAAATTCCCGCATATCCCGTATCACCGGATTTTGCATTCATTGCCCAGTCTTCTTCGATCAGTATACGGTATTCACCTTCGTTTTGCTCTAACAGGTCTTCATATGTTCCAACCCATGCAACCCAGTCGCCTGCCATCCAGTTGTTATCAAGCTTACCGTCTTTGTATACGATCTCACGGAATGTGATCAAAAGACGTCCGCTGATCGGATCATATACAGCTTTATGTCTTTCCCCTGCAAGCGAACCTTGCATTTCTTCCGGTTTACTCCATGTTTTTCCTTCATCATCAGAATAGAACATCACGGATAAGTTTGGTTTTTTATCACTTCTTGCCAGCGCCATGATCCGTTTTCCATCCGGTGAGCGGAACATTCCGACTTCACAGATTCCATATTTGCTTTCGATACTTCTATAATCAGCTAAATATCTTTCCGGCTCGCTCCACTGTTCATTTCCGTCTTCATCAAATGTCAGATAGCTCTTGAAGTTGACATAACCATAATCATGGAAAACACCCATCCATTTCTGAATGTAATTTCCCTGTTCATCTTTTAACTGCACAAGACTTGCCATTGCTACGATTGTATGTTTTTTCTCTGCTCCGTCAAAAGAAGGCCAGTGATTCTTATATTCTGTCCAAGTTTCTCCGTCATCATCAGAGTAGGCAGTATCCCATCCGCCTCTTTGTAAATCCCAGTTCGGACATGCTGAAATCAGCATAATTCTTTCTTTTCCATTACCCATATCCAATGTATATAAGGTAGGTGTTTCCTGACAAGTTGCAAACGATGCCGGAATATCTTTCTTCTCCGTCCAAGTCTCGCCTTCATCATCACTAATCTGCATAATAATCGGTCCATGACCGTGTCCTGTCGGATAAGCAGTAATCAGTCTGCCTGTCTTTGTCTGAACCATGTCCGGCTGTCCAAGATACTGTCTAGGTGTATTCGGAGCTTTTTCAATATCTTTCAGATATTTATCCGCCAATTCATACTGTGGAATCCTTGAATTTGCATACAATACTTTCTTACAGTTTACTGTAACTTTTTCCGTATATCCGCCGCCTGTTACAGTAATGACCGCTTTTCCTTTCTTGTTCGCCGTTACTAAACCGTCCTCATTTACACTTGCAATTTCCGGCTTGTTTGAGACATATGTAATCGTCTTATCTTCGGCGTCTGTTATCAAGTTTGTTGTAATCTGATACGTTTCTCCGATATTTACCGTTGGATTCGTATCCGCAATGTTTAATCCTTTTACTTTCATTGCGGAAAGTATTTCACTTTCATTCAATACACGGTTATAAACTTTCACTTCATCGATCAGACCTGTAAATCCAGTACCGCCGATCACATCCGCAGGTGTTTTAATAGGATTATTTTTTGTCCATGCATTGATATCACCGACTCTTGTACCGTTTACATACATGGCAAGACCCTGATCTTTATCCTGCACCCATGTAATATGATACCACTTGTCTTTCTCGAAATCATACTGATACGACAAGACGTCTCCGCCATTATTCCCTACACGGAATCCGGATACTCTGTCTGCCGCCATCTTCAATGAGAAGGAAAATGCTTTTGTGGAATCTTCCAATACAGAAATCTCTTTATTAAATTCTGACGTAGTCTTTACCCAATACGAAATCGTCCAGTCTTTGTCATTCAGATCGCCTGCCGTCTGCGTAATCACTGCACCTTTTCCGTCTTGTGTTACGTTCAGCGCTTTTCCTGATTTGCCGGCTTCGGTTGTGCAGGAAGCATCAAGAGTACCGTCACGTTTTCCCCATTCATCCTCTAACTTCTGTCCTTTCACATCGTCAAATGAATAGTAAGAAACCTGCGCTCCTTCTTCAACCTCAGCTTCTTTTACAACGATCGTAACAGAATCTTTCTTTTCTTCATTTTGGTTAGATGTCACCGTAATAACAGCGCGGCCTGATCCCTTCGCAGTTACCGCTCCGTCTTTCACAACTGCAACTGCCGGATTATCGGTCGACCATGTGACTGTGTTATTCAATACATTTTCCGGAAGGACTGTAACTTCAAGCTGAGTTGTACCTCCCTGCTGTAATTCAACCTCTTTCTCTCCGTTGATCGATACTGAGTCAACCTCGGTCACTCCCGCTTTCTTTAATGCGACATATTCTTCTGTCAGCTCGGCAATTTTTGTTTTGATCGTATTCATATCCGACGCAAGTTCTTGTTTTCCCGCATCTGTCAGATAATACGCGCTTGATGCATAAGTCGGTTTTACAGAATCCATCAAAGCATCCACTTTTGCCGCCATGCTCGGAACATCTGATTTCATTTTAATAAGTTTATTTACATCGCGTACACCTTCTGCCATTTTTTCAAAACGTGTACTTGATTTTGTAACTTTTGCTTCAGAATCATCCGGGAATACAAGGAAACAATCCCCGGCTTCAAATGCATTGTGAGTCGTATCTTCCAATGGATTCTCAACCCATGAGTCATATGCCCAGCGAAGATATCCTTCTCCGCCTACGGAATAAGAATACATCATTGTCCAGTAGCTTTCTCCCGGCGCACTTAATGAAAAGTTACCCGGTTTATGACCTGTACATGTATAAATAGTTGTACGAAGTCCCGCATCTTCACGAGCCTGTCTTATTTCTTCAAACTGCTGAGGATGGGCCTTTACCGCGATAGAACCTACATTCAGGTCGTCTACGCGCATTGCAAGATCTTTTTTCTCAACAAATCCATCCATCGCTCCCGCACTCTTTAATTTCAAAGGTGTCGGAATGCCGCGTTTAATTGAATCGATCAAATCAAACGCCGCCTTATTAAATCCTCTTTCATCGATACCGATATAAGCGTCGTTAAACCAGCCTTTTTCATATAAATGGTCTGCAAGATCATTCAGAAATGCCGTCCATATCGTTGTCCATTCTTCTGAACCCGGAGTCAATCGTTTTTTTACTGTTGTCTTTGTCGCTTCATCATAATAAACAACTGAGTTTGTCCAAGGCGCAATACTGTAACATACGATCTTGTCCCCGATTTTCATAACGTCTTTGTTAAACGTTACCCATTTATCAAAATCCGTATAATCAAAACTCCATTTTCCATCCGCTTTCTTTGTCCATTTAACCATAGAAGGGAATTTAACAGTTCCTTCCCCGTATGTCTGGCCTGCCCACGCCTCTTCTACGATTGTAGTTGTAATGGCATGTCCGCCGGCATTTTTATATAATCCCATGTGGGATTTTAAAATTTCAAAATGCTCTTCAGAAAACGGCGTTACATCATAATATTCTGCGATACGATACGGGTTCTGCCACAATTCCATATCAAAACCATCTTTAAACTTCGTCGCATCCGGAAGTTCTGCATCAGCAACTTTTAACGTATAAGTAAATGTAAGTGGTTCTGCTAATTCTTTTGCCGTTACCGTAACCGTTCCTGTATAACTACCTGCCGCTGTTCCTGCCGGAACTTTCACAGATACCCAGATATTCTGAAGTTTGTTCGTTCCAATATTCATCGCTGTTCCGGCATCCTGATAAAGCACTTCATTTGCTTCCTGTCTGCTTCCTTTCGGAACTTCTCTGTCAGGATCACCGTATCCCGGCATTCCTGTATAAGCCTGAACTGATTTAATAAATTTTAAATCCACATTTGCTTTCGGAATCGTATTGCCGTTTCCGGTGAAATCACTTGCCGTCGCTGTTACATCTGTATAAGAAGAATCTATCGAAGCTAAAGAAATCTCAGAAGTAACCGTATCATTCTTCCATGCATTCAAAGTATCTTCTGTTTTGTTTGCTGCTTTTACCTCAGTTAATTTATCCTGGGTATACTGAAGATTATTATCTGTAATTGTTCCGTGAAGTTTTGCTTCTTCCGGTTCTCTGTAAGTATATACATACACCTCAGCGGCATCGATCAGAATGTCCGAACCTGTTCCTGATGCATTTCTTTCCCCTGTAGCCACCGCTTTTAATGTGTGTTCTTTTTCTTCTAAATCGGAAATCGTTGTAATGAATGTAGAATTGATATTAGTAGCATTATAAAGGTCTCCCTCTGCTTTTTCCTCACCGTCGATCAGATACTTCACTTTTCCCATCATTCTGTTTTTACCGGAATAGATATCGATCTTATGTCCTGTAAATTTCACTTCATAATAGGTTGCTTCAGGATGCGCCGGATCTACTTTTTTTGACCATGTATGCTGCGCATCTCCTGCCTCCCATTTTCCTTCTGCGAATGTGAAGTAGTTTGTTTCTCCGCTCTGCTGTGTATGCGGAATTTTCACCTTTTCTTCAATCGGAGCTTTTTTTCCTGTAATCTTTTCATACATGCATTCTGCTATGTACAGATATCCTGCATCTGTAAAATGTACTTTATCTGTATTATAAAGATTTTCTTTTCCTTCGGTCTTTTCATACATATCAATGAAATCCCATGCGGCATTTTCTTTAATCAATGCCTTCTGAGCCTGATAGACTTTTTCGACCTTTTCCTGAGTGATATCGTTTCCCGTCGTCTGATAACATTTCGGAGACGTGGCAAAAATAACTTTGTTATTCTCCGTCTTATACTCATTATAAAACGCTGTCATCTGTGTTTTATAATTTTCTTCGTTCCAGTTTTTGGAATCATTCGTTCCAAGCATAATAATTACAATGTCTGCATTATAAGCTTTACTTTGTTCGTATTCTGTACCGCTTTTATATGGATTACTTGTCCCCTCCATCAAAAACGCACCTGTTTCCCCAAAGTTTTTTACTTCATATCCGCTTCCAAGTAAACTCTGCAAACGTGCCGGATATGCATTTGGTCCTTTCTTTCCTGAATTCGCGCCCGTCGAAGTGTACCCTTCCGTCAGGCTGTCTCCCACGCATGCCACCTTGATCTTCGCGGCGGCATCTGCCGTCTCACCTTCTGCCCATGCGATCGTGCCGCTTCCTAGAATACACCCTAATGTAAGCACAACACTTAAAACAATTCCCATTGCTTTTCGCATTAGTTTTTTGACATTTTCCACAACTATTTTCCCTTCCTTTCTTAGCATTTTGCCCACATACTCATACAGAACCATATACCCTTTTGTTCAATGTGTCAACATTATTTTTACCCCCCCCCCCGCTCCATATGTCGTATTTTCATCATTTTCCATATAAAATACATTTATTTTTATGCATAATGACGAGTTTTTCGAGGGCTGATTTTCTAACTTCTGCATATACTATATAAAATACTTTTCTGCTTATGAAAGGAGACTTGTTATGCTTGCTTCCTATAAACTTTCCGGTAAATACATCTTTATCTCCGGTTTTCTGTTCACGTCTGTTCTCGGAACACTGTCGCACTTTTTCTATGAATGGTCCGGCGATTCAACTTTTATAGGTCTTGTCTGCCCAATCAGCGAATCTGCATGGGAACATATGAAACTTTTGTTCTTTCCGGCTCTGCTCTACTGCTTTCTTTTCAAACTAATATATAAAAACGCCGTTCCAAACGTATCTTTACCACTTTTATCCGGCATTCTGACAGGAACGACACTTATCCCTGTTTTCTTTTATACTTACTCAGGCATACTCGGCTTTACGGTTGTCTGGATCGATATTGCTATTTTTTACCTTTGTACTGGAATCACTTTTTCAATGGCATCCAAATTATATGAGCAGAAAAATATCGCACGTTTCCGCTTCCTCATATATGGACTGACTATATTATATTCCATCCTTTTCTTTATATTTACCTTTATTCAGCCGGATATTGCCCTGTTTCAAAATCCATGACTTTTCATACCGCGTCCGCTTACGCCTGCTTCTTTTTTCTATCTGTCTTTCACTTCATTTTTCAGTCTGTTTTCCGGTTCATTTTCCAATCCACTTTCCATCCTCGGTAAGAGGAAGCGGCTTCCCGTCAAGAACAGCGCTTTTTAAAATATCTTCTATATTATAAACAAGTTTCAGAGAAAAGAAGCCGCAGTCTCTCTCCAACAGATCAAAGAAAATCTTATCTCCCTCCCATAACTTCAGCGTCTCGATCTTTGATTTTTCAACCCATTCCAACTCGCCCTCATCACAGTCGATCGGTTCTCCTTCAAACCCGTCAGCCGTATAAAGCGACATGTATTCTACAACATCTTCACCGTAAACAAATGTCACGATTCCCCGGTAAGCCCACGAAGTCAGCGTATATCCCGTTTCTTCTTTCACTTCTCTTAGCAAGCACTCTTCAGGACTTTCTCCATATTCAAAATGTCCGCCGACACCGATCCATTTATCTTTATTCACATCATTTTCTTTCACCGTACGGTGAAGCATTAAATATTTATCGTCTTTTTCTATATAGCATAATGTACTTAATTTTGTCATAGCCATCCTCCTTAATACGGTCTCTATATTTGTATCTTTATCCGTTTTCAGACTTTTTTATTTTCTTCACTTTTTATCATTTATCCTCATCTTTTCCCCTAAGAAACTGCGATTCATACAAATGTCTGTAAAATCCGTCTGCAGCCATCAAGCTCTCGTGATTGCCCTGCTCAATAACTTTTCCGTCTTTCATAACGAGAATCACGTCCGCCTCGCGGATCGTTGACAGACGATGCGCCACAATAAACGTCGTCCGCCCTTCCATCAATTTTGTAAAAGCCGCCTGTATCTTTACTTCTGTTCTTGTGTCGATCGATGACGTCGCTTCATCGAGGATCAGCATAGGCGGTCTGCACAGCATAACACGCGCGATGCATAAAAGCTGTTTCTGTCCTTGCGACAGCCCGTCTCCGTCTTCTGTCACCCACGTGTCATATCCGTTTGGCAGACGCAGGATTACATTGTGAATATAAGATGCTTTTGCAGCTTCTATCATTTCCTCTTCTGACGCGTCGGACCTTCCTAAAAGAATATTTTCCCGGATCGTTCCCGTTTTCAGCCACGTTTCCTGAAGCACCATGCCATATGCACAGCGCAGACTTTCCCTCGTAACCTCACGCACATCCTTTCCGTCTACTGAAATACAGCCGCCGTCTACATCATAAAACCGCATAAGCAGATTGATCAGCGTTGTTTTTCCGCATCCCGTCGGTCCTACAACAGCGATCTTTTGTCCCGGCATAACTTTCAAATTAAAATCCGTGATCAGATTCTGTTGTGGCATATACGAAAAATCAACATGCTCTGCCAGTACATGTCCCCGGACATGAGTCAGAACCGCCGCATCTTTTGCATCTTCCGGCTGAGGAATTTCTTCTATTAACTCAAAAATACGACCGGCACATACAACCGCGTTTTGGAACTCTGTCACAACTCCGGATATTTCATTAAACGGCTTTGTATACTGATTTGCATAACTCAAAAAACTTGTAAGCTGCCCTACTGTCAGCGTTCCGTTTACTACCGCAAACGCACCTGCGATCCCGACTCCCGTATATACGAGACTGTTTATAAAACGGGTCGCCGGATTTGTAACGGAAGAGAAAAATGTCGCTCTCAAATATGCGCTTCCTAATTTTTCATTAATCTTATCAAACCGCTCCGTCACTTTTTCTTCCTGCCCAAACGCCTGTACTACTTTCTGATTGCCGATCATTTCGTCGATCAGACCTGTCTGTTCTCCTCTGATTTCAGACTGAAGACGAAACATCGCAAATGTTTTGCGGGCAATAAAGTTCGCCACAAAAAATGAAATCGGAGTGATCAAAACGACGACAAACGTAATATTTACATCAACCGACAACATAAATCCCAGCGTGCCGATAATCGTTGCAGCTCCTGTAAACAACTGGGTAAATCCCATCAAAAGTCCGTCCGCAAACTGATCTACATCCGCAATAACACGGCTTACTATTTCTCCGGATGGATGATTGTCGATGTATTTCAGCGGAAGGATCTGAATCTTCCGAAAAGCTTCGTTTCTCACATCCTGCACGACCTGATAAGTCATTTTATTATTGCACACATTCATCAGCCACTGCGCAAGCGCCGTAATACCCGTACATATTCCGATCTGAAACAGAATTCGGAATATCCCGGCAAAGTTTACCGCTCCTTTTCCTATGATCTCATCTACCGCATAACCGATCAGTTTCGGAATGTAGAGCGTAAGGGCGACGCTGACTGCTGCCAGCAAAACAGAAAAAACAACAAAAATACGATACTTCCCAAGATGCCCGAATACTTTTTTTAATATTTCTCCCCGGCTCATTTTCCGATCTTTGCTCTGTGGCTTACTCTGCTCTGCCTGCACTTTTGACTTCTGTATTTTATCTTCATTGACTGTTTGTTTTTTAAGCATGTAAAACCGCCTCCTCCGGAAATTGTGAATAATAAATCTCCTGATAAGCCGAACAGTTTTGCATCAGCTCCTCATGTGTTCCGACCGCCACAGCTTTCCCTTCTTCCAGCACAACGATCCGATCTGCATATCTGACCGATGCCGCCCGCTGAGAGACAAGAAATACTGTCGGATTTTCTTTCATGTTTTTAATCGCGTCACGCAAAGCCGCGTCGGTCGCGAAATCAAGCGCCGACGCACTGTCGTCCAATATAAGAATATCCGGTTTTCTTACAAGCGCTCTTGCGATCGTCATACGCTGTCTCTGCCCGCCGGACAAATTTCTCCCGTTTTGTTCTATCATAAATTCAAGCTTTCCCGGCTTTGAATCAACGAACTCTTTCGCCTGTGAAATTTCAAGCGCTTCTTCCAGTGTTTGTTCCGATGCATTTTCATCTCCCCACCGAAGATTCTCCGCAACCGTCCCTTTAAAAAGCACCGCTTTTTGAGGAACCACGCCGATATGACTGCGCAAACTTTCAATCTCATATTCTCTTACATCATGTCCGAAAACCTTCACTTCTCCTTCCGACGCGTCATAAAACCGAGGGATCATGTTTACGATCGATGATTTTCCAGCCCCTGTTCCGCCGATAATCCCTATCGTCTCTCCCGGCATTGCCCGAAACGAGATGTTGCTCAACGAAGGCGCTCCCGCATTTTTATATGTCAATGACACATTGGAAAATTCCACCGCAGGAATCCTTTTTTCTTCTGTATACAACAAACTTCCCGACTGCATTTCCGGTTTTATTGCCAACACAGCTTCGATCCGTTTTCCGCATGCAGCCGCTTTCGTCACCGTAATGATCAGATTCGCCAGTTTCACAAGCTCCACAAGAATCTGCGACATATAGTTGACAAGAGCCACTACTTCCCCCTGAGTCAGACTCCCCATATTTACACGAACCGCGCCGACATAAATAAGAACTATAATACCCACGTTCACGATAATATACGTCAGTGGATTCATAAGCCCGGAGATACTTCCGACAAATTTTTGTTCCTTTGTCAACATTTGATTGTTTTCTTCAAATTCAGCCTTTTCTTTTTCCTCTTTATTAAAAGCACGAAGCACTCTTACACCGATAAGATTTTCTCTCGTTTTTAGAAGAATTTCATCTAAATATGACTGCACTTTCTTATAAAGAGGCATTGTAATCAGCATGATCCCAAATACAACTACCGACAAAAGAGGAATTACAACAACAAAAACCATTGCCGCTTTGACATCTACCATAAAAGACATTGCCATTGCGCCGAATACAATAAAAGGCGAACGTAAAAAAAGACGAAGGACAAGGTTCACTCCTGCCTGCGCCTGATTTACATCACTTGTCATTCGGGTCACAAGCGTAGAACTGCCGATTTCATCCATTTCCGAAAAACCGAAATGTTGAATATGTTCAAACAGCGCATGCCGCAGTCCTGTTCCGAACCCAGCCGCCGCTTTTGCCGAAAAATATTGAGCTGTAAGAGAACATATCAGCCCGACGATTCCCAATACAATCAAAACAAGACACATTCTTATAATATACGGGCTGTCTTTTTGAGCAATTCCTTTATCGATCACCGCAGCCATAACAAGAGGAACAAGAAGTTCAAAAGATGCCTCCAGCATTTTAAACAGCGGAGCCAATATAGTCTCTTTCTTATAATTTTTTAAATAAATAAAAAGTGATCTCATGTCATTTTCTCCCTGTGCAATATTTCTTTAAGAAGCATTCCCCGCATTTAGGATTTCTTGCTGTACAGATACTTCTTCCAAACGTAATGATCTGAATATTATACAATATCCAATGATCCTTTGGCAGTTCCTTCATCAGATCCTGTTCTATCTTTTCGGGATCAGATTGTTTTGTAAATCCCAGTCTGTTAGAAATCCTTTTCACATGCGTATCCACAACTACGCTGGCATCATGATAGATGTTCCCTCTGATCACATTCGCCGTCTTCCGTCCGACGCCTGCTAAAGAGGTCAGATCTTCCAGACTCCTCGGCACTTCACCGCCAAACTTCTCCCTGATATCTTTCATACAGGCAATGATGTTCTTCGCTTTATTGCGATAAAATCCTGTCGGCTTGATATCCTGCTCCAACTCCTTTAAGTCCGCGTCGGCAAATGCGTCCACAGATGTATATTTTTGAAACAAATCTTTCGTCACAATATTCACTCTGGCATCCGTACACTGAGCGCTCAACATCGTTGCGATCAGCAGCTGCCACGGCGTCTCATAATTCAGATAACAAATATATTCCCGTCCATATTGTTCATCTAAAAGATTCAAAATTTCTTCGGTTCGCTTTTTCATGCAGCTTTTATCTTCTCCTTATTTATAATCCGTCAACTTGCATCTGTATACAACAAAATCAACGTCACTTGTATCGGTTGCAGTCCCTGTTGCAAAAGACCCAAATAGATCCAACCTTTTTACACCATTTGCTTTACAAATTTCCGTAACTTTATCAATCAATTCCGTTATCGGCATAACATTCATCGTCTATCAGTCTTCCTTATTCTTCACTTTTGTTATTAACACACTTGGAGTTTTACAATTAATACTTCCTTTTATTTCATACAGATCAGATTCAATGCAATATTTCATTCCCATTGTATCAGAACTTTTTACTCTTTTCTATTAATGTTCCGCACTTCATCGTCATATTTGCAATATTTTATATATCATCAGTTATCGAGGACAGCGCCTGACTAACGAAACTTAACTTGAGCCCAATCCCGGCAGGCTATCCCGCACGCACAGCGCTCCATACCCAAGCAGCGCATTCGGCCATCGCTCGTATCCCGCAAGCTGCTTTGCGCCTTTTCTTAAATAAGCTTTTACTTTTTCTCCATAAAGATATGGATCGTTTCCTCTGACAATTCCCCACTCCATCAAAAGCGCAGCGCTCCCGGTCACAAAAGGAGCAGCAAAAGAAGTTCCGCTAAAAGACTGATATCCGCCTCCCGGGACAGGCGCTGTAACGCGCACTCCAGGTGCGGCAATATCCGGTTTCAGCACGTTCTCACCTTCGTACATCCCCGCCGGACCTCTTCCCGAAAAATCCGCATACGAAAATGTCCGGGCATCATATGCCGCCACGGTAACAGCAAGCGACGCCGTAGATGGAATCGTCAATGTCGACATACTGTTCGGCTGTAAAAACGCTGTCCCCATATTTAATGACGACTGTGTCGGAAGCCACATTTGATACTCCCCGTCCACAATACGGCCGGGAGTTAAAACAATTTTCCACACGCCGCTTTCTATATACTGTTTTCCGGGAAGAAGCGACAGATAAATCTCCTGTTTCACGCTGTACGGCTTCGGTTCTCCATAATAAATCAAAAGTTCTGTATCTCCGAGTATATACCGCTGAGCTCCCAAAAATTCATAAAACGGTCCTGCCTGCCTTCCCGACGGACTGATCACCGAAACTCCCATCTCGTCAACATACGATTTCCATATTTGAATACTCAGCGCCGGTTCTCTTTGCTGAACGGCAAGTTCTACCGTCTCAGATATCTGCCGCCGCACTTTTCCCGACACATGACCTGCCGACGCCCCCTCATTTCCGCTTCCGATGCAGATTACATTTTTCCACATGTCCGCAATATCGTTCAAAAAACGTTCTACAAGAGAAGTTCCGTCATGAGATCCATATGTGTTGCCAAAACTGATGTTTATCGCCACCGGACGACGAAGTTCTACAGCCTTACGGACAATATAATCTACTCCCCGCATCAGTTCTGTTGTTCTCGGAAAACCGCCTTCTCTGGGGGCTCCCATCTTTACGATGATCAGTTCCGCCTCAGGCGCAGCTCCCCGAAACCTTCTTCCCTCACTTCCCCGGCCATTCCCTGCCGCGATTCCCGCCACCGCTGTTCCATGACCACTGACATCGGATGTTTTCACCATCTGCCGCCTTACCTCTTTGTCCTCTGTTGCTAACGCCGCATCGATCTGCTCCCGTGTATACTCTGTTCCTGCCAAATATCCTGCCGGAGGCCTCCCATTAACAGACTGATCCCAAAGAGACACAATCCGCGTTGTTCCATCCTCATTTCTGAACTCTGCATTTTCATAATCGATCCCACTGTCAACAATTCCGATAAGAGTCCCTTTTCCTCTCAAAGATAACGGCATATCCTGTACAATATCTATGCACGACACCTGCCTGCCTACATCAGTTTGAAAATACAGCTTTTTCGGTTTTTCTATAAATTCCACTTCCGGGAGCTGAGCCAGTTGTCCGATCCGTTCTTCCTCGATGACAATAACCGCATAGCCGTTCAACAGTTCCGTAACCGATCGCGCCGTTTGCCTGACCGCTTCAAGTGTTCCCGAATATTTTACGATCAGTTCCCACACATTTTCTTCTTTATCATATCCAACATCCAGCTCTTCGGAGCGTTCTCTTTCTCCCTGATCGGCATCCAGAGCCAGATTTAAAAGATTTTCCAGTTTTTGACTCATTCATTCTCCTATGACTGCAGCACATTCATTTTTTGCATTATATGTACTTCAGGAAACTTTCAACATAAAAAATCATGATCTTTACCAACCTTTTATCTCCGGCAAAGACCATGATCTTCTTTTTTCTTTATTACGTCGTCTATTTATTTTCTTTTCTTGATTTTCTTTTCTTTAGTTCCTTTTCTTTAGTTCCTCTGTCCGTTTACTTCCTGTATGCAAACAGCGGAAGTCCGTCCTGCTGCGGAACTTGTACTTCTCCTTGAATAAGCGGTTTCGCATAACGGATAAATTCATCACTTACGTCTGATCCGTCTTTAGTGATCCACCCGGCAGGCACACCTTTTTCACGATTGCAGATTTCATTCACATCTTTTGCCTCGTAACTAAGTTTATATTCTTCACCGTCCGCTCTCACAAAGGCGATCATCTTTCCGCTTTCGCCATGCAAAGCACATTTTACGCCATACGCTCCCGAATCAACCGCCTCCTGCAAATCCGTCGCAGAAAGCATTGCCGAAGAACATCTCTGACTTACGTTCAATTCAACAGAACGAACCTTTACGCCGAGACGGTCTTTTATCAGGTTTTCCAAATATTTTCCTGATCCGGTCAGCATTTTATGCCCGAAAGTATCCACTCCTACCTCGCTTGCAAGTTCACAAATAAACGTTCCTTTGCCATCGTTAATTCCTTCCGAGATACAAACGATCACATTTGACACTTTTTCAAGAGACGCGCTCACATCCTGTATAAACCGTTCTGTATCAAACGCCACTTCCGGCAAATAGATCAGAACCGGATTATCTCCTTCAAATTTTCGTGCCAATGCGCTTGCCGCTGTAAGCCATCCCGCATGACGCCCCATGATCTCGACGATTGTCACTGATTTTTTATTATCATATACCGATGCGTCAACTGCAATCTCCCGCACGGTTGAAGCCACATATTTTGCCGCGCTTCCAAACCCCGGCGTATGATCTGTATTGACAAGGTCGTTATCGATCGTTTTCGGTATACCCAGAAAGCAAATATCGCTTCCGACCATCTCCGCATAACGCGACAGTTTGCTCACTGTATCCATCGAATCATTTCCTCCGATATAAAAGAAATAACCGATGTCATATTCCTTAAATCTTTCAAATAATTTCGGATATACTTCGTCGTTTAGATCTTTCGGTAATTTATATCTGCAAGAGCCAAGATATGAACCGGGCGTTGTCTTTACTAATTCCAGTTCTCCCGAGCGCTTCAATTCTTCCATATCCATGACCCGGCCTTCGGCAAACCCTTCGATTCCGTTAATCATGCCGAACACTGCACCAAAAGAATCCTTTCTGTTCAACGCTTCATTGACAACTCCGTATAAGCTTGCGTTGATAACTGCCGTCGGTCCGCCCGACTGTCCTACGATCACATTTTTTTTCATCTCTTCCTCCTTATTTTAATCACCGAAAGTTCAAAAATCACATTCCGGGATTGTAAGCATCTGCCAAGATTTCGGATAATCCCGGCCTTTAGCTTTTCGCTATTATAAAAACACTTTTACTATATATGAAAAAATTGAATTTTACAATATAGAATAACTAATGTATACTACACCTTAGACAACATGACAGATAAAATCAGGAGGTATGATATGAAATACATTTCATTTGCAATTCCTTGTTATAACTCAGAAGCCTATATGGAAAAAGCGATCAACTCAATCCTTATCGGAGGAGAAGATGTCGAAATTCTTATCGTCAACGATGGTTCAAAAGACGGAACGCAGGAAATCGCCGAACGGTACGAAGCTCAATATCCGACGATCGTCAAGGCGATCCAAAAAGAAAACGGAGGACACGGCGATGCAGTCAACTGCGGACTTTCTCATGCCACAGGAAAATATTTTAAAGTAGTAGACAGCGACGACTGGGTTGACGAAAGCTCTCTGTTTAAAATTCTTGAAACAGTAAAAACATTTGTGAAAGAAGACACACTTGTCGATATGGTAATCTCAAACTATGTTTACGAAAAAGTCGGCATGGAACATAAAAAAGTGATCCGCTATGACAATGTGCTTCCCGAAAATACGATTTTTCACTGGGATGAGATCGGACATTTCCGGCTCGACCAATATATTTTGATGCACTCCGTTCTTTATCGGACAGAGATGCTGAAACTGTGCCAGTTAAAATTACCGAAGCACACTTTTTATGTTGATAATATTTACGTGTATTATCCGCTTCCGCATGTACGCACCCTTTATTACCTGAATGTCGATTTCTACCGCTATTTTATCGGGCGGGAAGATCAGTCCGTCAACGAAAAAATCATGATCGGAAGGATAGATCAGCAATTATTTGTAACCAAGACAATGATCTCCATGTATGAACTGCGGATGATCTCAAGTAAAAAACTGCGAAAATATATGGTTAATTATCTTGCGATCATGATGACTGTTTCATCCATTTTATGTATCCGTTCTAAAAAACCGGAGAACTTAACTAAAAAGAAAGAACTGTGGAGCTACTTAAAACGAAAAGATTACAAAACTTATATGAAGATCCGCTACGGTATACTCGGACAGACGATGAATCTCCCGGGAAGATCCGGACGTAAAGTATCTTCTCTTGCATACAGCGTTGCAAGACGCCTGATCGGATTTAACTAACTTAAAAAACGGTGCATCGGAAGCTTTTCCATGTACCGTTTTCTTAATTTTCAATTTTTTGTAACAGTTCAGCCATACAGTGTACGGGAAGCACAAAACATGTCTGCATGTTTTTGCTAACGGACATCTGTATGCGCTAAGCGCCCATTTATGAGTAAAACAGTGGCGTCAGCCACAATAAGCACGTGGTGCGGTTTTGCGAATGGCGCGTGCTGAATTGTTACAATTTTTTCATTTTTTCATTTTTTTAAAAAAACACTTGATTTTTTTTAGAGTCTGATATAATAACCATGTTGCTTACGGGAAACAACAAAAAACAACACAAAACGGTACAATGCGGAATGGTGTAATTGGCAGCACAGCAGACTCTGACTCTGTTAGTAGGGGTTCAAGTCCCTTTTCCGTAGCTTGGAATTTGTAATAAACAAATTCCTTATTTTATCGGAGTGTGGCTCAGCTTGGTAGAGCGCTACGTTCGGGACGTAGAGGCCGCAGGTTCGAATCCTGTCACTCCGATTCATCCTCCATTTTATGGAGGATTTTTTATTTTTCATAATGTAAAAGCTGATTGAATTTCGTTAAGGTTATCCGATGCATGTCAGATTCTTAAATTGGAAGCTGCATGTTTGGATAATCTTTTTTATTTACTTTTTTACTAAGATAATTGTAACAAAATGAAAGAATTCGGCACTAACTGGCAGAAGGAGGTTGAAAGCACAAGTGATCGAAGAAATATACGAGATGTATTCAAGAAAAGTCTTTTTGTTTTTATTGAGCAAGACGAATAATGAAGATATTGCAGAAGAACTTACTCAAGAAACTTTCTTTCAAGCTGTCCAATGCATCGATCGGTTTAAGGGGAATAGTTCCATATTAACCTGGTTATGCGGAATCGCGAAAAATGTTTGGTTGAAAGATTTAAGAAAACGTCAAGAAATCTTATCTACAAATGATCATATTCAGGAAATAGCGGATGAAAAAGAAGTAAACGTTCAATGGGAACAAAAAGAAATCTTACAGTTGATACACAACATGAATGAACCGATACGAGAGGTCATGTATCTAAGATTGGTCAGCAACTTGTCTTTTGCCGAAATCGGAGAAATAATCGGCAAAACAGAAAATTGGACAAGAGTAACTTTTTTTAGAGGAAAACAAAAAATTGTAAAGGAGATTTTAAAAGATGAATAAAAGACTTCCATGCTACATCGTTTCCGACCTGTTACCACTATATCAAGATGATATATTATCGGAACAAACGAAAAAAGATATTGATAAACATTTAACCGAGTGCAGAGAGTGCCAAAAAAAGATGGCCGCAATGAAAACACAGCTAGACATTCAAAACACCAACGTTGACCTAAAGATCAATCCATTAAAAAAGGTAAGATTTTATCAAAAAATACTGACAGTCTTGGGAGCGGTTATAGCATTCATTTTAGGTGCATGCATTCCGATCGCTATATTAGGGTTTACTGTTCTTGAACGAGGAGAAATAGCCGCTTATCAAATCGAGAGAGTAAAAGGCCTTTGGTATGTACTCACTTCATGGAGCTGCGCTTCGGGAATTGTAGTATGCGTAATTTATTTTTTGCTCATACTGCTTATCAAAAAAATAATCAAAAAAAAGGAAAGTAAAATTATCTCAGTTTTTCCGGACATAAAAATACCCCCATATCGGACTTTTATACATCATTGTCCTATATGGGGGGCATCATATCAGTCAAAGCGGCAGCCTTAAAATCTGTCAACAAAGAAGCTACTTCCACTCCCCGTCAAATACAACTTCCGCAGGGCCTGTCATATATACCGTATTCTTTTCTCTGTCCCACTTGATCTGCAAATCTCCGCCAAGCAGTTTTACTGTCACCTCATCTTCCGTCAATCCGTTCAACGCACAGGCAACGGCGACTGCGCATGCTCCGGTTCCGCACGCCAGCGTCTCTCCCGATCCCCGCTCCCACACGCGCATCTGCGCCGTATGACGGTCAAGAACATTTACAAACTCCGTATTCACCCTCTTTGGAAACCTTTCATGATTTTCAAATTTTACTCCGACTGTTTCAAGCGGAAATTCTTTTACATCTTGATCTATAAATACGACTGCATGAGGATTTCCCATAGAAACACATGTCATCCTATATTCCTGTCCATCCACGGTAATCGGTTCATCTATCACTTCTTCCTTTTCCGAAACAACAGGCACTTCTTCCGGACGCAGCATCGGTTTTCCCATATCAACTTTGACAAGGACAACTTTCCCGTCTTCTACAGTCAGATCAAGATATTTGATACCTGCCAATGTCTCTACAGAAATACTTGTTTTATCTGTTAAGCCGTAATCATATACATATTTCGCCACGCAGCGAATCCCGTTTCCGCACATTTCTCCACGAGAACCGTCCGCATTATACATCTCCATTTCAAAATCGGCTTTATCAGATGGATTGATCATAATAAGCCCGTCCGAACCGACTCCGTAATGCCGATCACTGATCTTCTTTGCCAGTTCCGATGGATTTTCTATCGTTTCCTGCAAACAGTTCACATAAACATAATCATTTCCTATGCCCTGCATTTTTGTAAATTTCATAGGTTTTCTCCTTTTCTCTCGCGTTCCTCTTTTTTTCTTCAAATCCAGTCCGACTCTTCTGCCGGTCTTCTTTTCGTCTTTTCAATACTCATTTCATCTCTAATTAAAATAGACAAGTTCTTCTATCGGTTCTGCCGCCTCGATATGTTCCGCTTCGAGAACAGGCCCTTCTCCGCGATAAACCGATACATTCGCAAACCGTACTTTCGCCCGTACTTTTACCCATTGTCCTGCTTTTAATTTCGGAGCGTACGCACTTCTGCATACATATCCCAGAAATGTCGTATCATCCGCACAACATGTCATCGCCATCCGCCCCGGAAGAAACACTTTTGACGGAAATCCGGAAGGTTTCAACACCTTCGCTGTGATTTCAATAACTTTTCCACGATATCGGGCGGGATTTTCCATCATATCCACATACCAGATACCATAATCTTCTCTCGGAATCTCGATTACAGGCGCATCCAGATCATACGGCACGTCATCTTCAAAAATATTTTCCACTTCTCCTTGTTCATCTTCAAATATAACTTCCGCCTGAGGGCTGACTACTTTGACGCTTCTCCTGTATCCCGCCAGAGGCTTAATATCTTCACAGCGGTTAAAAAGAACCATCTCGGCGCCTCTTACCATTTCTACAAAGAGCGGTTTTAAATTAGTCAGATATGTCTGAAATGTGCTTGCGTCCACTGTTGTGATCTTCTGCTCGATCCCCCAGCCCTTAGGAAGCTTCATATTTTCAAAATCACTGACCTTCCACATTCCGTTATATTCAATGACAACTCGATCAGGCTCGTGCTTTCGATCTAATTCCGCCAAATACTCCTCTGTCAGTTCTTCTCTGTCTTCCAGCCGCTCTATTACAACGCCGTATCTTAACATTTCCATCGCATCATACTCATCTTCTCCATCTTCGCAAAGAATGAGCAATGTTTTTCCATCGATCTGAAAATAATCCTGCTTCAATGTAAATTTTAAAAATCCGGTCTTTCCACTGTCTAAAAATCCCGTCATCAAATAAACCATTACATCCGGTTCATTCATGTTTTATTTTTCCCTCCTTATTTTTTCATTCCATATTTTCCGGTTCTCGCTCTTTCATTCGTTTCCTTTGTATGTTCGCCGATTAAAGGCCGAACAGTTTTTCCAGTTTTTCTTCATTTATCTTTGCTCCGATCACACAAATACGTCCCGTGTATTCCGGCGCTCCGGTACGCACTTCATATTCTCCCGGAACCATGTCAAAGTAGATCCATGTTCCGTCTTCTCCTTTGACCATTCCTTTTGCTCGAAGGATATCGCCATACTCTTCTTCATTTTCAAGACTCTTTAAAATCTCCCCGACCTGTTCTTCCGAATACACATGGATCGTCTCACGCCCCCAGCTCGTAAACACTTCGTCTGCATGGTGGTGACCGGCATGATCATGACCACATCCACAGTCATGATGATGGTGGTCGTGGTGAGGTCCGTCCTCTCCATTGTCATGATGATGGTGGTCGTGGTGATGCTCGCACTCTCCGTGGTCATGATGGTGATGCTCGTGATGATGCTCGCACTCTCCGTGATCATGATGGTGATGTTCGTGATGATGCTCGCACTCTCCGTGGTCATGATGGTGATGTTCGTGATGATGCTCATCCTCTCCATGGTCATGATGATGCGCTCCGTGGTGATGACCGCACTCCGGGCAGACAACCTCCGCAAGGAGTTCCTCCTCCATTGATCTGACGGATTCCATCGTTTCCAAAATTTTACTTCCCGCAAGTTGTTCCAAAGGTGTAGTAATAAACGGCGCCTTCGGATTCAATTCTCTTAAAATAGCAATACTTTCTTCGATCTTTTCCGGTTTTGCCTTATCTGTCCTGCTCAAAATAACCGCGCCCGCATATTCTATCTGATTACTGAAAAATTCACCGAAATTTTTTCTGTAAATTCTGCATTTCGTCACATCCACAACAGTCGTAAAACTATTTAACTTAGCGTCGATCTCACTTTGTACGTCTTGAACCGCCTTTATGACGTCTGATAATTTTCCGACCCCCGACGGTTCTATCAAAATACGATCCGGATGATAAGTATCCACAACTTCTCTCAAAGATTTGCCGAAATCTCCGACAAGAGAACAACAGATACAACCCGAATTCATTTCCCTGATCTCGATTCCTGATTCTTTTAAAAATCCGCCGTCAATCCCGATCTCTCCAAACTCATTTTCGATAAGAACAACCTGTTCTCCCGCAAACGCCTCCGAAAGCAGTTTTTTAATAAGCGTTGTTTTTCCAGCTCCTAAAAAGCCCGAAATAATATCAATCTTTGTCATTTCAAACAACCTCCCATATTATATTCAATCCATATCCAGCTCAATAGGACAATGATCCGATCCCATCACATCTGTCAAAATCTTCGCATCTTTCAGACGCTCTTTCAAACTTTCCGAAACACAGAAATAATCGATCCGCCATCCGGCATTTTTTGCTCTTGCGCTGAAGCGATACGACCACCAGGAATAAATTCCTTCCCGATCGGGATAAAAATACCGAAACGTATCAATAAATCCCGCGTCAAGAAGTTCGGTAAACTTTCCTCTCTCCTCATCTGTAAATCCGGCATTTTTTCGATTTGTCTTTGGATTCTTCAGATCAATTTCCTTGTGCGCCACATTCATATCTCCGGTTACGATGACCGGCTTTTTTTCTTCCAGTTTTTTCAGGTACATACGAAAATCATCTTCCCATCTCATGCGGTAATCAAGTCTCGCCAATTCATTTTGCGAATTGGGCGTATATACCGTAACAAAGTAGAAATCTTCAAATTCGCATGTGATCACTCTGCCTTCCTGATCATGTTCTTCGATTCCGATACCGTAAGTTACAGACAACGGTTCCTTTTTCGTAAACACCGCCGTTCCCGAATATCCTTTTTTCACCGCATAATTCCAATACTGATGATATCCCGGCAAATCGAGTTCCAACTGCCCTTCTTGCATCTTTGATTCCTGTATGCAGAAAATATCCGCATCTGCCTCAGTGAAAAAATCCAAAAAACCTTTTTGCACACACGCTCTTATTCCATTTACATTCCACGAAACAAATTTCATTATCATCCACCTCTCTCACATAATATTAATATCACTCTGATAGAACCTGTTTCCGGGTAAAGCATAAAAGGACAGATGCTTTCACTACCTGTCCCTCTCTTCTCATTCATACCGTACTTCTCTCAAAAAAAGTCCGCCTGCCGGAGCCAGAAACCCCGCTTTTGATCTGTCTCCTGTCAAAAGCGCCTCTTTCACACTTTCGGCGGTACGTTCCCGCATCCCGACTTCAAGTAAAGTTCCTGTCAATATTCTCACCATATGATACAAAAATCCCGTTCCGTCATATCGAATGACAATACAGTTTCCATTCCCGATCTGATCGGATTTTCCGCACGGCAAAAAGTCTTTTCTTTCATCTCTGATCATGATCGAGTAAATCGTACGTCTGACAGATCTGTTATCTTTTTTATCCGTATACCCCGCAAAAAAATGTGTGCCTGTCAAATATCCGGCCGCCTCCCTCATCCTTGCAAGATCCGGTTCTCCCGGAAAATGACCGCTGTACTTCCGTGTAAATACATCTTGTTTGATCCCCGTATCGATCCGATATTCATAAACTTTCCCTACCGCACTTTTCCGGGCATGAAATCCGTTCTTCACAAGCTCCACATCAAGGATGCGTATATCAGGCGGAAGACACCCGTTCATTTTTTCCGTAAACAAAGCCGTATCCACTTTTCCCGGCAAAACAACGCTCGCAGTCTGGCCGCTTGCATGAACTCCGGCATCGGTTCTCCCGGAGCCGTCGATCTGCACCTGATATCCTATGCAGTTTTCCAGCGTCTCTTCCAAAATCCCCTGTATCGTCCGATCTGTATCTGACTGCCTCTGCCAGCCTTGATAGTTTGTCCCGTCATAGGCAATCGTCAATTTATATGTTCTCATAATTTTATCTACTGCAAAAACTTCTTAAGCTCGTCCATAAATGTGCCCGCATCTTTAAACTCTCTGTACACAGAGGCAAAACGTACATATGCTACCGGATCAAGCTCTTTTAGTTTTTCCATAACGATTTCCCCGATCTCACTGCTCGGGATTTCTTTCTCCTCACGATTAAAAATCTCAAGTTCGACCGCATCGATCGTTTTCTGGATTGCTTCTGCGGGAACAGGGCGTTTATAACATGCGCTCAATACACCTTGTTCAATCTTAGACCGTTCATACTGCTCTCTGTTATTATCTTTTTTTATAACAATGAGCGGAATCGTCTCTACTTTTTCGTATGTCGTAAATCTTCTGCCGCATTCATCACACGAACGTCTTCTTCTGATCGAGTTTTTATCTTCTGCAGGACGAGAATCAATCACTCTCGTATCCGGATTTCCACAATATGGACATCTCATGAGCATTTCCGCCTTTCTCTTTCCATTTTCTATATGCGCAATTATTATACCACACGCTTTAAAATTTTTGCAAAAATTTTTCTTCTTTAATCTCCACAAGCACGATATCCGGACCGATCTTTTTTATGCAGGAAAAGGGAATCACATATTCACAATCTGTCCCGAAAAATCCGCATATTTTCCCCGGTCCGGGTATTACGATCGCCTCGATTTCTCCTGTACATATGTTGATCTCCACATCTGCGATACAGCCGAGACGCCTTCCGCTGCATACATTGATCACTTCTTTTTCCTTCAGTTCACAGATCCGCATACCGCCTCACCGCCATTTTACGCTCTTCTTAATTTATTATATGAACGAACAGTTCCACCATGCACAAAGCCGCAATCCATTTCTCTTTCTTTTTTCCAGTTTATGCGATACAATAACATCAGTAAAACAAATAAAAATATATTTATATAAAATGAAAGGATTTCACACATGAAAGAAATGATCTTACTATTTAATCCACCGGCAAAAGAACAACTGCTGAAAATCCGTTCTGCCCTGCTGCCTCTGCATATCCGCATACAGCTTATCAAACCGGAACAGTACAATCAGCCGCTCGGATATCTTGCCGGCATGAAAGATATCTCTCCTGTCGAAGGAAATTACGCCGGAGAGGAACTTCCGGATACAATGTTTCTCTTCTCTTCTTTAAGCAGCAGCCGTCTCGATCAGGTTCTGGCAGCCCTTCGCAAAAGCGGAGCCGGCCCGTTCCCGTATAAAGCCGTCCTGACTGCAACTAACAGCAAATGGAATGCTCTTGACTGCTTCAACGAGATTCGTCGCGAACATGAAGCACTCCATCCTTAAAACACTTTTTTCAAACCAATCAGGCAGACTGCCGATATTGTTATAACTTTAGAGGGGGACTATCATTATGTGGAAACAAAAAACATTAAAAAAATCTTCTAAATCATGCATGAAACCGGCGTATACAAGGATGGTTTCCGTCTGTTTCATTATCTCTTTGCTTACGACAGCATACCCTGTTTCCACAACATTTTTAAATCTGCAGAAACTTTCCGGTCCTGCCTATACAGACGCCGCATTTTCTCTTAGCATTACGAATTCCGAAGCGTTTGCCGAAACACTCGGTCTGATCTTAGGCGGGAACGCTTTTCCAAAACTTTTACAAAATACTGTATTTCATGTATTTTCTTTTGTGATCGATCTATGTTCCGCCGGCATATCCATATTTTTTAATGTCCTTAGAACAGTCAATGCATTTTTTACAGAACCGTTAGGCACATCTTTTGTATTTCTTATAATAGGACTGTGTATAACATTTCTCTATCAACTGTTTGTGAACTATGTGCTTATCATCGGAGAAATGCGGTTTTTTCTTGAAGTACGCAAATACAAAAGAACTTCTATCTCAAAGATTTTCTTCTTATATAAACTTCGGTGTATAGCCGCCCCTGTGTGGGTCATGTTCTGCAGATCTGTATTTCAGTTTCTTTGGAATTTCACGATCGCAGGAGGGATCATAAAACATTATGAATATGCCATGATCCCGTACATACTCGCCGAAAATCCAAAAATAAGCCGAAAAGACGCCTTCTTTTTATCCAAACAGCTCATGAATAAAAACAAATGGCGTGTGTTTCTGCTGGACTGCTCTTTCTTAGGATGGAAGATCTTATCAATCTTAACACTCGGTATTCTTGACTTCATATTTGTCAATCCATATATTACGGGATGTAAGGCTGAACTTTATGCGTCGCTTCGCAGAGACTATGTCCTCTCGCGGTCGCCGCGCTATGAAATGCTAAGCGATTCTTATTTGGAACATGTTCCTTCCGAAGACGAACTGCTTATCAGCAAAGCTCTTTATGACGATTCCCAGGGACCGTATACGAAGACTTCCTATTTTGAACCGGAACAATACCCTGTCTTTCTCTTCTCCGTTCAGCCAAAGACAGTAAAACCTTCCGCCCGTGTATTTCGGAATTACGATATTTTGTCCTGCATCTTCCTCTTTCATGCCGCATCCTGTTTCGGATGGATCATGGAAATGCTCATACACCTTATGCGCGACGGAACTGTGGCCGACATCCATCTGCTGTTCGGCCCGTGGCTGCCCCTTTACGGCATTTACGGAATCATTATTCTGAAAGCATCAAAACGCCTGCTCAAAAACCGGTTTTTGTATTTTTCCTGAATTTCATTGTGTTTTCATTCCTGCAATATATTTTCAGTTTTACGGTTGAACTTTTTTCAGGATACAAACTTTGGGATTTCAGCGAATTCTTTCTGAACATTAACGGCAGAATTTATCTCGGAGGATCTGCCGCATTTGCGTTACTCGGATGTGCGTTTATTTACTACCTCGCCCCGAACTGGACAAATTATTTTTCAAAATTATCAAAAAAGACACAAACCGTTTTCTGCGTAATCTTAAATTCTTTATTTATTACGGATGTCATTTTAACTTTGATCTTTTCATACTAAGTTGTTAAAAATAGTTTTATCTTCCTAAAGCAACTTTTTAAATTTGTGGTTGATTTCCATGAATTGATGGTGTAATATATGCATATACTTAATGTAGTTTCAAAAACTACATGTTGCGTTTAACTAATTCGGAGGTGCATATTATTATGGGAAATACTCATGCCATTGCTAAAAAATCAACCTTTATAAAAAAACATCCTACGCTTCATATACAAAATTACGCAGGGAACAGCTATTCTGCCGCCGGTTATAAAAAAACCGGTTATAATTCCGGGAAATCCGCCTCTTTGAATGAACTTCGGGGGAAATTTTATATAAAGGAGCCCGGCAGCGCCATCACTCATTTTATCGGAATGATCATGGCGCTTATCGCCGCTTTCCCTCTGCTTATAAAAGCCGCGGCGCAGCCTGATCCGGTTTACCTGATCTCCATGTCCGTTTATGCCGCAAGTCTGATCTTATTATATGCGGCAAGCACAACTTACCACACATTTGACATTTCCGAAAAGGGAAACACTGTCTTAAAAAAGATCGACCATATGATGATCTCCGTCCTGATAGCAGGAAGTTACACGCCTGTCTGCTTACTTGTCTTAGAAGGCCGTATGCGGATCATTTTACTTGCTGTTGTATGGACTCTCGCATTGACAGGTATACTGATCAAAGCTTTTTGGGTATTTTGTCCGAAATGGGTTTCTTCCGTTCTTTATATCGGAATGGGATGGACGTGTGTCCTTGCATTTGCACAGATTTTCCGCAATATGCCTTTGGCCGCTTTCGGATGGCTGCTTGCAGGAGGTATTATCTACACAGTCGGCGGTATTATTTATGCATTGAAAGTACCGATTTTCAATAACAAACATAAAAACTTCGGAAGCCACGAGATCTTCCACCTCTTCGTTATGGGCGGAAGCATCTGCCACTTCATTGTAATGTACGGATACCTGCTTCCGTAAAAAATTAAAAAATCAACAGACATCTCATCTCTGATTTGACGTCTGTTGATTTTTTCTGTATGACCGGCTCTTAGAATCGTCTTATCTGCACACGATCAGCCGTTCATTTTCTTTATATCCGTCTACTGTTTCTTCCGTCAGTATCACACTGCCGGAAAAGGGAGCAAACGTCACGGCGCTTATATTGCCGAACTTTGTACTGTCGGCAAGAATATACGACTTTTGACACTGTTGTACCGCCGTTTGTTTCACCTGCGCTTCTCCTACGTCCGGAGTCGTAAACCCTTCCTCTTTCGTAATACCGTTTGTTCCGAAAAATCCTTTTGTGAAATGATATTTTCTTAAAAGTTCTATTGCCTGCGCTCCGACAACAGCCTCAGTCGAACTTTTCAATTCACCCCCTATAAGTAAAACACGATTTCCCTGAGCCGCCAGACGCTGCGCGTGTGCGACTGCGTTCGTTACAAACGCCGCCCGTTTCTCTGCCAAAAATTCTACCATATAGCCGACTGACGTTCCCGCATCAAGATAAACAAAATCATTGTCTCCGATCATATCTGCCGCATATTGTGCGATTTTGATCTTTTCCTCTTTCCTGACGTTCACTTTTTGTGCCACTGTCGGTTCTTTCATCTCATAAGTATGCTCGGCAGCAACCGCTCCGCCAAACACTTTCGTCAGCTTCCCCGCCTTATCAAGCGCAGTAATATCCCTCCTTGCCGTGGATTCCGAAATTCCGAGATCTTCTGTAATTTCAGCTACTGTAATACTTTTCTTTACTTTCAGCCGTTCTAATATCCGTTCAAACCTTTGCTCTGTTAACATAATGCCCTCTGTGCATATAATAAACTATACTATATGTTCTTTCTCTTTTTCCAATACGAGGGTCATCTTTCAATCTATATTTTTTGATGACCCTCGTATTTACTATTTGACACTATTCTATCATTTTTTCACTTTATATGCTTCACTTTTTTTTGCTTTTTTCTATTTTTCTGTTTCCCGCTGAGGACAAACAGTTTTTTATTCTTTATATTTTTATACTTTTTAAGCTTTCTTTTTCAATACTCCGAGCAGCAATGCCGACACAACTGTTCCCGCAACAAGCGCGATCAGATATTGAAGCGGATTTCCTACAACCGGGAATACGAAGATTCCGCCGTGCGGCGCCATCAGCGTACAGTTAAACGCCATGGAAAGCGCTCCTGCAACCGCCGATCCTGCGATACAGGCCGGGAGCACATGAAGGGGATCAGATGCAGCGAACGGGATCGCTCCTTCTGTAATGAAAGCAAGACCCATAATAAAGTTTGTCGGACCTGCGTCTCTTTGTTCTTTTGTAAATTTGTTTTTAAAGAGCATTGTCGCAAGCGCGATCGCGCACGGCGCCGTCATTCCTCCGACCATAACCGCCGCCATAATGTCATAATTTCCCGCCGCGATAGACGCAGTGCCGAACACATATGCCGCCTTATTAAACGGACCTCCCATATCGATCGACATCATTCCTCCGACGATCATTCCGAGAAGGATCTTGCTCGTTCCGCTCATGCTGGAAAGTCCCGCATTCAAAGCGGTGTTGATGCCTCCCATAACCGGTTCGACCGCAAACGTCATCAGTAATCCCATGATCAAAATACCAAATACCGGATACAATAATACAGGCGCGATTTTCTCGACTGCTTCGGGCAGCTTGCCGCACACTTTTTTCAGACCTACGATAATGTATCCTGCCGCAAATCCTGCTACAAGCGCTCCTAAGAATCCTGATTTTCCGCCTGCTGCGATCATTCCGCCTACAAATCCGACTGCAAGCGCCGGACGATCTCCGATCGCCATCGCGATGTAGCCCGCAAGCACCGGAAGCATAAATCCAAACGCAACTCCTCCGATCTGTTTAAACAAAGCCGCAGCCGGCGTGATCGTACCAAAAGCCGCTCTTTCATCCGCCGGAAGAGAATTAAGGTCGATACTTAAACCGTCGATCAAAAATGCGATCGCGATCAGGATTCCTCCTCCTACTACAAACGGAAGCATATGAGAAACGCCGTTCATAAGCTGTGTATAAATTTTATGTCCGATTCCTCCTGATTTTCCTGACGAAGACACCGCTGTCGAAGAGGACGTTTCGTTTCCGCTGTGATATACAGGAACGTTGCCGGACATTGCCTGATCGATAAGCTGAGGCGCTTTACTGATTCCGTCTGATACCTGACAGATGATCACTTTCTTTCCGTCAAAACGATCCATCGGAACTTGCGCGTCTGCCGCTACAATAATACAGTCCGCTTCTTTGATCTCTTTCTCTGTAAGAACGTTTTTCGCTCCGCCCGAGCCTCTCGTCTCGATCTTCACGAAACAATCTTTTTCCTTCGCCGCTTTCTCAATACCTTCCGCCGCCATATAAGTATGGGCAATTCCTGTCGGACAGGACGTTACGGCAAGAATTTTAAATCCGTTTGCAGAAGCTTCGTTCATATCTGCAAGACGCTCGTCAATATCGCCCTGCTCCGCATCTGCCTTATCGATAATATCAAGAAATTCATCGGCGCTTTTTGCATTTCTCAGCGCATCGGCAAATACTTCATCCATCATCAGTACCGACAGCTTGCTCAACACGTCCAAATGTACGTTATCTTTCGTATTCGGCGCTGCGATCAAAAACATCAGCGTAACCGGCTGTCCGTCCAATGCGTCGAATTCTACTCCGTCTTTTACTACCATTGCCGCAAGACCCGGTTTCGTTACCGCATCACATTTTCCATGAGGAATGGCAATTCCTTCTCCGATTCCTGTGGTGCTTTCTTCTTCTCTTGCGTATACTTGTTCTCTGTATGCTTCACGGTCGTTGATCTTTCCGCTTGCAACCATAAGATCAATAATCCTGTCAAGCGCTTCACTTTTCGTTTTCGGAGTCTCGTTTAACGAAATACTCCTTTTATCAAGCAGATCTGTGATCCTCATTCTCAAAACCTCCTGTTCATCTTCGTTTTCTTCCGTTTATTTTTTTGCTTATTTGCTTCTGTTTATTTATGTTTGATTCTGTTTGCTTATGTTTGGCTCTGTTTGTTTCTTTCTAACTCTGTTTGTTTCTATTTATTACTGTTTACTTCTGTTTGTTTCTGTTTACTTTTCTTTTCTGCTTACATCTTTACTGTACATAGTTCGTTTTTATTCATTTTGAAACCTTTTCGTACAGATCCATGATTTCTTCTTTTGTTGCAAGATATTCAGAAAATGCACTTGCACTTCCTGCGGATACCCCCATATAAAATGCGTGTCTATAATCTTTCTTCTCGATCCATCCTGCCGTAAATCCGGCAACCATGGAGTCGCCTGCACCTACTGCATTTACCAAAGTTCCTTTTGGCGCCGGAGCTTCATACACACTGCCGTCTTCCGCTACGAGTACCGCGCCTTCACCTGCCATAGAGATCAGAACGTTTCTCGCGCCCTGCTTTTGAAGTTTTTTCCCGTAAGGAATCACCTCTTCTCTTGTCGTCAGTTTGACATCGAACAATTCTCCCAGTTCATGATTATTCGGCTTGATCAAAAACGGCTTGTATTTTAATACATTAATAAGCAAATCTTTTGTAGCGTCTACAATAAACGTTACATTTTTATGCTGAAGCCGTTCCATGATCGTACTGTACATGTCCGCCGGCATCGACGCCGGAATGCTTCCCGCAAGAACAAGAATATCTCCCTCTCCCAAAATATCCAGTTTCCTCAATAGTTCTTCGATCTTCTCTTCGCTTATTTCCGGCCCTGAACCGTTAATTTCCGTACCGTCAATATTTTTCAGTTTCAGATTGATCCGTGAAATCCCACTGTCGATCTTAATAAAATCAGAACGGATTCCCATCGCTTCTACTTCTCTGATAATCTCTTCTCCCGTAAATCCTGCCGCAAATCCAAACGCTGTACTGTCAATTCCGAGATTCATTAAAATTGTCGATACATTGATTCCCTTTCCTCCGGGAAGGATCAATTCCGAATCCGTCCGGTTCGTAAGTCCAAGCTGAAAATCATTTACAGAAACGATATAATCCAAGGACGGATTAAATGTAACTGTATAGATCATCTCCATTCCTCCTTTTCTTTTTGCGTCTTTTTGTTTTCTTGATGTCATTATATAATCATATTCAGTCAAATTCAATCATAATAATTCACATAGTTTTCATTTTATTTTCGTTGAATTTGCACAAATATAATCTTTTTTGACTTATTTTGACCGAATTAAATATAATAACCGGACAGAACACAAATATTTATCTGCATTCTGCCCGGTTATTTATAGTTATTTGTATTCATTTATATCTGAGCAAACAGATCTCTGTCGCGTCAGACATCCTGCTTGTCCCATGACATGTCTATCTCAGACGATCCGAAATTTTTCTCGATCAAACCGCAATACTCTTTATACTCTTCCTCTTCGGAAAAGTTTTCTTTTAAAGCGTCCCGAACCCCTTTATAATACCACTCCAACGCCGCTTTGCTTTTCATCCGAAAACGCTCCCATAACTTCTCTCCTACAACCGGATAATCTCTGTCGATATCCCGCATATTTGAAAGCTTATCTGCAAGACCGATCAACTGTACTTCTCTTTGTGCGTCTTTTAATCTGGCGATCGTCGCGCTCTTGCGTTCTTTCCAGCTAAGCGTCTTATCCTCACTTTCCTGCGCTACAAGCTCTGCAACTCTGTCTCCGAAACGGAGCTTCAAAACGTCTTTTGTAATCCCCCTGCAGTCTTCAATCGTATCATGCAGCACCGCCGCACATATCACTTCTTCATCATCTGTCATTGCCGATACAATCTCTGACACCTCTATCGGATGAACAATATAAGGTTTCTTCGTACCTTTTCTCAACTGTCCCTCGTGTGCCTTTGCCGCAAATTCGATCGCCTCATTTATCATACCGCATCCTCCGCTTTCTTAATTTTCGCACAATTCACTTTTCTCGATAAATTTATTTATAAATTTTAGCACAACCGTAATCTAAGTACAAGACAATTACGACGTTCAGCTTTTCCTCATTTGCGCCTCTTAATTTTTCCTGATATACTGTTCTCTGACAATCAATTATTTTGAAAGGTACGAAAACAATGAAGAAAAAATATGTCCTTATCACCGGATCTTCCAGAGGAATAGGGCGCGCCTGCGCCGTCGCCTTTGCCAAAAACGGTTATCATGTATTTATAAATTGTAAAAACTCAGTCGAACAACTGGCTGAAACCGAACATGAAATTCTTGCTTCCGGCGGCGGCTGCACAGCTCTCCCCGGCGATGTAAGCGATCCCGACGTTGTCCGCAGCATATTTTGCAAAATAAAAAAAGTCTGCCAAGGCGTTGATGTCCTCGTCAACAATGCCGGAATTTCCCATTTCGGCTTATTAAGCGATCTTTCCGACTCGGAATGGAAAAATCTGATCGACACAAACCTTTCTTCTGCATTTTACTGCTGCAGAGAAGCTATCCCTCATATGGTATCTGAAAAATGCGGGAAAATCATCAATATTTCTTCCATGTGGGGAACGGCGGGCGCTTCCTGTGAAGCCGCTTATTCTGCTTCCAAATCAGGACTCCACGGCCTGACAAAAGCTTTGGCAAAAGAGCTTGCGCCAAGCGGCATTTCGGTAAACGCCGTTGCCTGCGGCGTCATTGACACAGATATGAACTCCCGCTTAAATGAAGAAGAAAAAAATATGCTTTGCGAAGAAATTCCCGCCGGCAGATTCGGAACTTGTGAAGAAGTTGCAAGGACAGTCCTTGCCCTTGCCGAAAGTCCCGCCTATCTCACCGCACAGATTATAGGCATTGACGGCGGATTTTTATAAACAAAGCACAAAATGGATCAATCCCGAAAGTACCAAAAGGCACATTCCGGGATTGATCCATTTTGTAACATTACTTATCTGAGCGCATATTTTATATAGATCAGATAAAAAATTCAGGAGGATATTACTTTGCCGTACTCAATCATGCTTGACGCCGGACATGGAGGTTGTAGATAACGCAAGTGATGAAAACAACGAAAATACAAGGAGAAAGGCAACTGTTGTACCTATTAAAATAGAATATGTGTGAGAGGACAAGCCTTTCAGTAATGTAGACGTTCAGAAATGAGCGTCTATTTTTATACCCAAAATGAAAGGAGCATTAGATTTATGAAAAAGACATGGAAACGATTGTGTACGGGCTTCTTAGCTCTTGCAACTGTCGTTACTGCTTTACCGACTACACCCGTTCATGCAGAAAGCAAGCAATACTGGACAGAAAGTGCCGAGCGTGTCGGTATCATTGAAAAAGTAATGAATGACGGTTCTATCGGTTCGACATTCAATGAGGGCTATATGAAAGTCGAGGGCGAAACTGCCTATTGTATTGACATCAATACAGATTTTAAGAATGGCTACAAGACCAGAGCTGACGCAAGCTCACGCATGAGTGCAGACCAGATTTCAGATGTGGCGTTATCCTTAGAGTATGTCAAACAGTATGGCGAAGCTCACAAGGAATTGAACTACAAACAAGTCTATCTGTTGGAACAATGTGTAGTCTGGCAGAGATTGAGCGTACATCTTGGCTGGCAATGTGATAACGTGCGAGCTTCTTATAATGAAATTCCAAAGGCTACGCAGGACGAAGTTTTCTCTGGTGCAAAAGCCTTTGTCAAAGAGAATAAAGGACGCTATGAATGTGGCGGTTATATCTACTCTGGCGAGGGGCAGGAATTAGGGCAATTCTGGGCGAAACTGAATGTTGGAAATGCGAAACTGCAAAAGACTTCCAGTAATACCAGCATTACAGACGGTAACGGGAATTACTCTGTTGCTGGTGCAACATACGGTGTCTTTTCTGATAAGGACTGCACGAAACAGCTTGCCACCCTTACGACTGATGAAAACGGAAATACAGATGTTGCAGAGGTAACGGCTGGCACAGTCTATATCAAGGAATTATCCGCACCAGCAGGATATAAAGTGGATAAAACAATCTATTCATTGACAATCAAAGCTGGCGAAACAGCAACCTTGAAAGTATCAGATACACCAAAAGTAACAGACACTTTGATTGAGCTTTTCAAAATAGATATGGAAACACAGAAAGACAATCCGCAGGGGAACGCTTCTTTAGCAGGTGCGGAATTTACATGGAAGTATTATGCTGGCTTCTATAATAAAGACAATCTCCCTGCCGAAGCTAATCGTACATGGGTTACAAAGACAATCGCTGAAACAGACAGCGACGGGACAACTCACTACATCACAAAATTAGCGGACGCATACAAGGTGTCTGGCGACAGCTTCTATATGCAGGAGGGCAAAGCCGTTCTTCCACTTGGGACACTAACCGTTGAGGAAACAAAAGCTCCAAACGGCTACTTGTTAGACGGTGCATATATGCAGGCTGGCGATAAGTCCGAACAGATAAAAGGCTTATATGTAACACAGATTACCGAGGACGGCGACCTTGCCGTACTATCTGGAAGTAACCAGTTTTCCGTATCTGACAAGGTTATCCGTGGCGGTGTGAAAATTCAGAAACGAGATTTAGAAACGGGCAATACAAAGCCACAAGGAAGTGCTACCTTGAAAGATACTGCTTTTGACATCATTTCCTTAAATGATAATGCGGTATTGGTTGAGGGCAAGTTATACAAGAAAAATGAAGTGGTAAAGACAATTCGTACCGATATTGAGGGTGTCGCTTCTACTTCTTCCGACCTTTTACCTTACGGAAATTTCCGTATCGTTGAAAGTGAAGCTCCCGACGGTTACTTAACTGACGGTGCAAAACCGATTGATTTTACAATCACAGAAAATGGAAAAATCGTGGACTTAACCGACGAAGCCCATTCTATCTACAATCAGATTAAGCGTGGGGATATTGAGGGTGTAAAAATCGGTGCAGGCACACACAAGCGTCTTGCTGATATTCCCTTTAGGATCACAAGCAAGACAACGGGCGAAAATCATGTAGTGGTAACTGATGATAACGGGCAATTCTCCACTTCTGCTGACTGGGCTTCTCATAAGCACAATACCAACGCAGGAAAGACCAGCGAGGACGGTGTGTGGTTTGGAACTTCTGAACCAGACGACAGCAAGGGTGCATTACCTTATGATACCTATATCATTGAAGAATTACGCTCTGATAGTAACAAAGGCTTTGAACTTATCCCACCTTTTGAAATCGTGGTATCAAGAAATAACCTTGTGATTGATTTAGGAACGCTGACTGATGAATACGAAAAAGAAATCTCTATCCATACCACAGCGACCAGCAAGGACGGCGAAAAGACTATCCTTGCAGGAAAAGAGGTAACAATCGTTGATACTGTCAAATTAGACGGACTTACAAAAGGCACAAAGTATCAGCTCAAAGGCTGGCAGATGTTAAAGGAAGAAAACGCCGAGCTTATCATTGACGGGAAACGTGTAGAAAACGATTATACCTTTGTCGCTGATGATGAAGAAATGAAAGTGGAAATTTCCTATACATTCAATGCGTCTGCTTTAGGTGGCAAGAACCTTGTTACCTTTGAAGAATTGTATGATTTCAGCAATCCAGACGAACCCGTGAAAGTTGCAGAACACAAGGACATTGAGGACGACGGGCAGACGGTACTTATCACAGAGCGTATCATCAAAATTCATACGACTGCTACCGACAAGGAC
>ENA-OQJF01000025-OQJF01000025.1-human-gut-metagenome-genome-assembly--contig:-NODE-25-length-40100-cov-8.659520_pt1 | contig 40100 bp, 39 predicted proteins | sample MGYA00242595_ERZ504761 | MGnify/ENA primary metagenome ERZ504761 (study PRJEB26092, sample SAMD00036367) | human gut metagenome | host: Homo sapiens | study: EMG produced TPA metagenomics assembly of...
CTTTCTTTCATGAATAGATTAGATTGAAAAGACAAGAATCGAAGGTAAAAGATGGACTACGGGTACTTTTTATCTATATGAATATGAAAACAATGTACGAAAGCGCAATGCGGGATTTCTGAAAAATCTACCGCCGCTATCAATCCTGTATTTTTCAGGCACACATCCGAAGCATCAGCCTTGAAAATGTTTTCGAGGCGGAAATGTATGCGTTCTTTTTCAAGGAAAATCAAATCTGCGCAAAACAGATCGCTCATTTTCCCATTGACTCCATGACACACAGCATACGTTTCTGCGCTCCGCAATCTTCCTTCCCCGAATGCCGCCGTCTCGAATCGATCGACGGGTTTTTCCTGAAATGTTCCGAGTCATCCTCCCTTTGGCTTACGCCGAACTGTCCTGAAAACATAGATTCAGATCAAATTCATTTTCTGGATACCGACTCCACGATTCAAAGCGACTCATATCCCGCCTCCCTATCCACCAGACCGGACAGCCCGCAGAACAACTCTCAGGAGAAGGCGAATCCTCTCACAAAAAGCGAATCACCGGATGAGACAAAACCTCCCACGAAAGACGAATCACCGGATGAACCAGAACCTCGCGCGAAAGACGAATCACCGGATGAGACAAAACCTCCCACGAAAGACGAATCACCGGATGAGACAAAACCTCCCACGAAAGACGAATCACCGGATGAACCAGAACCTCGCGCGAAAAGCGAATCAAATTCCTCCATCCGGGGAGAAGTGCGGCAAAATGAGATCTCAAAAACCGGTCTTTCTCTTCCGCGAAAACTATCGCTTTCCGATCTGACAGTTCTTCCTCGGAAATTTTGGTTTCTTTCAAACAACAGTTTTCTTCTGCACGGTTACCACAGTTACGGGCATCTTCTCCTTACCGAGCAAAACGGACGGCTCTGGCTCGGAGTTCCCGGCATATATGACTTAAGAGAAGCCCGCGCGGCAGACCTTTTCGGTTTCCCACGCTTCTGCAGATCTTACGCCGATTCTGATATGCTGACTGACGACGAGCGAAACGCAAACGCTGATTTCGGTCATTGGTTTCGCTGTGTCGGACTCCGGCCTAGATGATCCCGTTCATTTCCTGATAGAGACGTTTTGCATAACTATCTGTCATACCGCACACATAATCCGTCACAAGCAGCAGGCGGAGATACAATTTCTCCGCTTCGCTTTTGCCTTCTGATTGGATTCGGTATGCATTCTTATAATTATCCGATATAAACGATATTACTCTCCTGTCAATCGTTCCCTGCTTTTCTTTTGTATCGAAATACAAAGCCGCCTGTACAAGACGCTCCATCAAATAATCTATAACAGCCGACTCAGATACTTCCATCTTGTAGATTGCCATTGATGAAAAAACATATCTGTCCGCCATGTCTCCAAGCAGTTCCATCAGTTCTTCCCCGTTTGTTCCGTAAAACAGATCCTGACCGAACTTTCCCGACATGATCGCATCGTAATTCGCCATAAATCCTTCTGTCGCACAGTTAAGCAAAAATCCCTGTGCATTTACAATCCAATTTTTCACGGCGTAAGATTCCGGATCATGCACCCGCTTTTGTATTCCCCTCTCGTAAAGCTGCCGAAGTCTGTATGCGGGTCGAAACGTACCGTTTCGTTTCTTCTCTTCCAACTCTTTTAGTTCCCGCTCCAGATCCGCATATCGGATAAATCCTTTCACAAAAGAATCTTCAATATCCGCCGTCTTATAGGCAAGATCATCCGCCGCTTCCAACATATATGTCAGCGGATGCCGGTTTCTTCCCGCCCCTGTCTCTTTTGTCACTTTATGAAATATTTCCTCGTCCGCAAAATAATATCCCATCTTCCGGTCTTTTATATTTCCACTGTTCTCATCTATCTGCAAAGATGATCCGGGGTATTTAATGATCGTATTCAGGAGCGCATATGTCAGATTCATACCATGCTCATCGACAAGATAGTGCAGTCTTGTCACAAGACGAAGCGCCTGAGCATTTCCTTCAAAGTGAAAAAAATCCTGTTTCATCTGCGCGGTAAACATCTCGGAAACATTCTTTTGGCAAAACGTAAGTTTCGGAAGATTTCTTTCAAACCATTCCCGGATCGCAATTTCTCCAAAATGTCCGAACGGAGGATTTCCGATGTCATGGATCAAGCCCGCACACTCAAGTATATGAGAAATATCCTCTTTCATCTGAGGCGTAAATCCTGAGTTTTTCCGATGCTCCAGTATATTTTCTCCTATCGTCTGCCCCAGTGATTTCCCAAGCGAAGATACTTCCAGAGAATGAGTCAGCCTCGTCCTTACGAAATCGCTTTTATCAAGAGGGAAAACCTGCGTCTTATCCTGCAGCCGGCGAAAAGATGCACTTCCGATTATGCGGTGATAGTCTTTTTCAAATTCACTTCTTAGATCGCCCGCCTTTGCAAAATTCCCGCCTGCTCTCTCACGTTTTGTCGAAAGCAGCCTGCTCCATTCCATACGTTATCGTCTCCTTTCCTCCCGCAAACAGGCGGAAGCGCCAAAATCCACATTCCGAAGTTGTAAATGGCCGCCAAGTCTCAGGCAAGCCCGAACTTTGACATATCGCCGTTGCAAATCAACCCCACAGAAAACTCTGCGGGGCTGTATCACTTTCCTTATTGTTCAATTATCCGCCGAATTGAAACGAAACGTCAATCGAGATAAATCGGCGGTTCATACGCCTTGCCGAGTAAAGCTTTCTTACGTTCCTGAAGTCCGAGAAATGCCCACTCTGTCATATCTGTCCATTTATGGATCGTACGGTCATACACCTGAACGTATCCGATCCTTGTCGGATGCATCCGCACGCTGTTCGACTGGTATTCTTTTCCGGTGTACGGATTCACATCGCCTGCCTGAGTATCCTCATCCGCATCATCATGTGTAATGACCGGCTCAAAATCTTCCGTGCTCCCGCTTTCTGCAAATGCCGTTTCATCTTCTGCCGCATCTTCTGTCCATTTTGCATCCGACGAAACAGACTCATCTTGAACTACAGCTCCTGCTTTGTCGGCATGATCCGTATCGTTTTGATTTACATTTTCTCCGATACCGCTTTCTCCGACCGCATCCGTCTGCACTTCATTTTCTTTTGGTGAAACTTCTTTTTCCGCTTTTGACTGTGAATCTCTTCTTCTGAAAAAACTTCCGAGCCTGCGTTCTTTTTTCGGCTTTTCGAGTTCCTTTTTAATCTCTTCTATCGACTCGCCCGCCTGCACGTTCTTTTCAAGTTCATTCAACTCTTCATGAATTTCGTATAATTCGCCGATCGTCATATCGCGATCGTTCGATACCTCTTCTCCCGGTGTCTCTAACCCTTCCGTATCCGGCATACTCATATCCGCTTCTTTTTCCGGCTGGATATATTCTGCCTCCACAGATTCTTCCGGCTGGATATACTCTGCTTCCACAGGTTCTTCCGGCTGGATATACTCTGCCTCTACAGGTTCTTCCGTCTGAATATACTCTGCTTCCACAGGTTCTTCCGTCTGAATATACTCTGCTTCCACAGGTTCTTCCGGTTCAATATACTCTGCTTCTGCCTTGTTTTGTGCAAACTCTTCTGTATGCTCAAACATCTCCGGCACAGTCTCTTCGATCAGTTTTTCTTCCGGCTCTGCATACTCCGCTTCTGCCTGCTCTTTTGCTGTCAGCTCTTTATGACCGGAGGCTTCTACAGCTTCAACTCTCGCTGCCGCCGCACGCTCCAACGCCGCAATGCTTCTTACTTCCCCTGCCCCTTCTGCCGACATGATACTCAAATGAAACGGACACTCAAGCATTTCCGCGATCATACGCATATCCTGTTCCTGAAAATTATCTCTGCCAAGACGCTGTGTCAGGTTCTGTCTCGACATTTTCTTCCCTGTTTTTTCCTCGATCAATTCCGCAAGCTGCTTGATCGTCATTCCTTTCCTTCCGAGAATGATCTTGACTTGTTCCCCAAATGTTAAATCCTGCATTTTTTCCTCCTTATGTATATTTATACTCTTTACCAACCCTTTACGGTATTCCCCATATACTTTATCCTATCTCTTTTTCCCAGTCTGCGTCAAGAGATTTTCCGCAATGCGGTTTTTAGAACCAGCGCGGACCGGACTGTTGCTTATACTTATACTTATGCGATTCTTCTGCACGGTACTGTCAGGCTTTTTATTGAAGAAGATATTCTTCCAGTGTCAGATTCTTTTTCATGATCTCTTCCGCCGCCGTTTTCCCTACATACCGATAATGCCACGGTTCATAAATGATTCCCGTGATATCCACCTTTTCCGGAGGATATCTTAAAATAAATCCATATTCCCAACAATGTTCCATCAGCCATTTTTGTTCGTCCGTCTCTCCCTGCCGGTCATCCAGACCTTCATACTCGGACGCTATAATATCCACTGCAAGTCCGGTCGCATGTTCGCTCGTTCCCGGAACTGCCACTGACTTTTTCGTCTCATCATAAGCTTCCAAAGGCGTACGTCCGTTTGCCATCCAGTCCTGCATGGTTGCATTAAACACTTCCTTCTGCTTCTCAGAAGAACGGTAAGCGGAAGCAACATACATACTAAGTCCCGCTTTTGCCCCATCGTCAAGCATCTGCCGAAGAGGTTCTTCGATACGCGCATCGACAAACCGTTCGCTTTCCAACTCCACCATAGATTCCGGCACATAAGAAACATCCAGAGGATGAGAGTCGTTGACAAGAACCAATGCCCACCCTTCTTTGTCGCTTCCTAAAGCCTCTGCGCTGTTATTCGCCGCCTCATGCTTCATGATCTCTTCTTTCAGCTCATTTGTTTTCTTTTTTAATTTTCTTTTTCTGCGGCAAATTCCGCTTTATTTTTTGACAAAACCGACTTCGCGGCAACTCCTGTACACAGAACTCCCGCCACAAGACCGATCGCTATGCCGATGACCAACATTCGTCTCAGCCGGAATTCTCCGGTCAATTTTTTCATAATTTCAACTCCATATCTATATCGGCGGCAATCTCTTTCTCTGTAGAACAGATCGCCATTTTATATAGTTTATTCGGATGCTCATATTCCCGGTAATAATAATCTTGCCGAAACAGATCCGGTTTCCGTATCAAAACCGGCGGATTTCCCAATCGTATCTCAAACGAGTCAAGCGAAAGCTTCATACCGAATCTTGTCGCTTTCAAAAAACTTTCTTTGAGCACCCAGTATCTGTAAAATATATCCGCCCTCTCCTCCGGTGTCTTTCCCGACATCACTGCCTCATATTCCGAACCGCAAAAATACCGTTTTGCCAAATGCTCCCGCGCCCTGCCGATCTGCTGAATATCACACCCGACCTGTATGCGTTTTCCCTCTGCCAAATCCCCTCCCATACAGACGGCACACATGACAAACTCCCCTGAATGTGACAGGTTAAACACTGTTTCCTTCGGAAGTCTGTATTTCTTCCTCAACTTCTCCCACAGACTCCATGCCGCCACGCTCTGCACTCTCTTTAAAGGATCTGCCTGCGCCATTGCCTTTTCTTTCCGAAAACGGGGAAGCCGTTCAAAATATTTTATATATATTTCTTTATCGTAAAGCGGCGTAATGTCCGCCGCCCATCCCTTTACCATACTTTTCCTTATCTGTCTCTTAAATATCTCACTTCAAACGTTTCAATCGTGATCGGTTTATTAAACAATGTTCCCTGTGCATAATCACAGCCGATCTCCCTGAGTACATTAAACTGATCCTGAGTTTCCACGCCCGCTGCCTGAACAGACGCTCCCAACTGTCTGCATATGTCGATAACAGCCTGCGCCACGATCCGGCTCCTTCCGTTTCCGACAATATTTGAAATCACGCTCTTATCCAGTTTCAATCCGTCGAACTCCATAAGAGACAAGATCGAAAAACTTGAATCTTTTGCACCGAAATGATCCAAGATCACTCTTACATTTCCTTTTCGTATCTTACTGCTCGTCTCTGCCAGCATCTCCTGATTCATATCGCTGCTTGATTCCGAAACTTCAACTTCGAGATACTCGCATCTGACATGATGTTTTTCTATGAGATGCAGCATTTTATCCGCAAGTCCTTCCTGCCGAAGAGTTGCCCCTGCAAAATTCACCGAAACCGGGATCATCGGAATATCTCTTACTTCCCATTTATGAAGCGTTTTGCACACTTCCTCAAACACATAAAGATCAAGGTAATGGGAAAGTTTTGTTTCTTCCAGCATATTAAGATATCTTCCCGGATCTACTATTCCGAGATCTTTGTGATGATAGCGCACAACCGCTTCCGCTCCGCCGACCTCGCCTGTGAGCGTATCGATCTTCGGAACAAGACATACGATAAAATTCCCGTTTTCAATATCTTGTAAAAGATCTTCTTTTATGATCGGTTCGTGATGTCCTTTTTGCAAATTTTTGTAATATTTTCTTTTTTCCTCGCGCATCATCACTTCCGCGTTGTTGACAAGCTTGTCTACCTCGATATCGATCTTCTCCCACGCATAGCCGATAGAAACAAGTCCGAGACTGATATTGTCAAGCTTTGTATGCACCGCATGAACCTGTTTTGTAAAATCCTGATAAGACGTATTTTCTACAAGCACGAGATACTCATCTCCCGTCAGCCGATATGCTTCCCCACTGTGAAAATACTCCTCCAGAACTTCTCCGACACGAATTACGACTTCGTCTCCGTAATCTCTCCCGAACTCTTTATTAAAATTTTTCAGTCCGTTGATATCGACGGAAAGCGCGCCGATCGATTTTAATTTCTTCTCATCCACAGTATCAAAATAGTGAACAAGACTGTTTCTGTTCAAAAGACCGGTAAGATCGTCATGATAACTCAGATATTCCTGCTGCTTCTGCATCTTCTGCAGTGCGATTGCCTGCGGAATATACTGAACGATAGCGCGCATCAAGTCGATGGTGCAGCCTCCCCGTCTGACTCCGACAACCGCAAGAACAGCAGTCACATCTTCACTGATCGGAAGAAACACGCTATAATCCCGAGCCGTCGTATCGGTAATCTCTGTTTTCATCCATTTCGGCTGACGCTCTTCCGGGAGAAGTTTCATCCGATCACGCTGCCACTCGATATTCTCATCGCACCACTCGTAGATCGTCTCGATGTCTCCTCTGTCTTTTTCAATATAATAAGCATACTCCGCATCATAATAGCTGCGAACCGTACTTAATATTTCGTTTACGATCTCGCTAAGAGACCGGATTTTGTAACCTTCACTCATAATTCCCCGCCCGTTTCATTTTCTTTGATCTGTAAATCCATATATTTATTTAAACTGTTCTGTCTGACATTTTTCTGTGCATTTTAATGCAAATAATTTACTTGCATAAGCATTATTATTTTAGTATACAGCCATATAAAATGCAAGATAAAAAAAGAGCCAGTCACTCGTGATCTGACTCTTTTTATCTGTTTCTTTTCACAAACATGCTATCGATGTATCCTTTCGACAACCGTAAGCATCTGTCACACTTAATAGTGGATCAGGTCTTTCGCTCCCTGTGCAAGTTTCAGGCGGTTCATCGCCCGAGCAAGAGATGCCTGCGTGTGGTAATATTCCTGAATGCTTTGTTTCTGCCGCATCCGCTCTTGTGCATGTTCCCTTTGTTCTCTGGCATGACGCACGTCAATATCTTCCGGGCGTTCCGCCGTATCGACGAGCAGTGTCACACGGTTATTCACGATCTCCGCAAAACCTGTTCCGACTGCGATTTCCGTCACTTCACCTTCTGTTGATTCCATGCGCGCAATACCGACAACAACGGCGATCACCATATTTTCATGGTGCGCCAGTACGCCTTTTTCTCCGTCCGGCGCCGGAATCGTCAGTTTCTTACATCTTCCATTGAAAAATACTTTATCACTTGCTATGATTCTCAATCCAAATGTATCCATAATACACCTCTGCCTACTCCGCCGCCTTTGCTTTCTCGATCACATCGTCGATTGAACCTACATTGAAAAATGCCGACTCAGGATACTCGTCCATCTCTCCGTCGATGATCATCTTAAATCCTCGGATCGTCTCTTTCAGCGGCACATATTTTCCCGGAACTCCGGTAAACGTCTCAGCCACAAAGAACGGCTGCGACAAAAACTTCTGGATTTTTCTCGCACGCATAACGGTTGCTTTATCTTCATCCGACAACTCTTCCATACCGAGGATTGCGATAATATCCTGCAGTTCTTTATATTTCTGAAGAATCGCGATCACTTTGTTCGCCACTTCGTAATGCTCTTCCCCAACGATCTCCGCTTCCAAAATACGGGAACTTGACTCCAGAGGATCAACTGCCGGATAGATACCTTGCTCTACCACTTTTCTCGAGAGAACCGTCGTCGCATCCAAATGAGCAAACGTCGTTGCCGGAGCCGGGTCTGTCAAGTCGTCGGCAGGAACGTATACCGCCTGTACGGAAGTAACCGAACCGTTTTTCGTTGACGCGATCCTCTCCTGAAGTTCTCCCATTTCCGTAGCAAGCGTCGGCTGATATCCGACCGCCGACGGCATTCTTCCAAGAAGCGCAGACACTTCCGATCCCGCCTGTGTAAAACGGAAAATATTATCAATAAACAACAAAACATTTCTGTGTTCTTCATCGCGGAAATATTCTGCCATAGTAAGCCCTGTTTCCGCCACGCGCATACGCGCTCCCGGCGGCTCGTTCATCTGACCGAACACTAACGCCGTCTTTTCAAGAACTCCCGATTCTTTCATCTCTGTCCACAAGTCATTTCCTTCACGGGAACGCTCTCCTACTCCTGTGAATATGGAGTATCCGCCATGCTCTGTCGCTATGTTTCGGATCAGCTCCTGAATAAGCACCGTTTTTCCTACTCCGGCGCCGCCAAACAGTCCGATCTTTCCCCCTTTTGCATAAGGAGCAAGAAGATCGATTACTTTGATTCCCGTTTCCAGGATCTCAACAACCGGGCTTTGGTCTTCAAATGTCGGAGGATCTCTGTGAATCACCCACTGATCTGCATCTGTGATCTGTTCGCCGTCATCTACCGTCTCTCCAAGTACGTTAAACAATCTTCCCAGCGTCTTCTCTCCGACCGGAACTTTAATCCCCGCTCCTGTTGCAGTTACTTCCATGTCTTTGTGAAGCCCTTCGCTTGCAGCCAGCATCAGACAGCGAACTTCATTGTTTCCGAGATGCTGCGCCACTTCCATAACACATTTCTTTCCGTTATTTTCAACTTCCAAAGCGTCTTTGATAAAAGGAAGGTTCCCGTCTTGAAACACAACGTCTACAACAGGACCCATAACCTGTATGATTTTTCCTTTATTCATGATCTTTCTCACTTTCTTAGAACTATAGCGGCATTCTGCCGCCTGTTTGACATACTGATCTTCCCGAGGTATCAGCCCCGGCTTTTTTCTGCTGCATTTCTATTTTCGCTGTGCCCTTGCCCCGCTGCACACTTCTGTAATTTCCTGTGTGATCGCCGCCTGCCTTGCTCTGTTATATATGATCGACAAGTCATGGATCAGACTTTTCGCACTGTCTGTCGCAGATTTCATCGCCATCATGCGGGCGTTATGTTCGCTTGCATATGCTTCCACAAGCGCTCCGTAGACGATTCCGGTCACATAATTCGGAATGATACTATCCATTACCGCTTCTGCAGACGGATACAGCGCGATTGCTTCTCTGTGCACGTTCAACGGCATTTTCATTTCGTTAAACGAGCTTCTTTCAAGCGGAAGAAGCTTCATTACTTCTGCTTCTGCCTGAACAGAATTTTCCATCCTCGTATAAACAATATAGATCTCGTCCAATTCCCTCTCCCTGAACTGGTCGAGCAGAACCGCGGCAATATCCCTCGCCCTGTGCATCGTCGGATTTTGTACCGTATATTGAAAATTGGTATCGATCTGCACGTCCCGCTTTGCAAAGTAATGACGACCGAGTTCTCCTACGATAAACAATTTATGAATCCCCGGACGGGCCAGTATCTCTTCTTCTAATTTCACGATATTATGATTATACGCCCCTGCCAGTCCTTTATCCGCCGTAATAACGATCGAACCGATCTTGCGCTCTCCTTCCGGAACATTCTCGCGCGCCGAAAAATATCCATGATGCAAGTCCGGCAAATGTCTGAGTATTCTCGATATTTCGCCTTGCAGGCCATAAAAGTAAGGCTCTGTATCCGCAAGTTTTTTCTTCGCATGGGTCATTTTCGACGAAGAGATCATATACATCGCGTTCGTAATCTTCATCGTATCTTTTACACTGTTGATACGGCTTTGTATCTCTCTGATATTTGCCATATTATCACCTGCTCTTTTTAAATTCCTCTGCGATCAACACAATCTGATCGATCAATTCATCAGACAACACTTTTTTCTCTTCGATCTCTTCGCCGATATTTGGGTATTTCGTATCAAACCACGTCATGAGATCAAGACGGAACTGACGTATTTCTTTTTTATCGATGCCGAGGAATATTTTGTGTGTCGCGGCACAAAGAGTAATTACTTTTTCATGCAGTGACATCGGATGATATAACGGCTGTTTCAAAAGTTCCATCAGTCCGCTTCCATATTCCAGCTGTTCCTTCGTCGCAGGATCCAGGTCCGAGCTAAACTGTGTAAACACTTCCATCTCTCTATACTGCGCGAGATCGATACGGATACTTCCCGACGCTTTTTTCATCGCCTTCGTCTGTGCCGCCCCGCCTACACGCGATACGGAAAGACCGACATTTACCGCCGGACGCATGCCCGCCGCAAACAATCCGCTCTCCAAAAAGATCTGTCCGTCTGTGATCGAGATCACGTTCGTAGGAATATATGCAGATACGTCTCCTGCCTGTGTCTCGATGATCGGCAGCGCAGTGATCGAACCGCCGCCGTTTTCATCACTTAATCTGCTTGAGCGTTCCAGCAGTCTTGAGTGAAGATAAAATACATCTCCCGGGTAAGCCTCTCGTCCCGGAGAACGTCCGAGCAAAAGGGAAAGCGCCCTGTATGCAACCGCATGTTTTGACAGGTCGTCATACACGATCAATACGTCTTTTCCTTTATACATAAAGTATTCTGCCATTGCGGTTCCCGCATATGGAGCAATATACTGAAGCGGCGCGCAGTCGCTTGCCGTTGATGACACGACGATCGTATAATCAAGAGCGCCGTTTGTCTTTAATGTATTAACAACTTTTGCTACCGTAGACGCTTTCTGTCCGATTGCAACATAGACACAGATCACATCTTTGTCTTTTTGATTCAAAATCGTATCAAGAGCGATCGACGTTTTCCCTGTCTGTCTGTCTCCGATGATCAGCTCTCTTTGCCCTCTTCCGATCGGAAACATAGAGTCAATAGAAAGGATTCCCGTCTCCATCGGAACACTGACAGATTTTCTGTCAACGATTCCGGGCGCTTCCTGCTCAATCGGACGATAACCGTCGGCTTCTATACTTCCTTTTCCGTCTATCGGCTCGCCAAGCGCATTTACGACTCTTCCTATATAAGCGTCTCCAACCGGAACTCCGGCTCTCTTTCCCGTACGGGTTACTTTCGTTCCTTCACTGATTCTTGTATCGCTTCCGAAAAGAATACAGCCGATCTCGTTTCTTCGGATATCCTGAACCATTCCCTTCAATCCGTTTTCAAACGTAACGATCTCACCGTACATCGCATGATCTATTCCATAAATCGAAGCGATCCCGTCGCCTACTGTAATGACAGTTCCCACTTCACTGTCTTTGCTCATCATATCAAAATTCTCAATCTCTTCTTTTAAGATCGAAATGATTTCATTTGAGTTGATCGAACTCACCTCGCTCACCTCCGTGTTAATCTTTGTTCTAATCTGTCCAGACGGCCTTTCGTGCTCCTGTCATACTCATCGTTTCCTACCCGCAGAATAAATCCGCCTATCAGAGAATCATCTTTTTTCATCTCAATATACGCGCGTTTTGCTCCGTATTTTCTGCACAAAAACGATTCCATGCCTTTTTTTTGTTCTTCACTTGGAAGCGCCGTGTAAAAAAGAACCGCTCTTATGATCTGTTCCTCCTCATCTGCCCGCATATCGTATGCGTCAAAAATTTCTCCAAGCAGACGAACCTTACGATAACGGCAGACAATCTTCAGAAAGTTTCTCATTTCCCGCGGAAACACTTTATCTATGACCTGTTCCTTCTTCTCTTGACGAATCGTCGGATTGTCCAGAACATCTGTGATCTGCGGTACTTCCGAAAATATTTCACGAGTTTTTTCTATCGTCTCTTTCGGAATATTCAGTTCAAAAAGCGTTTCTGCGTATCTCACTGCCGAAGAAGAACAAATTACTTTTCTATTTGTTTTCATTTCCGTGTCCCTCTCCTGTTTCTCTTAGAAACTGATCGAACAACTGACTCTCTCTTTCTTCGTCCGACTTCCCGCCTGCAATCTTCGCCGCCGAAGCGATCGCAAGACCGGTGATCTCGCCCTTCAGTTCATGGATCGTTTTTTCCCGTTCAATGCGGATTGTCTCTTTTGCCGACGCGATCATGCTGTCCGCTTTGTTCCCCGCTTCTTCCAGAATACGGTCATACTCTGCCTTTGCGCTTTTTCTTGCATTTTCTACGATCTGAACAGACTCCTGTTTTGCTCCGTTTAACGCCGCTTCATATTCTTGTTTCATTTTAAGAGCGCCATCCTGCGCATCCTGCGCGCTCTGCAGTCCGTCTGCAATCAGTTGTTTACGTTTCTCCATAATGTCTGTCACAGGCTTGATCAGAAAATGTCTCAGCAAGAGATAGAGAATTATCACATTTATTATTGTATAGACAAGATTCATATTTATTTCTATCATCTTTTTCCCATGCCTTTCCCGTCATTTTCACAATGTAACATCTGACTTTATTAACCGAGAAGAATGATGATCAAAATTCCGATAATAAATCCATAAATAGCCGTTGCCTCCGCAAGCGCACATCCGAGAATCAGATTCTTACTGATCTTACTCTCTGCTTCCGGCTGTCTTGCGATCGCTTCTGCCGCTTTTCCTGTTGCGATACCGATACCGACGCCTGCTCCGATACCTGTCAATACTGCTACTGCTGCTCCGATTGCTATAATTGCTTCCATGTTTTTTGTTCTCCTTTAATTTTTTAATCTGTTTGATTGTTTTTTATTGATTGTTTTTTATTCTTAATCGTTTCCATCATTTGAAACAGCCCGGCTGTTTATCTTTTGATTCTATTCCATTTCCTCCGTCATAAATAACGCGGTCAGAAATACAAATACATATGCCTGAAGAAGCCCGTCAAAGATATCAAAATAGAAACTTACGGGGATCGGGCAAATAAGCGGCACAAAATATTTCAAAAGTTCCAGCACTACAAATCCCGCCAGCATATTTCCGAAAAGCCGCATACAAAGCGACAATGGGCGGATCACAATTTCCAATATCGTAATCGGCGCCACAACCGGAACCGGCTTTGCAAAATGTTTCATCCAGTGGACTACTCCGTTTTTATGAATTCCCGAAAATTCAATCACGCACATACTCATGATCGCCAGCGCCGCAGTCACATTCAAGTCTTTTGTCGGCGGTTTAAAACCTAACAATCCGATCGTATTCGACACTGCCAGATAAAGAAGTACCGTGATAAGATACGGCACATAAGCTTTATTTTCTTTTCCGATAATTCCTTCAAAGAAATCCTGCGCCCAACCGATCATTGACTCCAATGCAAGCTGTACCTTTCCGGGATTTTCAACCTTAAGGTTTCTTACTAATATAATGGATAAAAGAACCAAAACTGCCATAATGATCCAAGTGACAACAACCGATTCCGAAATTCCTCCTAAAACAGGAAGTTTCAAAACCGTTTTACAATTCAGTTCCTCCATCAATGTTTCTGTCAGATTTCCCGTATTGCTCCCTCCTTTTTCTTTGCTTTTTTATTACAGGCTTCCGTTCGTTTTGGGTATAAAAAAAGAGCTCTTTTCCATCGAGAACCGTTCCCCATCGAACCCCTGTTATATCTTCATCTCTTAGGTCCGACCGTTTTCGGTACAAGCCGTTTTTTCTGTATTTCCGGCTTCCCTAAAAGTCGAGTAAAACATTACACCCGAAGAATATTTTTGTCAATATTTCCACTTTATTTTCTGTTTTGGCAAAAAATCCGTTTTTTTCTTTCATTTTGCCACCTCATAACATAAAAAAAGATGAAAATTTATTCAATTTTCATCTCTCTTTTTTAACAATATTCTTTTTCTGTAAATTATCAAAAATTATATACAATGCACCCGCTGTTTTTGCAATATATTTTGTCGCTTTCCACAATCTTTATGTCTATTTTTTAACAAACATTGTCAAAAATAGACTTGTTTCTGTGATAATGTTTATAAAACCACATCTATTGTACCGACTGCCGTCTCCCAAGCGCCGCTTATGACGCCTGTTTCATATACCTTTTCTTCTTTCTGTCATCTGTCTCCGTTTTTTGCACTGCCTTTCGGCACTTTCTGCGATTTCTCCTGTATATCTTGCTCCACTTCCGAAGACTCTCTCGCAATTCTCAAAAAGTCTCTGTCATGCGCTTTTCTTCTCGGTATAAAGCTTCCTGCCACCTTTCCTTTTCCTCTGCTTTTCACATAGAAAAATCCAAGTACGGAAAATACAGCCGCGCCGATAAAATTAACGATCAAATCCTGCATCGTATCAAGCAGTCCGATATCAAGATATCCTCCCAATCCAAGAGATTGTCCGTTCACCGCAACATCTGTTATGTTTTGTATCGCATACGGCACATTATGTCCGCCCGGATCAAGCATAACAGATCGAATCGTATGGATAACCGTATCTTTCTGCATATCGAGTTCCATGATCATATCCATCCCAAACTCAAAAAACTCCCACACAACTCCGATCGTCATCGAAAAACAAAACGCTACGATTGCCGTAAAAAGCGGCGACAGTGAAAAAACCGTCCGGTCACTTCTGTTCAGCAGATCAACAAGCGAAAATCCGATCGCCGCCGCAAGAAAACCGTTCAATGTATGTAACACTGTATCCCAGAACGGAAATACAAGATAAAATTCACTGATCTCGCCGAGTATCTCTGCCGAAAAAATAAATACAAGAATGATAATCTCCAATGCTGTCGGCAGTTCCACTTTAAATGTAATCTGTGCCAAACTCGGAATCACAAGCAAAAGAAGCGTAAGTATACACAAAAATACATTTTCATAATTCCGATTCAAAAGTTGGAGCACGAGCATAATGATCACAAGCGCCCTCAATGTAAAATACACTATAGCCGAACTTTTATGTTCCCTTAGCTCCATGCTAAGAGCTGTTGTCCAATTTTTAAATTTTCCGGCCGCTTTCTTATTATCTCTTTTGCCATTTACGTCATTTACATTATCATTCTTATTTTTCTTTTCTCTCATAAACCTCTTTCCTCTGTTTCTGATCTTTCCTTATCAGACCCTTTGCCGCTTTTCTATTCAAGACCGCCTTCTTTACTTTTTTACTTTTACAGTTACATGTATAAAATTATACCTGCCGCTCCGCTTACGAGCATCAGCATGATCGGGTTGATCTTCCGCTTCCGCGACAAAAACAACACTCCTCCGAAAATAGCTACCGCGCCGATATCAAGCGATTCTTTCATTGTTTTTAAATCCGGATCTCCTGTTCCGAAAAAAGAAAGCAATATGATCGTTGCCGCGGCTGATACGATCAATCCCAGAGAAGCTGCTTTCAATCCGTTAAGCGTCTCAAAAATATAGACTGACTCTTTATGCTTCTGAAAAAAACGATACAGAGTCAATGAAATCGCAACTCCGCAAAAAACGCATCCGACTGTTGCCACAACCGCGCCTGCCGCACCTGCGATCTGCAAGCCGACAAACGTAGATGTATTCACTGCCAGAGGACCGGGCGTCATCTGAGATATCGTAATAATATCCGCAAATACTTTTTCTCCGATCCATCCCGCTTTTACTACAACTTCTTCATGGATCGAAGGGATTACCGCATACCCGCCTCCGATACTGACAAGGCCGATCTTCAAAAATGTCAAAAATAATTTTAAAAGAATTTCCATTTGTGACCTCCGCTTCTTACGTAAACCCGAAGGATACAAAGCCCGCAGCATACTGCCAGAATCAGCGCCACATTTACATCAAAAATAAAATTTGCTATAAAGGCGATCGGAATAAGGGAAAAAAGAAAAAATGATTTTTCTTTCAATATCACAGTGCACATATCTGCTACAACACTGACGATCAAAGCCGCAACTCCGGATTGCATTCCTTTTAAAACAGCGGCAACAATTTTATTTGCAATAAATAAATCATAAAATCCTGAAATGATTCCGAGAATCACAAGCGGCGGAATTACAGAAGCCGCACAGCTAATCACCGCCCCTGCCGTTCCCGCCGCCTTATACCCCGACAACGCCGCCAGATTCACCGCGATCGCCCCCGGACTTGACTGCGCCACAGCGGACATCTCCATCAGCTCATCTTCTGTAAATATCTTTTTCTTTTCAACAAAACTTCGGCGTACAAGAGGAACAACAACATAACCTCCGCCAAACGCAAACATGCTGATATAAATATTCACTGCAATCAGCCACAAGTAAATGCCCGGTGTTATTGACTTTTGTTCCTCATTGCTCATTGTGATTCCTTCCTCTTTCCTGCACCTTTCATTCCGGCATGCGTAAAATATATTCAAACGGGCATACCAAAAGATCAGTAAGGTTTCTCAGCCGCCTTGTTTCTTTGTTTTCATTCGTTTAATTACTTTCAAACGGGTAAATTCTTCACGCTCTTTTTCTTCCAAAGCATTCGTGATCGTATATACAAGTGATGTATACATCGGAATCGTGATATTCTGCAATGCATTTGCCCTCTTCTGCGTCTTTTTGATATTTCCCGCAAGGCGGTACGCCGCATTTTCTACCATAGACAATTTCACCGTCAGATCTTTTACCTTGCGGAATGCTTCTCTCGCCTTATCGATCGATTCACGGGTCGTACTAAATGAATACGTTGGCTTTCCGGCATCAGGCATATATTTGACATGAGGGATTTCCGTTCCCATAATACTGCGCGTCTGGATCGTGATCGAATTTTCGATCGGAACTGTATATGCAAGCATCTCAACATTGCTGATTCCGTTTTCGATGTTCGCCCTTTGCAGACATTCATACGCATAAGTGAACGTCGTGTCGATCTCTTCTTGGATCGTCCGTGCTTCATCGATCAGATCCATCAGTTCTCTGATCAGTATATTTCTTTTTTTATCCATCAGATCATAACCTTGCTTCGCCAACGCAAGCGAATTTTTCGCCAGCATAAGATTTCCTTTTGTCGGAAATGTACGCGGATCCATATGCCTCCTCCTTCCCCGCTTTTATTTTTACTCTGAAAGGATCAGTTTCTCTGCACCCTAACTTATTCTTCTTCAGACGGTTTATAATATTTATCAAGAATCTTCGTATCAACGCGGTCAAGCTCTTCTCTCGGCAAACGTCCGAGCAGTTTCCATCCGAGATCAAGCGTCTCCTCCATTGTACGGTTTTCATTCATTCCCTGACCGATATATTTTTCTTCAAATTCTTTTCCGAACTCAAGATACTTCTTATCAATAGGCGACAATTCATCCTCACCTATAACAGACGCCAGATTTCGGGCATCTCCGACTTTTGCATATGCGGAGAACAACTGATTTGCCAGATCCTGATGATCTTCTCTCGTATATCCCTCGCCGATACCGTCTTTCATAAGACGGGACAATGACGGAAGAATGTTGATCGGCGGATAGATCGACTGTCCGTTAAGGGGACGGTCAAGTACAATCTGCCCTTCTGTAATATATCCCGTCAGATCGGGAATCGGATGTGTGATATCGTCATTTGGCATCGTAAGAATCGGAAGCTGTGTTACAGAACCGTTCACTCCCTGTACGATCCCCGCTCTTTCGTAAATCGTGGCAAGTTCACTGTACAAGTATCCCGGATAACCTTTTCGGCTCGGAATCTCACCTTTTGACGAAGAAACTTCACGCATCGCTTCTGCAAAGGATGTCATATCAGTCAAGATTACAAGAATATGCATATTCTGTTCAAACGCCAGATATTCCGCCGCCGTCAATGCCACTTTCGGCGTGATAAGACGTTCCACAACAGGATCGTTCGCCAGATTCAAAAACATGGCTACGTGATCCGCAACCCCGCTCTCCTCGAACGTATTGCGGAAGAAATCCGCCACATCATGCTTTACACCCATTGCCGCAAATACGATCGCGAACTTTTCATCTGAATTTTCTCCCAGAGACGCCTGTTTTACAATCTGCGCCGCCAGTTGGTCATGGGGCAGACCATTTCCCGAAAAGATCGGCAGTTTCTGTCCGCGGATCAGCGTCGTCAGTCCGTCGATCGCAGAAATTCCTGTTCTGATATAATTTCGAGGATACTCTCTCTTCACAGGATTGAGAGGAGATCCATTCACGTCTCTTCTTAACGTAGAAGCAATCGGTCCAAGTCCGTCGATCGGATTTCCGATCCCGTTAAACGTTCTGCCAAGTATATCCGGCGAAAGCGCGATCTCCATCGGATGGCCTGTCAGTTTTGTATGCGTATTTTTCAGGGACATATTTTCAGAGCCTTCAAATACCTGAATAACGGCTTTATCTTCATATATTTCTACGATACGGCCGATCTTTCTCTGCGTACCGTCTACGACGAATTCCACGATCTCGTCGAAAAATGCATCCTGTACGCCCTCCAGCGCGATCAGCGGGCCGTTGATGCTGCTTAATCCTAAATATTCGATTGACATGATCTTCGGTTCTCCTTATGCATTCTTTTCCAAAACATTCTGATAAAACGCGTCGATATCACGATGATATTGAGCAAACATTTCCAATCTGTCGTTCGGCACATCATATTTGATCGAGATTACACGGTCGAAAATATTTTCCGCCTTCAGCACAGACATAGGATGCCCCATCGTCACAAGCGTCCTTGCCTGTTTATAAAGATATAAAATTGTGTCCATCATCAAAAACTGTTTTTCCATTGAGACACATGTATCGTCTTTATGAAATGCGTTCTGCTGTAAAAATCCCAAACGGATCACGCGGGCAATCTCAAGTACAAGCTTCTGATCATCCGGCAGAACGTCGCTTCCGATCAATTTTACGATCTCCAACAGGCTGCTCTCCTGATTCAGAAGCGCCATTAACCTATTTCTATAATCAACAAACTGCGGGGATACATTATCCTGATACCAATGGCTTAAATCGTTCAGATATTCGCTGTAACTTGTGAGCCAATGAATTGCCGGAAAATGTCTCGAATACGCAAGACTTTTATCCAGTCCCCAAAAACAGCGCACAAAACGTTTCGTATTCTGTGTGACCGGCTCGGAAAAATCACCGCCCTGAGGCGATACCGCTCCGATGATCGTAACCGATCCGTCTGTTCCGTTCAGATTGTGCATCATTCCGGCTCTCTCGTAAAACGCCGACAATCTTGATGCCAGATAAGCCGGAAATCCTTCTTCTGCCGGCATCTCTTCCAAACGTCCCGAAAGTTCCCTCAGTGCCTCGGCCCATCTGGACGTAGAATCTGCCATGATCGCCACATCGTATCCCATATCCCGGTAATATTCCGCCAGCGTAAGTCCTGTATAAATACTTGCCTCACGGGCAGCCACCGGCATGTTTGACGTATTTGCGATCAGCGTTGTTCTGTCCATAAGCGGATTGCCTGTCCGCGGGTCTGTCAATTCACCGAACTCTTCCAGAACCTGCGTCATCTCATTTCCACGCTCTCCGCATCCGATGTAAATAATAATATCCGCATCCGCCCATTTGGCGATCTGATGCTGAGTCATTGTCTTTCCGGTTCCGAATCCTCCCGGAATCGCAGCAGTTCCTCCCTTTGCGATCGGAAACATCGTATCGATGATACGCTGTCCGGTCACAAGCGGAACAGACGCCGGAAATCGGTGATGTGTCGGGCGGGGCACACGGATCGGCCACCGCTGTGTCATAGTCAGCTTCTTTTCACCGCCATCCGGAAGTTCTAATATAACGAGAGTTTCATCGATCGTATACTCTCCGTCTTTTACAACCTCTTTTACCGTTCCTTCCACATCCGGAGGAATCATACATTTGTGAAGGATCGCATGTGTCTCCGGCACTTCCGCTATAATATCTCCGCCATGAAGGTACTGACCTTTTTCAACGACGATGTGAGTCTTCCATTTTTTCTCTCTGTCAAGCGAATCCACGCTGACTCCTCTTGTAATAAACGCGCCGCCTGTCTCTGCAATTCTCTCAAGCGGACGCTCGATTCCGTCAAATATATTATTCAGGATTCCCGGCGCAAGCGTTACCGAAACCGCATTTCCGCTTGCGACAACTTCCTCTCCCGGTCTAAGTCCTGTCGTTTCTTCATACACCTGGATCGTCGTCCTGTCTTTATCAAGAGCGATCACTTCGCCTACTAATTTTTGTTTTCCGACATAAACCATTTCCGACATACGAAATCCTGTATTTCCTTTCAGGTAGATGACAGGTCCGTTAATTCCATAAATCGTTCCTGTGTTAAGCAATTCCGTCACCTCCTAAAAACAAAAATTTGTCATATTCGTCCTGGATCTGCGTTTTAAACGAATGGTCCATCAAAATATTACGCGAACGGATTACCGCGCGCACCCCGCCGATAAAATCTTCCGCACTCACCGTAAGCTTCGCCCCGGTTTCTTTTTCCAGCTCCGTACGTTTTTTTTCATCGGACGGATTAATATAAATAACGACCGGGTCATCGCCTGCAAACCGCTCTGCCTTTCGGATACACTTAACAAGAAAGTCGTCGTATGCTTTTGTTTTCATATAATCGTTCACAAGCTGCATCGCTTCTTCAAACACTTTGTCTTTCAGCTCCTGCTGCACTTTTCCCTGGCTTCGTTTAATCTCCAGCTGAGACTTTGCCAATGCCTGACTTACTGTCCGTTTTGCATTTGTCGTCTCTGCTTTTATGCGCGTTTCCGCCTGCCGCATCATCTCTGACTTATGGTCGCTGAATATTTTTTCCAGCGCTTCTCTGTGCGCATCTATGATCGCATTTCCTTCTGCGCGCGCCTGCTCCATAGACACAGTCTGCATATATGTGAGTTTTTCTTCAAGAGTCAACCGAAAGCCCTCCCTTTTCTACGATTTATCTGCTTCATTTGCCTGATTTATTTTCTGCTCTATCACTGCTTTGTCCGCTGTATTCTTCATTCGTCGGAATGAATATCTCCGCCTTATAATTTCAATCCGATCGCTTCCGTTATATAAGATGTGATAAAATCTTTTTTTCGTCCCGTTCCGTGCCGGTCCGGAATTTCCACAAGAAGCGGCATCTTACGTTCCAATCGGAATGTATCGATGATCGCCGGAAACTCCCTGCCGAATTTCTCTGTCAAAAGTACAATTCCTATACTTTTGTCTTCAAGAACACGTTCCAACGCCTGCTTTAGTTCATCTTGTTCATGAACGACAATGCCGTCTACTCCTGCCAGACGCATCCCGGTATATGTGTCAACATTGTCGCTGATCAGATACATCTTCATAACTTCAGATCCTTTTCCTTTCTGCCTTACCGTTTACGCTGCTCCCGCCGCGCCGTCCGCATGTATCTTTATTACAGGTTTCCTAAAATCATGAAGGAAATGATCAAACCATAAAGACACACTCCTTCTGCAAGACCTACAAAAATAAGAGATTTTCCGAGTACGCTTGAATCTTCACTGATCGCACCTAACGCTGCGCTGGCTGCGCTGGCAACCGCAATTCCGCCGCCGATACAGGAAAGTCCCGTAACGATCGCAGCCGCAAGATATCCCATGCCTGTTGCGAATCCCGCATCGGCAGTCACAGCTTCCGCAGCCTGTACATTCGGTCCGCCAAGAAGCATGATCGATGCAATCGCAAACGCTCCGAAAAAGAAGAAAGCATTCGTTCCTATTGCTCTTTTATAACGTTTTCTGCTCTTTTCCCCAAGAAGATAATACCCAAACGGTACGATAATGCTCACGATCAGCGTGATGATAAAAACGATTTTTGTTCCCATTGTCATTGTAAGTTCCTCCTATGATATGATGAATTTTAAGAAATCTATTTTCGGCTGTTTTTCTTTGTCTTTCTTTTTGCATACGGATCAAATGCATGACCGCTGCCTTTATAAAAACGGCTGAACAGTTCGTAATATTCCAGACGCAGCACCTGGATTCCGACGATCAGACCTTCGAATCCGCAAACGAACAGGTTTCCGAAGATCACGCCTGCCCAGTTCGGACTTCCGCTCTCTGCTCCCGCCAACTGCAGCACAACTTCCATGATCGCGGCATGACTCACCGCAAACGCTCCGATACGGATAAAGGAAATCGTATTAGAGAAGTAACTGAGCAATGTTTCAAAGAGTTCAAAAAATCCCTGCACAACAAACATTGCCTTTCCTGTCTCCATCTTATCCGCCCGCTTCTGAAGCATCCTCGTAAGGGGTTCTCTGAAAAAGATGAGCAAAAGCGGGATTCCGAACATGATCGCCATAACGATTCCGCCCGGAAGCGGATTTCCCGTCATAAAGAGAACGACTGTCACTACGACCGCAAGATAAAATACAAGTCCTGCCGCACCGTTCGGATCAAACCATGCGCTTTCCATATTTTTCCCTCGTACCGCATTGATAATGTGAAGCACCATCGCAACCATGATCAGAAACATACCGAACGCCACCGCAACAATAAACACCGTATTCAGCTTTCCGAGAAACGGCAAAGTCGTCATATGATCGATCGGCCGTATCCACAGCGCCGGAAGAACGTCTTCAAATCCGAAAATACTTCCAAACAGAAATCCGAAGATCGTGGAAAAAACACCTGCCGTCGCAATAATCCCCGCAAGCGGCGCTTTCTTAAACTTATAGACCAATCCTCCGCCGATCATCAAAAGCAGTCCCTGCCCGACATCTCCGAACATCACTCCAAAGATAAATGAGTACGTCAGACCGACAAACATCGTCGGATCCATCTCGTTATGTGCCGGGAGTCCATACATACTGACGAACATTTCAAATGGTTTGAATAATTTCGGATTTTCCAGCTTTGTCGGCGGTTCTCCGAAATATGCGTCATGATCGTCTTCCACAACGACGAATACTTTATCGTCTTCCTTTACTTCCTCAACGAATTTATCTACATCATCTTCCGCCATCCATCCGCACAGAATATAGTAATCTTCCTGTTTATCTTCCATTCTGGCCGCAAGTTTTCTCACATCGAAGTTATTGGACAGTTCTTCCAGCCTGTCCCTTGCCGCAACTAACTGCGGAGCGCGGTCCGCCAGCATCTCTCCTGCCTGTTTATCCAGATCTTCAATTTCTAAATTGACACGGGCAATCTCGTTTTCGAGTACCCGGTATGCCGTATCGGGAGTTCCTTCAAATTCATCCTTCAACTCGATTCTTTCAAAATGCAGCGACCGGAATACCGCGTCAACTTTCTGTGTCTCCGCCTGCGAAACGAAATATACTCCATAAACATAACTTTCATCCCGCTCTCCTTCTACGAAGATTGCTTTTAGATCATCCATAAGATATTTTTGCATCTTATGATAAAATTCCACTGCGATACGGCCGAAACGATAAGTGATATATCGATAATGAAGCACACGGTGAAGATCGCATTCCAACGGTCGAAACGGCGCTACGATCTGCTGTTTCGCCCTGTATTCTTCAATTTTCTGCTTAAGCTTTTCCTTTTTTTCCTGAAGTGTACGATAATCTTCATCCGCCTTGCGTACAAGCTCAAACATATCGTCAAGACCGAGTTTCGTATCCGGCTCTACTGTTTCTGCATTCGGAAGATATCCGACAAATTCATTTGCCTTACTTAACACTTCCCTGTAGGGGTTCAGCTCCACAAAAGGTCTTAAGTTATCTACTGTCTTAAGTTCCGACAGCGCAGACTCAAGCTGAATCTCATACCGCGAAAGATACTGATCGGTAACACGGTCGATATCATTTCGCGGACCTGATATATTAATAAATTTCATCTTTACGATCATCGGGTTCTACCTCCAATGTATGCTGCCGTTTCTCCCGGATTCAGTCCGTACCGGACGCATTCCATAACGGTTGTCAGCTTTTTCAATTCTTCTTCTTTTAAGAAGAGATAGGTGTTGATCGCGGAGACCGAATACGGATTCTTTCGCCGGTCTGCCGTGTACAGATGATGCAGACAGTCCGCATACATCTGCTCCATTGTCAAATTTTGTTTGAAATTATAATGCCGGGCATAAGTTGTTCTTATTACGACATTTTCAAACTCCTCGACTCCCGGAGCCTCCACCATATCTTTCACTAATTCTGTTGACAATTTATAGTGTATCGGAATCAGCATCAGATAGATATCCGCGGGCTTCATATTGTAATACTTTTTCGCCCTGTAGATCCACTGAATATTCAAAAGATCGATCTTTGACCCACGATCTCTCATAAACAGCTCAAGATCCGACTTTTTCAAAATCTTCTTCTGCTCTTTCCATGTAGATGTATAATAATAAAGATCCAACGCCAGATTGTAATCATAAAGAGTCACATTATCGGTATCTTTTATTTTTTTCTAACGGAGCGTAATACTCCGTTTCTTTTAGATTTTCCACAAGCTCATCTGTCGTTCTGGCTGTGATCAGCTTTCCGATAGATATTTGCGAATACCGGTCAAAAAACGCACTTTTATAATTAAGATCAAACGGTTTCTTATAATGGTTGATCACGATACGCAGACAGTAATTGATCAGCTCGATCTCGTATCCTTTCATGATCAGCTTCATAAATTCTCTCTGACTCTGCCCGCAGAAACGGTAAATCTTTGTGTAATCGTGATAAAGCGACTGCACAAGCACCTTCTCTATGTTTCCTCGATGGATCTGATCTTCCGTTAAAGTGTCAAGCACTTCCGCATACGCCGTATTTTTCCGCAGATAGTCCGCAATATCCGGAACACTTCGTAAATTTGCTATATCCGCAAACTGCTCCGGCGTCAAAAGCTTCGCCTCCATTGCCCGGATCTTTGTCACAATCCCGCTGTACTTAAGTAAATTTCCCATAAGTTACACCTCTGTGATCCGTCTCAATATCTCATGCGCATATTCTGTATGCTTCTCTTCATATTCTTTCCGGAGGCTGCAGATCGTATCCTCACTTGCGCCGCTGCTGCTGTTAAGAACTCTCGACTGTTCTTTTTCCAACTGTTCCCGGATTTTCTCAAGGCGTGCTTTCGTTTTATTTTCTAAGTCCTCGTCAAATTTTTTCCGTTTTTCATCAAATTCCTGTCCAAGTACGTCTTTTTGCTCTTCTGCATGACGAACAATCGCAGACGCTGCATTTTCAATTTCCGTCAATTTATCCAAAATAGCGTCCATAAAAAGCCTCCTGTCAGCAATAATATATCCCTATGATACACCTTTTCCTCCAAAATGCAAGCCACATCTTCCAAAAATGCGCTCCCTTTAACATTCCCTTAACATCCGTCCATGTTATCCTCTGCCTAAACAGGAACGATTCTCAAACATCCGCAAATCTTTGACCTGACATATGCTGCATATTATGATACAATCTAGTATAACGACCAAAATACAAGGAGACACATATGAGACTTAGAAATATTCCCCGCGCCGACGATACTCTTCAGGCACATTTTACTGTAATCAAGAATCCGAAAGAGTTCCGCGGAAACTGGACTTCGGTTTTCGGAAACGACCGTCCGATACGGATCGAGATCGGAATGGGAAAAGGACGCTTCTTATTAAATATGGCAAAAACCTATCCTAATATCAACTTTATCGGAATCGAACGATATTCCAGCGTCCTGCTTCGGGCAGTAGAAAAATTTGACACCGAAGAATTTTCAGATTTGCCGAATATCCGCTTTGTCTGCATGGATGCAAGAGAACTGCCGGAAGTATTTGCCGAATCAGAAGTCGACCGCATTTACCTGAATTTTTCCGACCCATGGCCAAAATCACGTCATGCAAAACGCCGTCTTACATCAACAGAGTTTTTATCCCGTTATGAAAAAGTCCTCCCACCGCAAGGACTTGTGGAGTTCAAAACGGACAACACCCCTCTTTTTGACTTTTCTCTGGAACAGGTAAAGGAAGCCGGATGGACGCTTCAGGCTTTTACATACGATCTGCATCACAACAAAGAGCTAAACAAAGAAAATATTATGACAGAATATGAAGAAAAATTTTCTTCAAAAGGAAACCCGATCAATAAACTGATCGCAATGAGAAAATAACGGCGGCAGCACGGATATGCTATAAAAAGCAGGGTGAGACGCTTCCAACGAACCTCTCCCTGTTTTTTTCATATAATATAGAAAGATGTATGAGACGCTTTCCGGCCTCGCTTATTTAAGCTGTCCGCTCAATCCGTTCCGTTAAAAGGAGTTTATATGAAACGAAAACATCAAAAATACCGTCTCTGTGAAATATGCTACTGTCATCCGAGACTTAACCGAAAACTTCTTATTATCAAAAATTCTTTTGATGAAGTGTACAAAATCTTAAATTCAGACTTCTGTTCCCGCAAACACTCCTGACAAACAACTTTTTATTCTCATGTACACACAGCCGGTGACAACCGCAAATACAGACAAAAACAATACTATTTTTTAACAAAAGATGAAAAGTAAAAACAAATCGGTAAAATAAAGACGAAAATAAAAGAAAAAATAAAGAAAATCGAATTTTTTTGTTAAAAAGGGTTGATTTTTCATAAATTTTAAATTATAATCTTTCTTGCGTTGTAAAACAACATACTATTGCATGCGCGATTAGCTCAGTTGGTAGAGCACCTGACTCTTAATCAGGGTGTCCAGGGTTCGAACCCCTGATCGCGCATTCTAATCACTGTTTTTGCGGACTTGAGAGCCGCGGGGACGGTGATTTTTTTGTACTTTAAATTCAAATATCCGTCTCTTCCCCATTACAAAAAGCGGACAGCTCAATCACCATCCGCTTTTCTTATCGATTTACTATTTACATCACTTACAGGCTTTCTACTTTTCCGCAAACAACTCTCAGGATTGTTCTCAAGTCTTCGATATCAACAGTTCCGTTTTTGTTTATATCTCCCGCCTGTTTCTGCGTTTCTGTCAGTTGTGTCTTTTTACAAATACTTCTCAAGGCTTCACGGACATCGCCGATTTCAACCTTTCCGTTCAAGTTTACATCCCCTTTGACAACTTCAACTTCATCTTTTACAAACTCGACTTTTACAATGCCTGATGAAGCTGTAATCGCATATTTCATAGTAGTACCAGTATAAACCTGACCGTTTTCTTTGTACACTTCTCCGTTAATCGTCCAGTTTTTCACAGAATAACCTTCGTTCGGAGATGCCATAAATTGAACTTCTGTATTCGGAAGAATCTGCGCTCCATTTGATAAATTTTCTCCTGTTGCCGCATTAACCGCTCTTAAAGAACCGTTTGAACCGGATTCATACTGAAGCGTGATCTTCTGTTCTGTGCTTGAATCACCTTTGACAATAATTTTTACATCTACCGAGCCTTCCAAATAGTGATCTGTAGCTGTCGCATGCACAGTTACAGTCGCTTCACCCGCCTTTTTCGGGATCAGCTTACACGATCTGTCTGCGTACGCCTCTTCCACGTCACAAATGTCAGGGTTGTTCGCTTTAAAAGTCACGATTCCCGGAGCTGCCCCCTGCAGGAATACCTCTTTTGCATTTCCTCCCAGTTCAACTGTCATTACCGGACTTGTCACAGCGATCGGGTGTTTCACTTTCTGATAGTTTACATCAATTACATACTCCCGCTTTTCTTTCTCATTCTTTTCGTAAAGAGACGTCTCGTAATAAACTTTGCCGTCCGCTACATGCAAATACCAGATACTGCCCGAAACATTTTCTTCTAACTCAAAAACTTTTTCCGGCTCTGTATTCTTATCAAAGTTCCATTTCCATACAGCTTTCGGAGTGTTGTAGTAAAGCATCCCGTCATAATATGCAATTTCCATACAACCCTTGCCTTTATTATACTGTGACACCGGCCACTCATCCTCGATCTCAACGACCAGTTCTCCCTTCTGAGTCGGGTCTTCCGAATCATACCTCCATATTCCGCTCTTTATCACTCCGTCTCTGGGGAATGATCCGGCAACATATAAACCGCCTTTATATGCGGCCATTTTTCTGGAAACCCATTTCCACTCTACGTTGTCATAAGTTGTATCGTTACAAATTTCATAGCCTTCTCTGTTCCATGTGTGATCTGAAAATTCCGTCTCACTTTTCAGGAAATATTCATGTTTTACAGGGTGGCTTTTTTCCTCCAACACACAGCTTCCGTCATCCCATGTCGCGTCTACAAAATACCATTTTCCATTAATTTTAATCTGATTCCACGCATGAGGCTGGCCTTTTGAAACTCCACTCACTACTTTACACGGAATATTCAGGCGATTCATGTAATACTTATACGCCAATGCATATCCTTCACACACACATTTTTTCTCAAAAATGGCACCTTCAATATCATGGGCCACAAAAGCGCCCAATGACGCACTGTACTGAATTGTTCTAACCAGATGATCATGCACTACAAGCGCTTTTTCCAGATCAGTCGTACAGTTTTCCGTCATCTCTTCAACCATTTCCCATTCCCGTTCCAATTCTTCCGTACGGTCAAAAGGACTTCCTGTCTCGCCGGAATAATAAGGATAATAAGTTTTCAAAAGTCCTGTTTGCGGATCTGTATCGGTTATATCGTTTCGGATCGTCCAATAATATTCCGGTTCCTCATAGTGGATACCGAAAATCACCTTGTTCAATTCTTCATGCGTTATTTTGTACGCGGTTAAATCAATCGCCGTCTGCTTCTTTGCCCAGCAGTCTTTCAGATATTGATCTAACGGAAGCAGCTTCTCTTTAGAGTTTGCTTCTGCAAGCTGTACTTCTGACTGCACTGCCGCCTGCTACGGGTTTTCCTGTGCTCCTACGACGGACGTCCCCGCAATCAATATTCCGCCGCAAAGCGCCAGTGCGCCCGCTCGTTTTTTCCAACCTCTTTTCCATGCCTCATAGTTTTTGTTCATTTTTCTTTTTCCCCTTTACCTTCAATCTGTCTTATGAGTCGCTATGCTGCACTCTATCGTTTTATAAAATTCTTAACAAGTTGCTCCGCCTTTCAAATGTTTCTGCGCTCTTATGTTTTCATCTTTGCGGGCTAACAGTCCATCTCCCAAAAGCTGTTCCTGAACATTTTCAAATCCGAGTCTTTCAACCGTATCCGCAAATCGCTCTCCCGTGATCCCCTGTTCCCGGAACAAAAGAATTGCTTTTTCCACAATATCAAGCACTTCTTCTTTATCTGTAAACACTTTTTCAAGGTATCTTCCCCGCGCTACTTTCTTGCCCCAGCGTCCGCCTATATATACGCGATACCCCGAAACAAATTCTTCAGTCACACCAAACGGACATTTACTGATGCACCTTCCACAGTGATTACATACATTTTCGTCGATCACAATCTTTCCGTCCACCATTTTTGCCGCATGGATCGGACAATTTTTTTCTACCTGGCAAATCCGGCAGCCACGGCACTTTTCAAGATCGACCCACGGAACTTTCTGACCGATAATTCCAAGATCATTCAGATCCGGTTTTACACAATTATTCGGACATCCTCCTACCGCGATCTTAAATTTATGCGGCAGCTTCACATCGCTGTATCCATGGAAAAATCTTTCATGAATTTCTTCGGACAATGCAAACGTATCGATCAGCCCGTACTGACAAGTCGTTCCCTTGCACGATACAACCGGACGGACTTTTGAGCCGGTTCCTCCCATCTCAAGTCCTGCCTGCATCAGATATTCCCGCAGCGGTTCTATATTGTCATAAGGAACGCCCTGAATCTCCATCGTCAGACGAGAGGTCATTGTCACTTCTCCGCTTCCGTATAACTGCGCCGCCTCGGCAATCGTGTGCGCTTCTTCGGCTGTAATCTTTCCGTTTCTTGTGATCACACGTCCGTTAAATTTATCCGGCGTCCTTTTATCCTTTAAAAATCCAAGCGCTTTTACTCTCGTCTCGTCTTCTTTAGAGACAGCTTCTTCTATATTATTTTTCACTTTTACATCATTGAAAAATGTTGCTCCTTCAAGAACGACTGTATTCGTATAGCCGTAATGACGCAACCGGTTTTGAAGAAAATATCCTCTTTTGCCCTTTGCACAGACAAGAAGCAGTTTCTCCTCTTTTCCAAGTCCTTTGATTTCGCCGTTTACAGCTCCTAAGTTTACATATACCGCTCCTCTGATCGACGGCTCCGGCGCAACATCGACAACCGTATAGCCTTCTGCTTTTCCTGCGGCATACTCCGCAGGAGTCATGCTGACGATCGTACCGTCCAGTTTGTTCATCAATACATAAACAGCCTGCACAAACGGATGGATTGCTGTTGAGAACGGCGGTGCATATGCGAAATCCGCATTTTCAAAATCATCCAGAACCGCGCCCATATTCAATCCCATCACTGCGATATCAACCATCTTATCAACAGAGCCCGGACCAAACACCTGAACGCCAAGCAGTTTTCTTGTACTCCGGTCTGCAATCAGTTTCGTAATGAAAAACGAAGCGTCCGGATAATAATGCGCTTTATCATCCGTCGGAACAAGCGCCGTAACTACATCGTAGCCCGCTTCTTTTGCCTGCGCTTCTGTCAGTCCTGTTCTTCCGGCATTCAGACCCGGAAGCTTCACAACGCCTGTGCCGAGAACTCCCGGATACGACTTCTGCGCTCCGGCAAGTACCTGTGCCAATGTACGTCCTTCCAGATTCGCCGAAGATCCCATCGGTGACCACTGACGTTTTCCCGTCAGACGGTTCTTCACCATCACACAGTCTCCTGCCGCATATACATCATCCAGATTCGTTTTCATCTGATCGTCTGTAAGAATCGTTCCTTTGAACATCTCTATACCGCTGTCATTTAAAAACTCCGTATTCGGACGGATTCCCGCAGCCATGATGATCATTTCACACGGCAGATTTCCGGCAGACGTCTTAATTCCCGCCACACGGCCCTGTGTACCTCTTTCATATATCTGCTCCGCTTTCGTTCCTGTAAGCACGCGGATTCCCTGCCGGATCAGATGTCTTTTCGCATAGAGCGCCATCTCAGGATCAAAAATATTCGGCAGGATCTGATCCGCAAAATCAATGACGGTCACCTGGATTCCTTTTGCCTGTAAATTCTCCGCAGCCTCAAGTCCGATGAAACCAGCTCCGATCACAACCGCTTTTTTCACATTGTTTTGTTCTGCATATGTACGGATTCCTTCTGCATCGTCAGGCGTTCTCATCTTAAATACGCCTGCCAGTTCTTTTCCTTCTATCGGAAGGATCGCGGGAGATGCTCCTACTGCAACTACTAATCTATCGTAGGAACAGACTTCTTTCTCGCCTGTCTGTACATCCTGCACCGTCACTTGCTTTTTTTCTGCGTCGAGTGCAACCGCTTCTTTCCCCGTTCTTACTTCAACCCCGGTCAGCGCGGAATATTTCTGCGGAGTATTCACGATCAGCTCGTCCCTGCCCTCGATCAGTCCGCCCACATAGTACGGCAGACCACATCCCGCATAAGAGATATCTTTATCTTTCGTAATCACAGTCACATCAATATTTCTGTCTTCCCGTTTCAATTTCGCAGCAGTTTTTGTTCCGGCAGCCACTCCGCCGATGATTAATATCTTCATTTTGACGCCCCGCTTTCTTCCATATTCAGTTGATCGATCTTTCCGCAGACAAATCTTAAGATCTTCCTTAAATCTTCTATATCAACGTTTCCGTTTTCATTTACATCCGCCGCCTGCTTCTGAAGCGCTGTCAGTTCTGTCTTTTTGCATATACTTCTCAAGGCTTCACGAACATCGCCGATCTCGACCTTCCCACTTAAATTTACATCGCCCTTCACAAATGCCGGCTCATCTTTTACAAATTCAACTTTCACGCTGTCAGATGAAGCGGTGATCGCGCGCTTTAATTCCATGCCTGTATAAACGATGCCGTTTTCCTTATATACTTCTCCGTTTACAACCCAGTTTTTCACAGAATAACCGGAATTTGGAGACGCCGTAAACTGAACTTCTGCATTCGGTTTGATCTTTGCTCCGTTTTCAAGTATTTTCCCTGTTGCCGCATCAACTGCTGCTATACTTCCTCCGTCTCCGGCTTCATATTGAAGAGTGATCTTTTCTTCAATATCATCCCGCTCTTTAACGATCACTTTTACATCTACCGCACCTTCCGCATAATGATCCGTCGGATCTGCATGAACCGTTACGATCGTCTCCCCGGCTTTTTTAGGAATCAGCTGACAGGACTCGTCTTTCCACACAACTTGAACGTCGCAGATCTCAGGATTCTTCGACGTATATGTTACGTTCCCCGGAGCCGCCGACTGCAGGAACACATTTTCACCGCCCATTACAACTGTCATAACCGGTTTGGTTACTGCGATCGGATGCTTTGCTTTCCGGTAATCTTCGTCAAACACATATTGCCCCTTCTGTCTCTCTCCTTTTTCATAAACGCCTGTCTCGTAATAAATCTTCCCGTTTGCAGCCTCTGCATCCCATATTTCGCCCGGAATACTCTGATCCAGTTCAAATACTTTCTCAGGTTCTGATTCAGGATCGAAATTCCATCTCCATACAGCCCGCGGCGTATTGTAGTAAAGCATTCCGTCATAATAAGAAAGTTGTGAATATCCTCTTACTACATTGACAGAGTTCAGCTGCCACTGATCTGTGATCGGAAGCACTAATTCCGCTTCTTTCTCTATATTTTCCGCATCGATCCGCCATATACCGCTCACTTCTTTTCCGCCGACGATCAACGATTTAGAGCGGTACAGTCCGCCCTGATAAGCGTACATTCCCTGAAGATCATTTTTCCAGTCTAAATTGTCATACGTCGTATCGCTGCAAGTTTCATACAGTTCGCTTTCCTTGTTCCATACATGATTCGGAAACTTATTCTCACTGCACAAAAAATACTGATGCTTTACGTCATGACTGTTCGCCACATCATCCCATGTCGGATCTACCATGTACCAATTCCCGTTAAGCTGAATCTGATTCCACGCATGAGACTGACCATTTGACGTTCCGCTTACGATCTTGCACGGAATTTCCAAACGATTCATATAATATTTATACGCAAGCGCATATCCCTCGCACACAGCTTCTTTCTCAAAAATTGCGCCTTCAATGTCATGAGCCGCCGCCTGCAGTCTGGAAGAATACACGATTGTATCGCACAAGTGCTCATGTACTACCAGCGCTTTTTCTATATCCGTTTTACAATATTTCGTTTTTTCCTTTACAACTTCCCATTCCCGTTCCAGTTCTTCGCTCCTGTCAAGAGGTTTTCCCGTCGTTCCCTCGTAATATTGATAATACGTTTTTACGAAGCCTGTTTCCTCGTCTTTATTAATAGCAGTGTTGCGCAACACCCAATAATACTCCGGATTTTCATAATGTATCCCGAAGATGACCTTATTCAGTTCTTCTTCATTCAGTTTATACGCGCTTACATCAATCACCTCTTGTTTGTTCTTCCAGCACTCCTCCAAATATTCCTCGATAGAAAGCTGCACCGTTTGCAGCTCCTCCTTTGCCAATCGTATCTCCGTTTGATCCGCCGTAAACTGCGGATGCTCCTGTGCTCCGGCGACAGACGTTCCCGTTATTATCATTCCTGCACAGAGTGCTAGCGCTCCAACCCGCTTTTTCCAGTCCTTTTTCCATAATCCATATTCATTTTTCTTTTTCCCTTTTCTCTACGCTCTTCCGCTTCTGTTTTACAGACCGATATTATACAGACAGGCTAACATTTAGGAATATAATTGTCAACCATATTCCGCATATTTTCACCCTTTTTTCTGACGATTATTTTCCCCTCTTTTATTCCTTTTCTCCTTCGGTTCTCCGAACTGTTTTCCTCGTTTATGACGGTGCAAAAATCCCCCTCTCCGGATGATCCGAAAAGGGGGATTTTATGTTTTTATTTGATTCTATTCTGATGAGCCGCTATCTTAACACGGTTACTCTTTTATCTATATCTTCTTTTTCTTTTTTATCGGGTTCGCTGACTATGCCTCCAAACGGCATCTGAGCTACCAGTTTAAAGTTTTCCGGTATATCAAAAATTTCCTTCACCCGTGCATCTATTACCGGATTATAATGCTGCAGCGAAGCGCCGACATTCAACTCTCTTAGCATAGACCAAACAGCAAGCTGCAGCATCCCGTTTGCCTGATTTGCCCCAGTTCCCGGATCAGTTCCTGATGCATCTATTGCCTGCCTTTCTGGTTTATCCTTTTAATGTAGCTGCAATCTCTCTCGTTAATTCCATGTACTCTTTCGCACTTCTACTGCTCTTCTTATATGCGATCACCGGTGCATTATTATCCTGCGACCACTCAATTCCACTGTCCACGCGGATGTAAGTATCAAATACTTTCACATCATCTAACTCTTGCAGAGTCTCTAATGTCTGTTTGAAATAATTCTTTCTTGTATCAACCTTTGTGATCACAATTCCACCAAGCTTGAGATCCGGTGCAATTTCTTCTACACTGTCCAGGAATTCGAACATATTTCCAAGACCAAACAGTCCCCATGGAGATGCCTCTACCGGAAGGATCACATAATCGGACGCACACAGGATATTCATCACCCATCCACCAAGTGTCGGCGGTGCATCGATCAGAATATAATCATAAACCTCTGACTCGCGGATCTTCTTCAATCCTTTTTTCTAAAATATACTCTCTCTGCCATTTTGTAAAAAGTTACATATTCAATCGAACTCATCAATGTAGAAGACGGAATCAGATCAAGTCCTTCGTATTTTGTATTCACGATATAATCTGTCAGATCATCCTGTCGCTTAATTGCTTCATACAAATTTTTGTCACTCTGTGCATATGCAAGCACTGTATCTTCGTCAAACAAAGAAAGGGAGAGATTCAGCTGCATATCTCCGTCGATCATCAGAACCTTTTTTCCAAGCTCTCTCAAGCCAAATCCAACATTTGAACAAGTTGTGGTCTTTCCGCTTCCTCCCTTATTATTCGTAAAACAGATTACCTTTGTCTTTGCCATTGTGTCCTCTCCTTCTTCCGAAATCATCAAATCTATCCTAATTACTGTATCCAGTAACGCCTTTTCTAAAATTTTAGCATATCCATTTACGAAAGACAATGAAATCCAATCCATTTTATGTTATAGTTAATGTATCTGAGTAATCGTTAGAATTTTATCATGATCACTCTCCAAATCAGCCGCTTATTTAAGGGCTCAGAAAGACTGAGGTTTTCTTTTATGAATAAAAAATCCATACTGATCACCGGTTCTTCCCGCGGCATCGGACGTGCCTGTGCGAAAGCATACGCCAAGGCCGGTTATCACGTATTTCTCAACTGTGTCCACCAGGTGGAACGCTTAGAAGAACTCGCACATGAGATTCTCTCAGACGGGGGATCCTGTACAACAGTTCCCGGAGATGTCAGTAACCCCGACGAAGTCCGGAAAATTTTTCAGGTTATTGAAAAAGAGTGTGGTGGCGTTGATATTCTGATCAACAATGCCGGCATCGCGTGGTTCGGGCTTCTGACCGACATGACTGACAATGAATGGGATAAGATTCTTGCTACGAATCTTTCTTCGGTCTTCTACTGCAGCCGTGCCGCAATTCCATACATGGTGTCTAAGAAATGTGGAAAGATACTCAATATTTCTTCTATGTGGGGAACGATCGGCGCTTCCTGTGAAGTTGCTTATTCCGCAACCAAATCAGGAATACATGGCCTGACACGAGCACTTGCCAAGGAACTTGCACCGAGTAATATTCAGGTGAATGCGATTGCCTGCGGTGTGATCGATACAGAAATGAATGGTCGTTTAAATGAAGAGGAACGCCAAGACCTTATGGATGAGATTCCTTCCGGACGTTTTGCCGATCCGGAGGAAGTTGCCGAGCTTGCATTAAAGCTCACAGATACACCGGCTTATATGACCGGACAGATTATTGGAATAGATGGAGGATTCATATGATAGACGTACATCACATTGAACAGATTTCACAGGATTGTTCCCTTACAGAATTTGTCGGAACAACTGTTTTGGATACAATCGGACTTGTCATCCCGGGAATTGACCCTTCGCTTCTCGAGAAGATGAATCTAAAAAAGCCATATAAAAGTCTTGGTCTGATCAGTTCAAGAACAGGTGCAGCCGGACAGATCAATGCAGCTGACGAGGCTGTCAAGTCCACGAACACGGAGATTGTTTCCATCGAACTTCCTCGTGATACAAAAGGCTGGGGCGGACACGGTTGTTTTATCGTGATCGGCGGAGACAACGTCTCTGATGTGCGCCGTGCTGTTGATATTACACTTGAATATATCGGCAAATATGCCGGTGAGCTCTACATCAGCCAGGCCGGACATTTGGAATTCACTTTCTCTGCCTGTGCAGACAAAGCACTTCATATGGCATTCAACGCTCCGATTGGAAAACCATTTGGATTCTTCTGCGGATCCCCTGCTGCCATTGGACTAGTCATGGCTGACCTCGCTGTGAAATCTTCCCCGGTTGAAGTCATCAAGTACATGACTCCTGACCAGGGAACAAGCCATTCGAACGAAGTGATTGTCGCAGTAACCGGGGATGCGGATGCCGTTAAGAATGCAGTTCTCACTGCAAGAGATGTAGGTCTTCAGCTGCTTGTCTCCATGGGAAGTTACCCTGAGAGCCCGGCAACACCGTATCTGCAGTAAACTTTAACAGTGCAAAAAAACCGTAAGGTGAAGCATATCACTATGAACTGCTTCCTCTTACGGTTTTTGTCTTTTTATTTTTCTATTCTATGACATGGAATACCCGGAATCATTATAATCGCCCATATATATCCTGTGGTACATATGCCTTAACTTCAATTCCTTCCGGTACATATTCTTCAGATAACAGCTGTCCCTTACTGCGGATCAGCTGAATCTTGCCCGCTTCACTGAAATCATATAAGCGTTCAATATAAATCTGCTCTTTACGGATAATCTCCAACAATGCGTGTTTGAACTCTTCCAGCCCCTGCCCGGTCTTCGCAGATGTCGCAATGGAATAATCTGCCTGAGATCTTTGTGATTAACCGGATTCTCAACCTTATCCTGCTTGTTAAACAGTGTAATGACCGGTTTTCCTTCGGCTCCAAGCTGTCTGAGTGTCTCATAAACTACATGCATCTGTGCATCCATCTGTGGATTCGAAGCATCAACTACGTGCACGATAATATCCGCATACTTTGCTTCTTCCAGTGTACTCTTAAATGCCTCTACTAAATGATGTGGAAGCTTGTTGATAAATCCAACCGTATCCGTAAGAAGGATTTCCTGTGTATTATCCAAGGTCAGTGCTCTCGTTGTTGTATCCAATGTTGAGAAAAGCATCGCATCCTCCAATACTCCTGCCTGTGTCAGTGCATTCTCAATACTGCTCTTCCCTGCTGAAGTATAACCTACTAACGCTGCTACTTTCAGTCCTGACTGCTTTCTCTGTCCACGAATCAATTCTCTGTGGCGCTCTACATCTTTCAATTCTTTCTTCAGTCTGCTGATACGTTCTCTGATCAGACGGCGGTCCATCTCCAGTTTTTTCTCTCCCGGTCCTCTTGTTCCGATTCCTCCGCCGAGTCTGGAAAGAGATTTTCCAAGTCCTGCCAATCTTGAAGCACGGTACTTTAACTGTGCTAATTCTACCTGAATCTTACCTTCTCCTGACACTGCCCTGGCTGCAAATATATCAAGGATCAGAAGTGTTCTATCCATGATCTTACAATCCAGTTCTGCTTCCAGATTCCCCATCTGCATACTTGTCAACTCGTCATCACAGATAATTCCTGTTCCGTGCGTCTCCCACAATAATTCCTTTAATTCCAGAATCTTTCCTTTTCCTATATAAGTTCCCGGATGGATACTTTCTCTTGGCTGGATCATACGGCCGACAACTTCTGCACCTGCCGTCTTCGCAAGCTCTCCAAGCTCGTCCAGGGATCGTTCTGCCTGATCAGATCCATCTGTATCTACCGCTACGAGGATTACCCTCTCTTTTATTTCATCCATTGATATCATATTTTCTTTTCCTTATCTACTTATCATGATCTGCTAATATGCATCCCGCCCTGCTACTGACCGCAGTAACCTTTTTATCTTGTCTGAAGGAACTCTGCTTCCTTACTTACAGAATCATCTTCCGGGAAATCTGCCTGATACTGTTTCATCGCACTCTTTGCATTTTCCCAGTCTGCCTGTTGTTCGTAGCAGACAATCATATTATATTCCATTTCTTGAAGAAGTGCTGTATCTGCTTTCGTTTCGTCATCTCCTGTCTTGCTTTCTGCAAGTGCGATTCCAGCCTGGAAACATTCGAGAGCCTTCGGATAATCCTCCGTCTTCATTGCGCAAACTGCTGTCAGATTGTAAAGTTCCTGCGTCTGCTCTGCTCCCTGATCCAATGCGGTCTGAAATGCTTCCAATGCTTTATCATATTCTTTCTGTTCATAATATGTCATTCCAAGTCCCTGATATCCATCTGCCGCAACTTCTTTATTCTCATTCTTAGTTGCCTCTTCAAATGCCGCCTCTGCCGCATCATATCTTCCTTCACCAAGCGCCTCTGTTCCGTCCTTGACTACATTTCCACAGCCGGATGCTAAACAAGTCACACCAATCAACATCAAGACTGCCAGTTTTTTTCTTATCATCATCTATTTTCCTCATCTTTCATATTTTCCATTCTTCTATTGCTATAGTATACCGAACCTACAAAAAAATCATCAAGCCCCATCGCCAAATCGATTTAAAATAACGAGATGCGTTGCTGGTCGCACATCTTGCGAACAGCAATACAATCACTTTTAACAACAAGAGCTGTGAAAATATGAATCTCTCATTTTCCACAGCTCACTTCGTTTATTACAGTTTTATATTTTCTACAGATTACCGTCTTATGTTACAATCTCTGTCACTTTTTCCTGTACTTTCGAATCTTTATATTCTTTGTTATTTCCAAGAACATCTCTGCACACATCATTCATCAGTTCTTCGTTCATCTGAATCTGATCCTTATCCTGTTGGGCAATGCATTCCCGAATTGCCTCATTCAATGAAAGCATCTTATCATCCAGCTCTGATACCATCTTCGCGCATTCCTGCAGATCCTTGCTGATATACTCCGGTGCATTCCCTTCAAATTTGTAGTAGATCTTATGTTCAAGGCTTGCCCAGAAATCCATTGCAATGGTTCGGATCTGAATTTCTACCTTCGTGTCTACTACACTATCCGAAAGAAATATCGGCACAGAAACTAACATATGATAACTTTTATATCCACTTTCTTTGGGATTCTTAATATAATCCTTAATTGAAAGAACTTTCAAATCACTTTGATTCCCTATCATCTCTGCCAAACGATATATGTCTGATGTAAATGAACAGATCAATCTTACTCCTGCAATATCATTCACATAGCGAACCATGTTCTCTATAGACGTCTCATGTCCATACCTCTTCAACTTTTTCACAATACTATCCGGTGTCTTGATTCTTGTCTTAATATGTTCAATCGGATTATACTGATGTACATGCTGAAATTCATCATTAAGTAATCTCCAGCTTTGTACCAACTTCTTTCAACGCTGCATTATACAGGAAAATGATTGTCTTCCAGCTGTCAACATCTTCATAACTCTTTAGCGCAGCTTCTACCTGTTGTTCACTTCTCATAGCAGTCATCCCCCGGTCTGTTTATATATCTTAAGTATAACATACTCCCCTTTTTCTGTCACAGAATTCACTGCTTTTTTAGAGATATTTTAGTGTTACCGTAATAGTATCTTTCCAACCTCTGTAATCCATTTTCTGTCTACAGCTCCAATTTCATATCTCCCTGGCGAATC
>ENA-OQJF01000026-OQJF01000026.1-human-gut-metagenome-genome-assembly--contig:-NODE-26-length-37846-cov-3.273655_pt1 | contig 37846 bp, 41 predicted proteins | sample MGYA00242595_ERZ504761 | MGnify/ENA primary metagenome ERZ504761 (study PRJEB26092, sample SAMD00036367) | human gut metagenome | host: Homo sapiens | study: EMG produced TPA metagenomics assembly of...
GCGATGCTCTCGCAGTACAGATAAATCTTCTGACGCAGCTCGACGTTCAGATAGATATCCGGCTCGTGAACGTCTACTTTGAGGTTCGGGCAGACATCGAGGATGCGGCCGCCCAGCTCGCAGTTGACTTCCATTGTGTGCATCGGATAGTTTTTGTTCGCACGGCGTGCGCATACCTTAAAGGTTTTCTCCTCGGTCGGGTACAGCTCTTTCACGTAGGAAACCACTGCCTCTGCCAGATCTTCAAAGCCGGTGTCCTCTAAAATGACAACCGGGCAGATCTCGGCGATACCGAAAACTCTTGTCAGCGCATCGACAGCGCCCTCGTAATCAAAGTCTCCTTCGGTGTTGACATAGATTCGTCCCATCTCACGGGTGACCTGGAAATTTCCGTCTACCGGGGCAAGCGCGTGCTCCATCTGTACGCAGAGCGCTTTCTCGAACAGATGACGGTTCTTTCCTTTAATGCCGATCTCGGCATATTTTACCAGAAATGCTTTGTACATCATCGTTTTTTTATTCTCCTTTTTTTCTCTAAGCCAGATCGCGGAAGAACAGAGGATATTCCTCAGAAAATTTCTTCAGGATCAGGTCAGATACCTGACGCATCTGCGGATGTGCGGCGTTGGCGCTTCGAAGCCGGATAAAGTGGCGCCACTCTCTTAAGTTCATGGTCATGACGATCTCGGGTTTTCAGGGAGTTCGGAAGAATGCTTCTTGCCTCCTCCGGCTTTGCTCCGAGTTCGAGCATCTGGAAGTAATACTGCTCTGCAGCTTCCATTGCTTTCTGCCATACCTCGTATTTTTTACGGTCGTTCTCGTCGTCCAGATCATAGGAAAATCCGGTTGCCAGATCGATACAGGTGATCTGGTTTCCAAATTTATCTTTCGAATAGTTGCAGTAGCGGGTGCTCTCCTGGCTGTAGCTTGCGATACGGTGGCGGACGATCTCATGGGTCACGCCGCGGTCGCACGTTACTTTTACGGTGATGGAGCCGTGCTCAATGACGGATTCATGGCCGCGTTTGATGATGCCTGCGATGAATTTCTCTGCAGTGCCTTCTCCAATGCGCTCCTCGCTCTTGTAGCAGACTCTTCCGATTTTCTCGATCCGGCGCAGCATATCCTCGTAGGATTCGGTGCTCAGGATTTCAATTTCCGGCTGTATTGTAATCATAATTTTCCTCTTTCTATTATTTCCTGGTAAATCTGCGCAGCATCGGCAGTACCTCGCGCAGCGTATCCAGGGTATAATCAATCTGTTCCAGTGTCGTAAATTCGCTGAAGCTGAACCGCACGGCAGACTCCATCTCGGCTTTCGATGCGCCGATGGCAGTCAGCGTCGGGCTTCCGGCTCTCTTGTGTGATGAGCAGGCGCTTCCGGCGGAAACGTAGATCTGGCGGTCCTCCAGCGTGTGCAGCAGCACTTCACTGCGCACATTTAAGAATGATGCATTGACAATCTGCGGCGCACCCTCTTCTTCCGGCATGCCATGGATGACCACATCGTCCAGCTCCCGTAAGCCTTCGATCAGACGGTGTTTGCAGGCACGCATCTGCGCGGTCTGCTCGTCAAAATGCTTGTAAACGATCTCAGCGGATTTCGCAAGGCCTGCGATGCCCGGCACATTGTCGGTTCCGGAACGCATGCCGTTCTGCTGGCCGCCGCCTAAGATCAGCGGACGGTATTTTTACTTTCTCATCAATATATAAAAAGCCGCTTCCCTTCGGTCCGTGGATCTTGTGGCCGCTCACGGAGAGCATGTCGATGCCCATCCGTTCGGATAATCCGGTATTTGCCGAACGCCTGGATCGCATCGACATGAAAATACGTTTCGGATTTTTCGCCTTAATTCTGCGTCCGATCTCCCCGATTGGCTCAACAGCACCGATCTCATTGTTGACATACATAATCGAAACGAGAATCGTCTCCGGCGTGATCGCTTCTTCGAGTTCGTTCACATCCACAAGGCCTTCTTTATTTACCGGCAGGCGCGTAATACGGAATCCCTGCTCCTCCAGAAATGCCAGCGGTGCCGACACGGCCGGGTGCTCGATCGCGCTTGTGATGATGTGGTTTCCCGTTCTCTTATTTGCCATTGCTGTTCCGACGAGCGCCCAGTTGTCGGACTCTGTGCCACCGGAGGTAAAGAAAATTTCTTTTTCTTTGACTTTCAGAAACCAAGGATGCTCAATCCCGAGGAAATGGTTCAATACCAAATCCATAATCGATACGGATATTCCGCTTCCTTGCTTCACCAATCAGCGTATCCATATCGGCCAGCGTTCCAAACATAGGGTCAATATCACAGTAATCTGAAATATCATAGCCATTATCATCTTGCGGTGAACGGTAGACCGGGCTGAGCCAAATGGCGTCGATTCCCAAATCGGCTAAATAGTCTAGGCGACTGGTAATGCCCTGCAAATCGCCGATTCCATCGCCGTTGCTGTCTTGGAAACTGCGTGGATAGATTTGATAGATTACCGCACTTTTCCACCACGGACTTTTTGAGGTTGCCATAGTTGCTCACACTCCTACAATATATTTGCGGGTAGCCCCACGGCATCCAGCCGTGTTGCTATCCAACTTGTTGCCTAAGCTGTAGAATAAGAACGTAGTGGTCTGACATTTATCACGCTGGATTTACACGTCCGTAAAGGAGTCAGTCAGCCGCCGTTCTTATTCGCAGCATTCGATTTACGCAGGTAGTCCCACCGTAGCGGTGCGTTCGTGTTACTCAGGAGATTGAACAAGCAATAAGTAAAAGGCGGAAGCCATTGCAAATTCAAATTAGGAGGAAAACGAATGACCGTAGTTGGAATCGATGTTTCTAAGGGTAAGAGTATGGTAGCTGCCATGAAGCCAGGTGGGGAGCTTGTTGCAGCGCCATATGAAGTAAGGCATTCAGATATTGAACTGTCACATCTTGCGTTGGATGTTCTTTGCATGGAACCAGATACCCGCGTTGTAATGGAAGCAACAGGCAGATATCATGAGCCGGTAGCAGCGCTGCTTCACAGTGAGGGTATCTTTGTAAGCGTCCTAAACCCGCTGCTTATTAAGCAAAGCGGAGCGGGTTCTCTGCGCAAAGTAAAGTCCGACCCGAAAGACGCTCTAAAAATTGCCAAGTATGGGCTTGACAACTGGTCTACATTGCGGGAATATACTCCTATGGAAGCAATTAGACAACAACTCAAGTTGTGCGCACGTCAATGTGACTTGTATAGCAAGAATATTGTCATGCTCACAAATAACCTCATTTCCTTGTCCGACAAGACCTTTCCGGGTGTAAACGAGTTGTTCTCAAGTCCCGAAAAGGAAAACGGACACTTGAAGTGGGTTGATTTTTACAGAACCTTTTGGCATTGCGACTGCATTAACCGTATGTCACCGGATGCTTTTGAAGAGCGATACAAGAAATGGTGCAAGAGAAAGGGCTACCATTTTAGTGCGGATGCGGCACATGCTCTCTACGCAGCCAGTTGCGGACTTTATACTACGCTGCCGCGTGACAACAACGCCAAGTTGCTGGTTACGGTTGCCACAGACCAGCTTATTGCACTGCGCGAAAACCAGTCCAAGTTGGAAACCGAAATGCTGAATCTCTGCAAGCAGTTGCCGGAGTACGAGACCGTTATGGCTATGTACGGCGTTGGAAAGTCCACTGGACCGCATCTCATGGCTGAATTAGGTGATATTCGCCGTTTCCCACGCCGCAGTTCTATTGTGGCCTTTGCAGGCGTAGACCCCGGTGTTGTTGGATCCGGCAAGATGCAGCTTTCCAGTGTTGCAACTTCCAAGCGTGGTTCTCCGCAGCTGCGAAAGGCTCTCTTTCAAGTGGTTTCTGCTTACGTTAAGCGCAAACCCGAAAACGAAGCAGTTTACCAGTTCTATGCTAAAAAGCGTGATGAGGGAAAACCTTACTACGTTTGTACTACCGCTGCCGCAAACAAATTCCTGCGTATCTACTATGCCCGCGTCAAGGAGTGTCTGAACGCCGCTGAAAGTGCAACTCAAGCCGAAGAAGGCTAATCTGTAATGCTTATTATGTCACTTGGCTGCCTCCAATTTTCGAGGGAGTCCTGTTTGCTGTACGCATTTTTACTCGGCTATCTGCCGAGTATTTTTTTTGGACTTTTTCTTGCAAACCTATTGACTTTTATTTGCAGGACTCCTTGTGTGGTTTCCCAGACAGAGCGGCTTCAAAGGTTTCCAGTCCGCCCTTATCAATGTAAATAGCCATTTTGTAGAAGAACTTCTATCGCAAGGAAGAAGTGATAGGTAAGAAAGCAAGTGAGATATTCCCTGAATCCATGCCCGAGTTTTTGCATTTCATCCAAATAGCATTAGCAGAAAACAAAGCAATAACATTCCCTTATTATTTCAGGAAAATAGATGCCTTTTACGATATAGTACTCCGGGGAAATCCGCATAACAAAATGATAGACGTCTTTTGCCTGGACAGTACCGAACTACACAGAGCACAACAAAAATTAAGTACGATTAACAACAAACTTGCCATGTCACTCGATGTAGCCAATATCGTGCCGTGGAAATGGGACTTAACGAGCCGAACAATTCTTTGTGATATCAATAAACCGATAGAACTCAGTACCCAGGGAAAGGGTATAGCCGAGGAGCAACTGGCAGTGCCCGATATTCAATATTTCTCTAAAATATTTAAAGAAGACCGGAAACGGGTGGAACAAGCCTACAAAGATTTGATAGAGGGACGTTCAGAAAAGTAAAAGAAGAAATATCGCGTAATCAACACTCACAAAGGCTTTCACAGGATAGAATGGGTGGAAGCACAAGCTGCTGTCGAAACCCGGGATGAAAACGGCAAGCCACTGACCTTGGTGGGGTCTTCACTCATCATCACCGAACGAAAGAAAATGGAACAGGAGCTGATCAACGCCAAAAACCGTGCTGAAGAATCCAACCGCCTGAAATCCGCTTTTCTTGCAAATATGAGCCACGAAATCCGTACTCCTCTGAATGCCATAGTCGGCTTCTCCGGAATATTGGCCTCGACCGAAGAGGAAGAAGAAAAACAAGAATATGTGAGTATCATTGAAAACAATAATACTTTATTACTGCAACTCATTAGCGACATCCTTGATTTGTCAAAAATAGAAGCAGGCACATTGGATTTACATTACTCCAATGTCGAAATCAATGACTTAATGAGAGAGTTGGAAAACAGTTGCCAGTTGAAATTAAAGTCAGACAACGTAAAACTGGAATTTGTAGCTCCCGAAGAACCTTGTTTTGCAAACATAGAGAAGAACAGGTTATCGCAGTTAATTATCAACTTCGTCACAAATGCTATTAAGTTCACTAGCCAAGGCAGTATCCGATTTGGCTATGAACGGCAAAACAATGAACTTTATTTCTATGTGACCGACACCGGCTGTGGTATTCCCCAAGATAAGCTGGATAGCATCTTCGGACGTTTTGTCAAACTAAATTCTTTTGCACAAGGCACAGGATTAGGACTTTCAATCTGCCGTACACTCATCAACCACATGGGTGGAAAAATCGGTGTAGAATCCGAAGAAGGAAAGGGGTCTACATTTTGGTTCACATTACCCTATAAGCAGATAGAAGCCATAGAAAAAGCTCCTCAAAAAAAAATTCAAAGTATTACAATCGCAAAAGATAAACTAATAATTCTAATTGCAGAAGACAATGAAAGTAATTACAAACTGTTCGAGTCGATACTAAAATATGATTACCACTTAATACATGCCTGGGACGGACAAGAAGCCGTAAATATGTTCAAGGAATACGATCCGCAAATTGTATTAATGGATATCAATATGCCTGTCATGGACGGCTACGAAGCAACCAAAGAAATACGTAAATATTCGGCCAAGGTACCGATTATTGCCATTACAGCCTTTGCATATGCTTCGGACGAACAACGGGTAATGGCAAGCGGATTTGACGGCTATATGCCCAAACCTATCAATGCACGGTTGCTTAAGGCACAGCTTATGGATATCATGCAGAAACGCATTATCTTATTGTAAAAGCAAGGCTTAATAATTCAGCCACACCTTGAAAGCCGCTATCTTGTCTTTGCTGACTATGATTTTATCTTTAAATGGTGGCAGGACGTGTACAACCGCCTTACCTAAAAAATAGGGTTCGATACGCTGAATGGCATCTACCGAAACAAGTGTCTGACGATTGGTCCGAAAGAAGACATCAGGATTCAATTGTTCGCAGAGTTTATCCAAAGCAAAGTCCAGAACATATTCTCTATTATTCTTGGTAACTACAAAAGTGAGCTTGTTCTCCGAATAGAAATAGGCAACATCACTTACCGCCAAAGTAAAAAGTTTATTACCGGAAGAAATAAGAAATCGGGTGCGATATTTTTTATTCTCTACCACCGGAAGCTTCTGCGTATCAGACAAACTTTCCAACACCTCCAGTATACGGCTCTCCCGATTAAAATCACGGATATATTTCTCTGTGAGACTCTCGAAACGTTCGATAGTCTGCAATAAACGTTCCTGATGAATCGGTTTCAGCAAATAGTCAATGCTATTCACCGCAAAAGCACGGACAGCGTACTCGTCATAAGCGGTGGTAAAAACAATCATACTATCCGGCCGAGCTTGTTCAATCAACATAAATGAATTGCCGTCCGTCAACTGAATATCCAAAAATAAAGTTCCGGATGAGGATTCACATGAAACCATTCAACGGATTCTTCGATAGTACCGGGCAGAATCATCACCTCCCAATCCGGGCGAAGCGACTGTATCATCTCATGTAGCAAACGTGCCGCCGGCACTTCATCTTCTATTATTGCAGCTTTTATCTTATTCATGAAAGCAAGGGAATTTTTACGGTAAATTTATCAGATTCATTTTCTATCACAATATCCTGATTACAAAGGAGCTTATAACGGGCGGAAAGATTTTTCAGCCCCATTCCCGAAACGACTTCGCATTTTTTGGGCCGAATCGGATTACAGATTATCAGAGTCGGAGGTTCTTCTACATTACACAGCTCGATAACCATTGGTTTCCCCGAATGGATCACATTATGCTTGATTACATTTTCGACCAATAGCTGAAGCGTCAAAGGCGGCATCTTCATCTCTTTCCACTCATCCGGCACATTGTTGTGGACATAAATGCAATCACCCAAACGAACTTGATGAAGAAAAATATATGAATCAAGAAAACCAAGCTCATCCTGCAACGTCACCAATCGCTGATTCTGACACTGGAGAGTATAACGATATACGTCGGAAAGATGTTGTGTGAAGAGTTCTGCATTTTTAGGATTATATCTGATTTCTGAAATCAACGTATTCAAACTATTAAACAGAAAATGGGGGTTTAGCTGGTTTTGAAGAGCTGTATAGCGTGCTATGTTATTTTCTTCCTGCAAAGCAGCCGCCTGTTTCTGCAATTTGAGGGTATGCTGCATAGAACGGTTGGCAAGCAGCAAACCTAAAATCACCAGTTCCACCAACCAAACTAATATCAAGATACGCCACCCGCCATTAGGAAAAACAAAAGGATGTGAAGCACCGACCAAGAATTTGGCAGTTACCAACAATCCATAATTGAGCAGAAAAAACATCAACATCACCATTGTATAAATAAAAATCAGTTTCCAACGACGATGAATATTCACCGAATACTGATTATCTACCCACGTAGTCAGCCGAATAGTAGAATATCCGAGCAAATTGAACGCAAGAATAAAAAACAGAAACATTCCTACCGAATATAACGCATCCGATACTCTATCGGAAAGTTCCGCATAGTTGGCTAGCAGGAAAAAAGAGAAAACGCCTAGCCCTGAAAACAGCGCACTATATGATATACGGTTCAATTTTATATTCATACGATTCTTTTCACACAAAGTTACTGCTTTTTAGCGATAATCATAACTATGGAGCGCTTTTATTAATTCCGAATAATGTCCTTGTGCAGCAGCTTTTGCCTGTACATAGTTCACCTGCGAAGTCTGCCGATAGGTTTGCGCATCAATCACTTCCACCACCGAAACTTTTCCTTCATTGTAGCGTTCTACTGCTTTTGCCTCATTTTCTTCTGCTTTAGCCAGCGAACTTTCACTCAAACGAACACGTTCAATAGCCTGTGACAATGCCTTACGCGCTACACTCACTTCTAATTCCACCCGGTCTACGACTTTATTTAGATTATCTTCCGCCATTCCGATACGAAAGGAAGAAACACGCTTCTCGCTTCTCCGTTTTCCCCATTCAAAAATAGGAACGGACACTTTAGCATAAACAGCGTAGTTTGGGTCTAAATCTTTCTTGAAATTGTATCCGGGAGATGAATAGCTACCTTCTACTCCCACATAGAATTGAGGTTTGAATTGCGAATCATTCAGTTTTTTTGTGCTCTCAGCAATACGAATTTTGTCATAAGCCATTTGTATTTCCGGACGTCCCATCCCGGTAGATAACCACAGAGAATCGCTGACAACTACTATCGGTATCTGCGCATCCAACTCCGTAGGCTGTTCCAGCCGGACACCAATCATTGAGTTTAATGCCATTCTGCCTGTTTCAAAATTACTTTGCGCCTGAAGTAATTGATATTCCGCTTCATTTAACTTCACTTCTGCCATTAACAGGTCCTGTGGGTCAACGAGTCCTACTTCTACCCTTTCTTTTATTGTTTTAACCAAGGCTGCTATCGAATTACGAAAGTCTTCGGCGACATCAACAATTTCCTGCCGAGCAACGGCACTCCAATACTGAATATCCGTTTGGTAACAAACAGCATCATTCAGTGCTTTCGCCTGATTACCGGCCAAGGCCTGCTGATGTTGCGCCATACGGATGGACTCCAGTACACGCCCTCCCGTATAAACCGGTTGTAAAATAGACAGAGAACCTCCATAGTTTAAATTCTTTCCTTCCACTGTTTTCGACAACCCTATGGAAGGAATATCCAAAGTTAGTTCCATAGGATTTCCGGTGTATTGAAAACTGGCAGCACCGGAAAGTTTCGGTTTCAAATCGGCACGTGCAGATTTCTCTACTTCCATACTGGCAGCGATATTCTTTTCCGCTGCTTTCAAATCGTGATTATAGTCCAATGCCATAGTCCGATATTTCTCCAGCAATGTGCTTTGTTGTGCAAGAACCGGCAAAGACAAAAAGACGAAAGTACAAAACAACAGGCTAAATATTCCTTTTCTCATCTTCATTTTCCTTTTACTTTATAAAACATGGAATATAAGGCGGGGGTGACAAAAAGCGTTAATCCCGTAGCAAATGTCAATCCGAAAATTATAGTAACAGCCATTCCCCCGAAAGCAACATCAAACAACAATGGCACCATACCGAAAATCGTTGTTGTAGCAGCCATTAACACAGGACGGGTTCGGGAAACAGTAGCCTCAACAATGGATGTATATAAATCAATTCCACTCCGATGTTGAACATTTATCTCATCAATCAGCACAATTACATTTTTGATTATCATCCCAAGCAAACCTAACCAGCCGGCTATCGGAAAGAATCCAAAATCAAACCCTGTCAGCAACATACCAACAGCAATTCCTATCAAAGACAAAGGCAGAATGCAAAGAATGATAACCGGCTCGCGGAAATTGCCGAACAAGGCCACCAAAATGACTATCAATGCAAGAAATGCCAACGGAAAATATTTCACAATAGCCTGCATCGCCTCCCCTTGATCTTTATATTGAGAATCCCAAAAGAAGGTGTATCCTTCCGGTAAGTGGATTTTCTCTATTTCTTTCCGTATTTCTCCATGTACCTCGGACATGGTGTAGCCCGGTTTCACCCCACACATGGCAGCCATTGAAAGTTGCCGGTTATATGTCCGTACCTGAGGAAATTCCCAACCTCTTTCTATTCGTTCCGTGACCTGCGAAAGCGGAGCCGATCTTTCTCCATTCCAAATTGAGAAATCTCCCAATGCATTGACATCAGTAATATCCACATCACCTGATTTCAACAAAACAGGTACCTTTTTCTCATCATCCCGGTAGATACCAACAGGCAGACCGTCATTGATTGATTTCACTGACTGCATCATCGAAGCCTTGGTGATACCTAATGCACCCGCCTTCACAGGATCATAAACCGGGCGAATTACCAACGACATATTTCCCCATTCATTACGTGCATCCGCTACTTTGGGATTTCGTCGCATCACTTCAATAGCTTGTCCCACCAATGAATCAAGTACAGCAGGGTCCGGGCCAAGAAAACGGGCTTCAATGACGGCCTCCGTCAAAGGACTCAATTCAAACTTATTCACTTTAATCAGAGGTTCGGGATATTTCAGCGAAATCGAATCTTGTAACCGGGTATGCAACTGACGGGAAAGTTCTGACGTTTTACATTTTACCAATATTTGTGCATAATTGGACTGAGGTCCAAAAGATACATTAGACAAGTAATAACGTGGCGGAGTTCTTCCTATATAAGTAGATACTATTTCCGTTTCCTCCTGCCCACGGATATATTCCGACATTTCCATTATCTGACGGTCCGTTTCTTCTATTTTTGTCCCTTCGGGTAACCATACATCCAATGTGAAGTACTGTTTATCCAACGCCGGCATAAACACCTTGGGAATAAACTTGAAACTCCAAGCCGCTAGCAACATCATCACAACCATGCATCCTATTGTTGCATACCGATGACAAATCACCCACCTCAATGCTGCACGAAACTTATCATAATATTTACCTTCAAAAAGAGCATCCTTTAGTTCGTCGGGTCTTGGCCGACGAACAAACTCCTGAATGAAGAAAGGAGTCTGCGTCAGCGCAAAGACCCAACTGAACATCAGCGAAACGCCGATAACTACAACTAAGGATGACAACAACTCACCGGTTATATGCGGTGAATAATATATAGGTAAAAAAGTTAAAATTGCGATAATTGTTGCCGCTAATAACGGTAATGCAGTTGAGGAACAAGCTCGCATTATGGCCACTCGCTTGCGCATCCCCCGTTGCATATTGACTAATGCCGAATCGGATACTACAATGGCATTATCCACCAGCATTCCCATTGCAATAATAATTGCAGCCAGTGACATACGCTGCAAAGCTATCCCTTGAGCCAACATCACAATCAGCGTTGCAAAAATGGAAAAGACCAGACCACTACCTATCAGGATACCATTTTTGAATCCGATAAAAAACAACAGAATGGCAACTACCGTCACAACGGAAATTATCAAATTCCAGATAAAACCTTGATTTGCCACAGCCGACTCGTAACCTTGGTCGTAAATTGTCTGTAACTCAAAGCCTTCGGGCATTGTCTCCGAAAATTGCTCAATTTTACCTTTTACAGCTTCCGCCATATTTACGACATTCCCAGTCGGTACGGTAGATATGGCAATACCCACCGCGGGACTCCCATTAATCCGCATTTTATTGCTCGGAGGCGTCTGATAACTTTCCTTAATCTCTGCAATATCCGCCAATCGAAAATGCTCTCCCGTACGTGATACGATAGTCAAATTCCGGATATCATCCAAAGAATAAAAATTTCCGGTAGATTCAATCCGTATTCTGTTTACACCCGCATCAATACCTCCTGCATCTACTACTCTGTTTTGGGCCTCGAAAGCACGGGAAATATCCGAAGGAGTAATACCGCTTCGCGCCATGACGGAAGGGGTGAGAATAACATCAATCGTCGGAGGTTGTACACCATAAATTTCGACCTTGGCTACGTCCTTTACTTTCAACAGTTCGTTTTTAATGAGTTTTGCCTGATCTTCCAGTTCCCGATACGAATATCCTTCACCAGTCAACCCATAAAAGACACCCAACACATCGCCAAAGTCATCGTTTACTACGGACGGACCTGCGTCAGCCGGTAGCTTAGATTGTACATCATTAACCTTCCGACGGAGTTTATCCCACAGTTGCTGCATTTCATCCGCACGAATTTCCTTCTTCACATAAACCGTTATCTTGGAAAGTCCTGCCCGGTTTTCTGTTTTAAGATAATACAATTCACCTAAAGACTGTATAGATTCTTCCAGCACATCAGTCACTTGTGATTGTACCTCGGAAGGAGAAGCACCCGGATATGGAGTTAATACCAATGCCTGTTTTATAGTGAACGGAGCATCTTCCAGCTTTCCCATTTTGACATAGGAAAGTAGTCCTCCTCCTAAGACTAATAGTAAGAGCAGAATAGTCACCGACCTTTTCTGCAAGAAATATTTCACAAACTTCATACTTCCAAATTTACTTTTGAGCAGTGACCGGCATTCCTTGTTTCTGAGCCATGATTTCTACAGATGTTCCTTCTGAAAGGAAACGCAATTTACTGACAGCTACCGTTTCTCCAGCCTGTAATCCACCTTTCACTTCCACTTTCCCATTCGGAAGTAATTCACCTAAAACAATCTTTCTTTTCGAGACTTTTCCGGCAGCATTATCTACCGTCCAGACATAATCTCCTTCAGTAGGACGATGATTGAGAGCAGTTTGCGGTATGGTTATCATGGATGTCGTTGAAGAAGAAGGAAGATCAAGCAAAACCTTTCCGGAAACGCCCGCCGGCCATTCACCCTGTTTATTGGGTAATAATGCCGTCATCAGGAAAGACAGGTTATTCCGGGTAGTACTTTTGGAAATTTCTACCACTTTCGCCGGATATACAACATCAGAACCTATATCAAAGCGCACACTTACTTCTTTGATTTCTCCGGCCTGAAGTGCAATATCCTGTGTGACATAAGCTTCTATCTTTAATTGAGTAATATCAATAAAGGAGATGACAGGTTGAGTCGCTTTCACATCCTGATATTTCTCGATATACACTTCCCCGACATATCCGTCAAAAGGTGCAATCAACTGCGTATCATGTAACTCATTTGTCGCTGTCTCAAAAGCAGTCTTAGCAGAAGTATAATCCGCACGTGCTTTTTCATAAGCGCTGGCAGATAAATTATTTTTCTCATACAACACTCTTATCCGTTCAAATTCCGCTTTTGCCTGATTATAGATAGCCTCTGCACGTTCTTTACGGATACGGAAATCACGAGAGTCTATTTCAGCAATGATATCCCCACGCTGATAATAGTTACCGGCATATACCTCAAAACGGTCAATAGGACCGCCTACCCGAAAAGATAGTTCCGTCTCCTTGAATGGTTTCGAAATAAACGAAAACTCACGTTCCGAGGAAGGAACCGACATTTCTACTTCTGCCACTTTTATCCGTATTGATTCATCAGTCCTCTTTTCTCCTGTTCCGCACGATGCAAACAGGCAGATAAAAAGCATACACATTGAATAATTAGTCGTTGTCATTCTATTCTACATTAGTTATATTATCAACGGTACGAAAATAGAGGAAACAAAGAAAAGCGCCCAACTTTAAATTTCCGAAACCGAAAAAGGAAAGGCTCAAACGGAAAAAGAAAAGATGAAAATCTGAGCCTTTTATACTACTTATGTGTTTCCTTACTATCTTTGCAGCTCAAACAAATATTACTAATCTCATTTATGACCGAAGAAAAAATACATAACGACCGTTCCGGTAGCTGGTGGGCATTAAGTCCATTGTTCGTGTTCCTCTGCCTCTATCTGGTAACTTCCATTCTCGTCAACGACTTCTACAAGGTACCTATCACTGTCGCTTTTCTTGTTTCTTCCTGCTACGCGATTGCTATCACGCGCGGCTTGAAACTGGACCAGCGGATTTACCAATTCTCCGTAGGAGCTGCCAATAAGAATATCCTCCTGATGATATGGATATTCATTCTCGCCGGTGCCTTTACGCAAAGTGCCAAACAAATGGGTGCTATTGATGCCACCGTCAACCTGACTCTGCATATTCTTCCCGACAATCTGCTGCTAGCAGGAATATTTATAGCCGCCTGCTTCATCTCCCTATCCATAGGAACCAGTGTAGGAACAATCGTTGCCCTCCACTCCTGTTGCCGTAGGACTAGCCGAAAAGACAGAGATTGCTCTCCCATTCATGGTGGCAGTTGTTGTCGGAGGGTCTTTTTCGGAGATAATTTATCGTTTATCTCCGACACTACAATCGCCTCAACAAAAACTCAGGAATGTGTGATGCGTGATAAGTTCAGGGTAAATTCCCTGATTGTCGTCCCGGCAGCTATTATCGTGCTGGGTATTTATATTTTCCAGGGATTGTCCATCACTGCTCCCACCCAAGTACAGACTATCGAATGGATAAAAGTTATACCTTATATAATAGTATTGGGAACAGCCGTTGCCGGAATGAACGTTATGCTCGTATTAATCATAGGTATCCTGACAAGTGGTATTATCGGTATTACTACCGGAAGTTTTGATGTGTTCGACTGGTTCGGAGCTATGGGAACAGGCATTACGGGCATGGGCGAACTGATAATCATTACTTACTGGCCGGAGGAATGCTTGAAACAATCCGCTACAATGGTGGTATTAACTTTATTATCCGGAAACTAACCCTCCACGTCAACGGAAAGCGGGGAGCGGAACTAAGTATTGCCGCTTTAGTAAGTATCGCCAACTTATGTACCGCCAACAACACAATAGCCATCATTACAACAGGACCGATAGCCAAAGACATTGCGCAGAAATTCCACCTTGACCGGCGAAAGACTGCAAGTATCCTCGACACTTTCTCCTGTCTGATACAAGGAATTATCCCATACGGGGCACAAATGCTGATTGCTGCCGGATTAGCCAATATCTCTCCTATCAGTATCATCGGCAATCTTTATTATCCGTTTACAATGGGAGCTTGCGCCCTGCTCGCTATCTTATTCCGTTATCCGAAACGGTATTCATAAAGAAAAAGAACAGAAATATTTGTCAATCAAAAGAAAAGCCGTATCTTTGCGCCCGCTATTACGAGTTAGTAGCATAATTCAAATCATTAATTAAAAACAATTATTAAAAATGGCAACTAGAATCAGATTGCAGAGACACGGACGTAAAAGTTACGCGTTCTATTCAATTGTAATTGCAGACAGCAGAGCACCACGTGATGGTAAATTTATTGAGAAGATTGGTACTTACAACCCTAACACCAATCCTGCTACAGTAGATTTGAATTTCGACGCTGCATTGGCTTGGGTACTGAAAGGTGCACAACCAAGTGACACTGTACGTAACATCCTTTCTCGCGAAGGTGTATACATGAAGAAACATCTTCTTGGCGGTGTAGCAAAAGGTGCATTTGGAGAAGCAGAAGCAGAAGCTAAATTCGAAGCTTGGAAAAGCAACAAACAGTCAGGTCTGGCTACTTTGAAAGCTAAACAAGATGAAGCTAAGAAAGCTGAAGCCAAAGCACGCCTGGAAGCAGAAAAGAAAATCAACGAAGTGAAAGCAAAAGCACTCGCTGAAAAGAAAGCTGCTGAAGCTGCTGAAAAAGCTGCTGCTGAAGCACCTGTAGAAGAAACTGCTGCTCCGGCAGAAGAAGCTCCTGCAACAGAAGCTGCTGCTGAATAAATTCGGCAGATTCCGAACAAGAAACAAGGAAAAGCTATAAATCCTCTCCGGTTCGCCGGAGGGGATTTTTTTGTTCCAACACGAGAGAAACTGAGGTTTTATACAGAGACCTGATAATCTACAAATAGCAAATTCTATGTTACGTCATGTGAAATTATCCTCTTTATGCTATAAAACATAGTAAATTATTTCTCCTATTTAGAATAAAATTCCTTTCTTTACATCAGCATAGTTCAGCACAGTTATCAATAATTAATAAGGATGAGACGAACTGATAAGAAAGCAACATTCGGCCAACACTCGAGCAAAGTCACACAATTGGCAGACACGCTCAGCCAGGCAATCTCCATGAAAGAATTTCGTGAGGGAGATTCCTTGCCTTCTATCAATCAGTTAAGTGCACAATATGGAGTATCACGGGATACTGTTTTTAAGGCCTTTCTGGATTTACGCGAACGGGGTCTGATAGACTCTACACCGGGAAAAGGATACTATGTGACCAGTCAGGTAACCAATATTCTATTATTACTTGACGAATATACTCCTTTCAAAGAGGCCTTATACAATAGTTTCATAAAACATTTGCCTATCAACTATAAAGTAGACTTGTTATTCCACCAATACAATGAACGGCTTTTCAATACTATCATCCGTGAATCCATAGGGAAGTATAAAAAATATATAGTGATGAACTTCGATAACGAAAAGTTCAGCACAGCTCTGAATAAAATCAATCCTTCCAGGTTATTACTCCTTGATTTCGGAAAATTTGAGAAAGATAAATACTCGTATATCTGTCAGGATTTCGATGATTCATTCTATCTAGCATTATTTACACTAAAAGAAAGAATGCAGAAATATCTTCAAATCGTTTTCCTGTTTTCTAAAGGTTTGAAACACCCTCAGAGTAGTAAGGAGTATTTCACACGTTTCTGTGAAAAAGAAGGCTTCTTGCATGAAATACAGGAAGATATCGAGAACCTGACGGTCCGCAAAGGGACTGTATACATTGCTATCAAACAGCAAGATGTAGTAAAGGTAGTAAAACAAGGAAGATTGGCAGGACTGAAATGCGGAAAAGATTTCGGTCTGTTAGCATATAATGATATTCCTTCATACGAGGTCATCGACGAAGGAATTACTTCATTAAGTATTGACTGGGAAATGGTGGGAAATGAAGCGGCAAACTTCGTACTCAACAATGTCCCGATACAAAAGTACATGCCTACTGAAGTGCGACTTCGAAAGTCACTCTGATTTTTTTTTGCCGCACAATCAGCACAGCTCAGCACAGATGTTATTTACTAAATAAAAAAATTAAGAAACCATGAAAAAGTATCCGAAAATCGGGATTCGTCCCACTATCGACGGTCGCCAGGGTGGCGTTCGTGAAAGCCTTGAAGAAAAGACAATGAACTTGGCTAAAGCAGTAGCCGAATTAATTAGCAGTAATCTGAAAAACGGTGACGGAAACCCTGTGGAATGCGTGATTGCCGATAGCACTATCGGCCGTGTTGCTGAAAGTGCAGCCTGTGCTGAAAAGTTCGAAAGAGAAGGTGTAGGTTCTACTATTACCGTAACTTCTTGCTGGTGCTACGGTGCGGAAACTATGGATATGAACCCTCATTACCCGAAAGCTGTATGGGGATTCAATGGAACAGAGCGTCCGGGAGCAGTATATCTTGCAGCAGTATTGGCAGGACACGCACAAAAAGGACTTCCTGCATTCGGCATTTATGGACATGACGTACAGGATTTGGACGATAACAGCATTCCCGAAGATGTAGCGGAAAAAATTCTTCGTTTTGCACGCGCCGCACAGGCAGTAGCTACAATGAGAGGAAAATCTTACCTGTCAATGGGTAGCGTATCTATGGGTATTGCCGGTTCTATCGTTAATCCTGATTTCTTCCAGGAATACCTGGGAATGCGTAATGAGTCTGTCGACCTGACAGAAATCATCCGCCGCATGGAAGAAGGTATCTATGACCACGAAGAATATGAAAAAGCAATGGCATGGACAGAAAAGCATTGCAAAGTAAACGAAGGCGATGACTTCAAAAATCGTCCCGAAAAACGTAAAAACCGCGAAGAGAAAGATAAAGACTGGGAATTTATCGTGAAGATGATGATTATCATGCGCGACCTGATGACCGGTAATCCTAAACTGAAAGAAATGGGCTTCAAAGAAGAAGCATTAGGCCACAATGCTATTGCAGCCGGTTTCCAAGGACAACGCCAATGGACTGACTTCTATCCTAATGGCGACTATCCCGAAGCTCTGCTGAATACTTCCTTCGACTGGAACGGTATCCGCGAAGCATTCGTGGTAGCTACCGAGAACGATGCCTGCAACGGTGTGGCAATGCTGTTCGGACACTTACTGACCAACCGTGCTCAAATATTCTCTGATGTACGTACTTACTGGAGCCCCGAAGCTGTGAAACGTGTAACCGGCAAAGAACTGACAGGGCTGGCCGCCAACGGTATTATCCACCTTATCAACTCCGGAGCAACAACGCTAGACGGTTCGGGACAATCATTGGATGCAGAAGGAAATCCGGTAATGAAAGAACCTTGGAACCTGACTGACGCAGATGTAGAAAACTGCCTTAAAGCAACGACCTGGTATCCGGCAGACCGTGATTACTTCCGTGGCGGCGGTTTTTCATCTAATTTCTTGTCAAAAGGTGGTATGCCTGTAACTATGATGCGTCTGAACCTAATTAAAGGCCTCGGTCCCGTTCTTCAAATTGCAGAAGGTTGGACTGTCGAGATCGACCCGGAAATCCACCAAAAACTGAATATGCGTACAGATCCTACATGGCCTACTACTTGGTTTGTTCCCCGTTTATGCGACAAACCGGCTTTCAAGGATGTGTATTCTGTAATGAATAACTGGGGAGCCAACCATGGAGCAATCAGCTACGGTCACATTGGTCAAGACCTGATTACTCTTGCTTCGATGCTTCGAATTCCGGTATGCATGCACAATGTAGAAGAAGACGAAATGTTCCGCCCGGCTGCATGGAATGCCTTCGGTATGGATAAAGAAGGAGCAGACTATAGAGCTTGTGCAACCTACGGTCCTATCTACAAATAATTTTCAGGCACGGATTACGCTGTTGCTTTCATATTTCTAAAAGTCGTGTAATCCGTGCCCGCAATGACAATCCCCTGCAAGGAAACCTTACCGGGGGAGTATGTCCCCTAAATACCCATTTTTCTAACCTATTTTGAGTTACTATTATTAATAAATAATTTATCTTTGCAATCATGATAACTAACGAACATATCGAACAGTTCATTGAACAAGCACATCGCTACGGTGATGCAAAACTTATGCTTTGCAGTAGCGGAAACCTTTCCTGGCGGATTGGTGAAGAAGCACTAATTTCCGGTACAGGTTCTTGGGTTCCTACCCTTGGCAAGGAAAAAGTCTCTATCTGCAATATAGCAAGCGGAACACCGACTAATGGTGTAAAACCTTCTATGGAAAGTACTTTCCATTTGGGTATTCTCCGCGAACGCCCGGATGTAAATGTGGTACTTCACTTCCAGTCGGAGTATGCCACGGCTATCTCCTGCATGAAAAACAAGCCGACTAATTTTAATGTAACAGCAGAAATTCCCTGCCATGTAGGTTCAGAAATACCTGTGATTCCATATTATCGTCCCGGCTCACCCGAACTGGCCAAAGCAGTAGTTGAAGCCATGTTGGAACACAACTCCGTCTTATTGACCAACCACGGACAAGTTGTCTGCGGAAAAGACTTTAATCAAGTGTACGAACGAGCTACCTTCTTCGAAATGGCTTGCCGTATTATTGTTCAGTCCGGAGGCGATTATTCAGTATTGACACCGGCAGAAATAGAAGATTTGGAAATCTATGTATTAGGAAAGAAAACAAAATAGTATCCGTACATACCATACCATGAAAGACAACATTAAAAACACATACTTAGCAGCAGACTTTGGAGGAGGTAGCGGACGAATTATCGCCGGCTCCCTTCTCCATGGAAAGCTGGAACTGGAAGAAGTTCACCGCTTCTCCAACCGTCAGGTAAAATTAGGAAATCATGTCTACTGGGATTTTCCTGCCCTATTCGAAGACATGAAAACCGGCCTGAAGCTGGCTGCCCAAAAAGGATATACCGTCAAGGGAATTGGTATCGACACGTGGGGCGTAGATTTCGGATTGATTGATAAAAATGGAAATTTGCTAAGTAACCCTATCTGTTACCGGGATGCAAGAACAGACGGAATGCCGGCAAAGGTATTCAAGGTTCTGGATGAACAGCAACACTATACTACTACTGGAATACAGGTCATGGCTATCAACACGCTATTCCAACTTTATAGTATGAAACAGAACCGGGATCCCCAATTAGAGATTGCCCACCAACTTCTGTTCATGCCCGACCTTTTCAGTTACTTCCTGACCGGAATAGCCAATAATGAATATTGCATCGCTTCCACTTCGGAATTACTTGACGCAAAACGACGAAACTGGTCACAAGAAACAATTCGTGCATTAGAACTTCCCGAGCATCTGTTTGGTGAAATTATCCAACCGGGAACTATCAGAGGAACTTTAAAAGAGGATATTGCACGGGAAACCGGACTGGGTGCAGTAGATGTAATAGCCGTAGGTTCTCATGACACAGCCAGTGCCGTTGCAGCCGTTCCGGCGACAGAAACTCCTATCGCTTTTCTAAGTTCCGGTACGTGGTCGCTTTTGGGCGTTGAAGTCAATGAACCGATATTGACAGAAGAAGCACGGAAAGCCGAATTCACCAATGAAGGAGGTGTTGGAGGCCGCATCCGCTTCCTGCAAAACATCACAGGACTATGGATTCTACAACGCTTGATGAGTGAATGGAAAGCACGTGGAGAAGAACAACATTATGATACAATCATACCACAAGCTGCCGAAGTGGAAACTGATACAATCATCCCTGTTGACGCTCCGGAATTCATGAATCCGGAAAATATGGAGACAGCTCTTATGAATTATTGCCGGGATCACTCTCTGCACATTCCTCAAAGCAAAGCGGAAACCGTTAAATGTGTACTCCAATCATTAGCATTCAAATACCAACAGGCAGTAGAAAAGCTTAACCATTGTCTCCCCTCCCCGATCCGCCAATTAAACATCATTGGAGGAGGTTCGCAGAATAAATTACTCAACCAGCTTACAGCCGATGCACTCAATATCCCTGTTTACGCTGGTCCTGTCGAGGCTACTGCCATAGGTAATATTCTGACACAAGCAATGGCTAAGGGAGAAATTTCCGACCTCCGGGAATTAAGAGAGATTGTAAGCCGAAGTGTCACACCTCAAGTATATTATCCTAAAAATAAAAGTATATGGAAACACCTAAACCGGTTATCAGGTCCAATCTTACAGCGTCCCAGTCAAAAGATATTGTCAGACTCTTGACTTACGCGATTCTCCGGAATTGATTGCCGAATATCGGAAAAGACATAGTCAAGCGGAGGCATGGCCTGAAATCCTTGCAGGTATCCGGGAAGTAGGCATCCTCGAAATGGAAATCTATATTCTTGGCACACGCTTGTTTATGATTGTCGAAACTCCCGTTGACTTCGACTGGGACACAGCAATGGCACGCCTGAATACTCTTCCCCGCCAACAGGAATGGGAGGAATACATGGCTATCTTCCAACAAGCCGCTCCCGGAATGAGTTCCGCGGAAAAATGGAAACCAATGGAGAGAATGTTCCATTTATATAATACCTAAAAATATCCCAAAAGAACCATGAAACACATCAAACAGTCCATCCTGTCAAAAGATGGCATCAATTATCTTATCCCTTTTATTCTCATCACTTCTTGTTTTGCGTTATGGGGATTTGCAAACGATATCACCAACCCAATGGTAAAGGCATTTTCCAAAATCTTCCGGATGAGTGCTACCGACGGAGCGTTAGTACAAGTCGCTTTTTATGGAGGCTACTTTGCCATGGCTTTTCCGGCTGCCATGTTCATCCGCAAATATTCTTATAAAGCAGGTGTTCTGCTAGGTCTTGGTCTGTATGCTTTTGGAGCATTCCTATTCTTCCCTGCTAAAATGACAGGAGAATATTACCCGTTTCTGATAGCTTACTTTATCTTGACTTGCGGACTCTCATTTCTGGAGACAAGCTGTAATCCATACATTCTTTCTATGGGAACAGAAGATACTGCCACAAGACGTTTGAATCTTGCCCAATCTTTCAACCCAATGGGTTCATTGCTCGGAATGTATGTAGCCATGCAATTCATTCAAGCCAAATTACATCCAATGGGTACTGAAGAACGTGCTTTACTCAATGAGAGTGAATTTCAGGCAATCAAAGAGAGCGATCTTGCAGTGCTAATCGCCCCTTATCTTATCATCGGTCTGATTATCGTAGCTATGCTTCTCTTGATACGATTCGTAAAAATGCCAAAGAACGGAGATCAGAACCATAAAATAGACTTCTTCCCGACATTAAAACGTATTTTCACCCAAACACGTTATCGCGAAGGTGTGATTGCTCAGTTTTTTTATGTAGGTGCACAAATCATGTGCTGGACTTTTATAATCCAATATGGTACCCGCCTGTTTATGTCACCGGAATTCGGCATGGACGAAAAGAGTGCGGAAGTGCTTTCGCAGCAATACAATATCATAGCAATGATTATTTTCTGTATCAGCCGTTTCATTTGTACTTTCATTCTGCGTTATCTGAATGCAGGAAAATTATTAATGATTCTGGCTATTTTCGGAGGAATTTTCACCTTAGGTACTATCTTCCTTCAAAATATTTATGGACTCTATTGCCTGGTAGCCGTATCCGCCTGCATGTCTCTAATGTTCCCCACTATTTACGGTATTGCCTTAAAAGGTCTTGGAGATGACGCAAAATTCGGAGCAGCCGGACTTATTATGGCTATTCTCGGAGGTTCTATTCTTCCTCCATTGCAAGCAAGCATTATTGATATGAAAGAAATCGGTTGGTTGCCGGCAGTCAACGTTTCATTCATTCTACCTTTTATCTGTTTCCTTGTGATTATCGGTTACGGCTATCGTACAGTGAAAAGAAACTGGTAGAAAACATACTCGACAATAGTGAGGCTACCTCAAAAAGAATGAACTGCCTCCAATAGTTTTGTGTCTAACTATTGGGGGCAGTTCACTTACACATTCACCTACCACCTCCCCCTACGGGGACTCCTCCTTCCCGAAGGAGGAGAATGGAGGATACTATCGACTATAAACTAGCAAATCATTATTTTACTAATTCACCTTACCAACAAATTTGAAGAAGAACTTTTAAGAAGGAGATTATCTCTCCTTCTTGTAATTTTCCAATCCAGTTTGCAGAAACTCGATATACTTGGGAATATCTTCATCATAAGCATACGACTTGTTCAACGGTTTTCCCTGATTATCCAGCAATACGTAGAAAGGCTGTGCATTGGCACCGAACTTCACACGTTGCAGATAACTCCATTTGTCACCGACAGTACGCAAGGTACGTTCTGTTCCGTTCTCGACAATCTTCACAGGTTCGGTCAGCGGAGTTTTATTATCTACATAGAGAGTTATCAATACATAATCGTTATTAATTAAGTCGCTCACCTTCGGGTCAGTCCAAACAGCAGCCTCCATTTTACGACAATTGACACAACCGTATCCGGTAAAGTCGAGCATTACAGGCTTACCATTCAAACGTGCATACTCCATTCCTAAATCATAATCGTCAAATTTGGCATGTACTTCATTCTTATACAAATTGAAATCCTGCGTCTGCATAGGCGGAGCAAACGCACTGACAGCTTTCAACGGTGCTCCCCATAGACCAGGAACCATATATACCGCAAATGCCAAAGAAACAAGTGCCATGAAGAAGCGGGTAACACCTACCTTATTATCATCATCATCATGCGGGAACTTGATCTTACCCAACAGATAAAATCCAAGTAAAGCAAAAATAACAATCCATAAAGCAAGGAAAGTTTCACGATCAAGCAGTCTCCAGCCATAAGCCAAATCGGCAACCGATAAGAATTTAAGTGCAAATGCAAGTTCAAGGAAGCCCAGTGTTACCTTGATCACATTCATCCAACCTCCCGATTTCGGCATAGATTTCAGCCACGATGGAAATAAAGCGAAAAGAGTAAACGGCAACGCCAAAGCAATGGCGAATCCCAGCATTCCAATTGCCGGAGCTACTATACTTCCCGTTGTGGAAACCTGTACCAACAAAAATCCGATAATCGGACCTGTACAAGAGAAAGACACCAACGAAAGTGTAAATGCCATTAGGAAAATACTCAGTAATCCCGTAGTCGATTCCGCTTTACTATCTACCGCATTACTCCACTTCGAAGGCAATGTAATCTCAAATGCTCCGAAGAACGAAGCGGCAAACACTACCAACATCAGGAAGAAGAGAATATTGAAAATTGCATTAGTAGATAAGGCATTCAAGGCACTGGCACCGAAGATCAATGTTATAGCCAAGCCTAATGCCACATAAATCACAACAATAGACGCACCATAAGTCCACGCATCACGAATCCCTTTCTTCTTGTCCTTACTACGTTTCAGGAAGAAGCTGACCGTCATAGGAATAATCGGCCATACACACGGAGTAAACAAAGCTAATAGTCCGCCTAAGAAACCTGTCACAAAAATATAAATCCAGGACATATCTCCCTGCGTATGTTCTTCACCTAACGCTTGCAGTTCACTAATGACCGGTTTCCAGAGCTCACCGGATGCAACGGCAGGTTGAATCCCCGTAGATGCATCTGTTGTAGTGGCAGGAACCAGTTCCATCATAGCTACAGTATCCTTAGAAACAACAGGAGCCGCCTCTTCTTTTTTCTCAACTTCCTTTTTTTCCGGTTGTTCCGCTTTAGCTGCAGCAGCATTAGCTGTCTTCGCTACTCCGGAAAACTTAAACGGCACTTCAGTAGGAGGAAGACAACTTTCATCGTCACAAGCTCCATACTCCAGATAACCTTCTATTTCATAAGCTCCACCTGTGAGCTTCACCTTCTGAATGAATTTAGCCGTATTCTCAAAATAACGCACCTTCATTTCAAACAACTTGTCGAAAGTGGCGACCTCTTTGCCAACCGGTTTCAGTTTTCCCAGTAGCTCTATGCCAGACGTTTTATCAACATTAAACGTTGCAGAAATAGGTCCGCCATCTCCAAGTTCGGTAGAATACACATGCCACCCTTTATCAATGGCAGCGGTAAATACAATCTCCGCTTCCGTGTCAGAAAGAGTATTGAACTCAGTCTTGAACTTTACCGGATCTTTGATCTGCGCTTGCAAAACACATACAACAAAGCTTAAAAGCAGTGAAGAAATTAACTTTTTCATTTTCAATAATTAGGGGATTATAATTCATAATCTACACACGCACGGCTTTCCTTTGTCTCAGCCAAAATCCTTCCGGCTGCCACATGGTCGGGATGCGTCGCATAGTACTTCACATCTTCCAGCGTATCAAATTCACTATACAGCGCTATGTTCCACGTTTCTCCGGGATTCATATTCAATCCGACTTCGACCTTACGGATCACCGGAATTTTAGCCGGAAGCGCTTCTATTGCCTCCTTAAATTTATTCATGACTACAAGTTTCTCCTCTGCTGAAACTTCGTCTTTTAACTTAAATAATACAATGTGTTTTACCATTACGTTGTTATTTTAATGAATTGTTTCTATATTTGCCTGGTCAATGCACTGCATAAACAATGCAAATTTACTCTATTTGGTTTAAATATACACTTAAAGAGATGTTAATTATAGGAATAGCAGGCGGAACAGGCTCCGGAAAAACCACCGTCGTACGAAAAATTGTAGAAAGCCTTCCTGCAGGGGAGGTAGTATTGTTACCTCAGGATTCATACTACAAAGACAGTAGTCACGTCCCGGTGGAAGAACGCCAGAACATTAACTTCGATCATCCGGATGCCTTTGAGTGGAGTTTGCTCTCCAAACATGTCATGATGCTGAAAGAAGGAAAAAGCATCGAACAACCAACCTATTCCTATCTGACTTGTACCCGCCAGCCCGAAACAATTCATATTGAACCTCGCGAAGTAGTTATCATTGAAGGGATTCTTGCTTTATGCGATAAGAAACTACGCAACATAATGGATCTCAAAATATTTGTAGATGCCGACCCGGATGAACGCCTGATACGTGTTATTCAAAGAGACGTTATCGAACGGGGACGTACAGCAGAAGCTGTAATGGAACGTTACACACGCGTTCTCAAGCCCATGCACCTGCAATTTATCGAACCTTGCAAGCGCTATGCCGATCTTATCGTACCCGAAGGCGGAAGCAATAAAGTAGCCATTGATATACTGACAATGTACATCAAGAAGCACTTAAGGGGTTGAGAATGGTAAGTTGAAAATGAAAAGTAAAACGTCAAATATGAACGCCAAAAACCTGATTATCCCTCTACTCCTTGTGTTGTTCTGCTGCATGTTAGGTTGCCGAAATAAACAACATAACAAGGTGAATGAAAATGTACGCGATCTTTCGCAGATAAAAGATAGCGGAGAATTGGTTGTATTGACGCTTTACAGTTCAACTTCATATTTCAACTATCGTGGACAGGAAATGGGTTTTCAATATGAACTTAGTGAGCAATTCGCCAAAAGTATGGGATTGAAGCTCAGGATTGAAGTTGCCAACAGTGTGGATGAATTAATCCGCAAGTTATTGGCTGGCGAAGGAGATATGATTGCCTACAACCTGCCTATCACAAAAGAATGGAAAGACAGTATCCTCTATTGCGGGGAAGATATCATTACTCATCAAGTGATTGTGCAACAGGGAAAAAGCAAGTCTCTGAAAGATGTAACCGAGCTGGTAGGAAAAGACATATATGTTAAACCGGGGAAATATTACGACCGGCTTGTCAATCTGAATAATGAACTGGGAGGAGGTATTCATATCCACAAAGTTACCAGTGACAGTATTACTGTGGAAGACCTGATCACGCAAGTAGCACAAGGTAAAATTCCCTATACGGTAGCCGACAATGACTTAGCGAAACTGAACAAGACCTACTATCCTAATCTGAATATCGATTTGTCCGTCAGTTTCGACCAACGTTCTTCATGGGCTGTACGAAAAGACAGTCCCGAACTGGCAGCCGCAGCTACAAAATGGCATCAGGAGAACATGACTTCTCCGGCTTATACAGCAAGTATGAAACGTTATTTTGAAAACAGTAAAATGATGCCCCACTCTCCTATCCTTTCCTTAAAAGAAGGAAAAATATCCCATTATGACGATTTGTTCAGAAAATACTCCAAAGAAATCGGCTGGGATTGGCGTATGCTTGCATCATTAGCTTATACGGAATCCAATTTTGACACAACAGCTGTTTCATGGGCAGGAGCCAAAGGCTTAATGCAACTAATGCCTGCCACCGCCCGGGCTATGGGAGTACCTCCGGGAAAGGAACAGAATCCGGAAGAAAGCGTAAAGGCAGCTATCAAGTATATTGCCGCTACCGACCGCAGTTTCAGTATGATTCCCGATAAAGAAGAACGCCTCAATTTTATCCTCGCTTCTTACAATGCCGGTTTAGGACATATCTATGACGCCATGGCATTGGCAGAGAAATACGGAAAGAACAAACTGGTGTGGAAAGATAATGTAGAAAATTTCATCCTGCTTAAAAGCAATGAAGAATACTTCACTGATCCTGTCTGTAAAAACGGGTATTTCCGTGGTATAGAAACTTATAACTTCGTTCGTGACATTGTGTCACGGTACGAATCTTATAAGAAGAAAATTAAAGCCTAATACTTTTTGTAAGTCAACAGACTGATTCCGACAATAGCCAGGACTGATAAAGGTAATGCAAACAATATCGGGTCAATCACCGGGAACGGATATGTTTCTATCAGTACATCCCGTCCGAACAACGCCTTGCAGATACCCAATGCAGCCGATTCTTTCTGATGTAGAAATACCAGAGCAAAAAGACTTCCAAGAGTTCCTACCCAAAGACTCGCTATTACCCCTTGTTTCGTCGCCCGCTTCCAATAGAGCGCACAGAAATAGGCAGGGAGGAAAGCTGCCGCACAGATTCCCATAAAAATAGAAGTTCCACGGGCAATAATATCATGGGGCAACATATAGCAAATAATATAGCTGACCAAGATAGAGAATAACACTCCCAAACGAATCACATTCGTGAGTTTGCCACGGGAGCGAGGCTTATACGTACCATAAATATCCGAGCCGACCGACGCACCCATTGTATGAAACTGTGAACTCAACGTCGACATACTTGCCGAAAGGATGCACAGCATAAATAGTGCGGCAAACCAATCGGGCATTGCCTTATTAATAAAATATGGAATAATCTTATCAATATCCTGTACGACTTCCGTAGCAATCGCCCTTCTGTTTTCAGAAAGAAAAGATTACTCAATGCTCCGGCATGATAAATAGCACCTACGGTTATAATCAAAAAGAAACAACCGATAAACACACCACGGTTCAACTGCTTGCTACTTTCCACCGTCATGAAACGGACTACTAGCTGCGGTTGCGCCAGACATCCGATTCCAACACCCAGAATAAGAGAAGTAACCAACGAATACCATTGTGGAGAACCCGTGACAGGCATCGCAGTCCACCCCTGATGTCCCAATGCCTTAAACTTTTCCGGAACCAGAGGAGCAATAGCAGTCAGTTCCTTATTAGCCTCCGTAAAGTTCATATCAAGCACCTGATACAAAGAGAAAAGCAGGAACAACATACAAGCAAACATAATGACTGCCTGCAAAGCGTCCGTATACATCACTCCCTTCATTCCTCCGGCAATCACATAAGCGGCAATCACCAGCGTGAAGATCAATAAAGAGATATTGAAGTCAATCTGAAAGATCTGTTCGATAAATACGGCTCCGCCCTTCATCACAACTGCGGCATAAAGCGGCATCCCTATAAAAATCACAGCAGCAATAAAGACTTGGATATTACGTGAGCGAAAATGACGTCCTAACAATTGCGGGAAAGTACTGACATTCAGTTTAGCCCCCATACGCCGGGTGCGCAAACCAAAAAAGATAAAAGCAATAACAACCCCGATAAACATATTGAGGAAACAGAGCCACTGGATACCCATACCGAAAGCGGCAGCCACTCCCCCGAAGCCCACAATAGCAGATGCGGAAATAAACGTGGCACCATAAGAAAGTGCCATAACGATAGGATTCATCTGACGCCCGCCTACCAGATAGTCACTGGTACTCGTTGTCTTTTTATACCCTAAAAAACCAAGATAAGCAAGTGATAGCAGATAGCCTATCACAATCAAACTGAGTGTAAATGTATTCATCGTGTTTCGTCTTTTTCGTCGTCCTTATTCCAGTATTTGAGCCCGAACCAGGCAGCAAAAATCACACATACTACCGAAAGCAGGTAAGGCAGAATTATAAAAGGGTCGTCTATTCCAAACATTTGCGTATCAGATTTTAATTAATTCAGACGCAAATGTAAGGAAATTATTGAAAAGACAAAACTTTTGTTTACTAATACTGATTATAATGTATCTTTTTCTCGTCAAATTTCTGTTTCGGATTCTCTTTGGTAGCGGGATAACCGAACGGAATGACACAAAGCGGAAGGATATTCTCAGGCAGACCGGTATATTTACGCACCACCTGCATACGGTCTTCATAAGGATAAGCGGCTGTCCACACAGCACCAAGTCCCAGACTTTCGGCAGCCAAAAGGATGTTTTGGGCAGCAGCAGAGCAGTCCAGATACCAATAGGAAGATTTCACGGAATCACCGCAAACAATAATTGCATTACGAGCCTGTGTCAACATCTTGGCATACGGAAGTGCGGCAGCCATTGAATCCAGTTTGGCACGGTCGGACACAACGACAAATTCCCACGGACGGACGTCTTTACCCGAAGGGGCAGCCATTCCGGCACGAAGCAACAAATCAATCTTCTCTTTCTCCACTCCCTTATTCAGATAAGTGCGTACGCTTTTACGCTCAAAGATATTATCCAATGCAGCATTTCCGGTTCCGGACGTTCCTTTTTCTTCTTTTGCAGAAGAACATGAGCTCATTGCAACTATTGCCATGAAGAGGCATAAGAAAGAGAAAATCTTTTTCATTGTGACACTGTTTTAAAATAGGTTTAACTTATTTTTCTGTGCTTCTTCCAGTGAAACGGTTTCACGGCGCAGTAATCCGCTCTTTTCACGAAGTGCCTCATATTCCGCCTCCAGTTCATTTACCAATTCAGCCTTTAATTGCGGATTCAATAAACGGGAAGCAACACTTGCATTCTGGGAAGCATCTTTAAGGTGCACCACCGGAGCGTGATAGACCGGAGCAATTTTCAGCGCCGTGTGCATCTTAGACGTAGTAGCTCCACCAATCAGAAGAGGTATATCCAGTCCGGCTTTCTCCAGTTCGATAGCTACATGGGCCATTTCCTCCAGAGACGGAGTAATCAGACCACTAAGACCTATCATGTCTACTTTTTCCTCAATAGCGCGCTGAACGATAGTCTCTGCGGGAACCATTACTCCCAAGTCGACAATCTCATAGCCATTGCAAGCCATTACCACGGCAACAATATTCTTACCGATATCGTGTACATCACCTTTCACTGTGGCAAGCAATACCTTTCCGGCAGAAGTCGTTCCTTCTACTTTTTCCGTACTCGATAATCGGTTGTCAGAATAGCAACAGCTTCTTCATTGTACGGGCAGTCTTCACCACTTGAGGCAGGAACATCTTTCCTGCACCGAAAAGCTCGCCTACATAATTCATTCCGTCCATCAACGGACCTTCAATCACATTGACTGCTTTATCATAGAGTGGCAATGCTTCTGCCAAGTCTTGTTCGAGATAATCTCCGATACCTTTCATCAAAGCATATTTCAGACGTTCCTGAACGGATTCATCCCTCCATGCATCATGCTTCACAGCCTGTTGTCCGGCAGCTTCGCCAGAAGTTGCCTTTAAAGCTTCCGCCAGTTCAATCAGGCGTTCGGCAGCGTCGGGGCGACGATTCAAGACAACATCCTCTATCTTTTCAAGAATATCTACCGGTATATCACTATAAAGTACAGAAGTTCCCGGATTCACAATCCCCATATCCATTCCTTGCTGTATGGCATGGTAAAGGAACACAGCGTGCATGGCTTCACGGATATAATTGTTACCACGGAAAGAGAAAGAAAGGTTACTTACTCCCCCGCTGACATGCGCTCCAGGAAGGTTTTTCTTAATCCAACCGGTAGCTTCGATGAAGTCCACCGCATAGTTGTTATGCTCTTCGATACCCGTAGCTACGGCAAGCACATTCGGATCGAAAATAATATCGTGAGGGTTAAAACCTATTTCATCAACCAAAAGACGATAAGCACGCTCGCAAACTTCTATTTTACGCGCAGCAGTGTCAGCCTGTCCTTTTTCATCAAAAGCCATTACTACGGCCGCAGCTCCATATTGCTTGATAATCCGGGCGTGTTCAAGGAATTTGTCTTCGCCTTCTTTCAGAGAAATAGAGTTAACGATCGATTTCCCCTGAAGGCATTTTAATCCGGCTTCGATAACTTCCCATTTAGAGGAATCGATCATCACAGGTACACGTGCAATCTCCGGCTCGGACATGATAAGATTGAGGAACGTTGTCATCTCTGCCTTAGCGTCCAGCAATCCATCATCCATATTGACGTCAATCACCAAAGCTCCGTCTTCTACCTGTTGACGGGCAATAGACAACGCTTCATCATATTTCTTTTCATTTATCAGACGAAGGAATTTACGCGAACCGGCCACATTACAGCGTTCTCCGACATTTACAAAGTTTATTTCCGGTTTCACTTCCAACAGCTCAAGGCCGGAAAGCCACATACAATCAGGTTTAGGAGCCGGTATATGCGGTCGGGCACCTTCTACCAAAGCCGGATATTCGGCAATATACGCATCCGTTGTTCCACAACAACCACCGATAATATTGATTAATCCTTCCTGGATATATTCTTTCACCTCATGGGCCATATCCGCAGGAGTTTGATCATACTTGCCGAGACTGTTCGGCAAACCCGCATTTGGATAAGCACTTATATAATAAGGTGCGCGGACAGCCAACTGTTCAAGGAAAGGCTTTAACTGTCGGGCCCCGAACGAGCAGTTCAAACCGACAGAAAAGATATTGGCGTGTTGCACAGAAGCAAGAAATGCATCCAGCGTCTGACCGGACAATGTTCTTCCGCCTACATCAGACACGGTAACAGATAACATGACCGGCACCTCAACACCTGTTACTTTCATTGCTTGTTCTGCAGCAAAAATAGCGGTCTTGGCATTCAACGTATCAAATATCGTCTCAATCAGAATGGCATCCACTCCACCTTCAAGCATAGCTTCCATTTGCTGTCGGTAAGCTGCCGCCAGTTCATCATAAGTCAAGGCACGATAAGCCGGGTTGTTCACATCCGGACTCATAGAGCAGGTCTTATTGGTAGGTCCAACGGAACCGGCTACAAAACGCGGTTTATCAGGATTCTTTGCAGTATATTCATCAGCCAGTTCACGCGCCAGTTTTACAGCTGCAAGATTTATTTCACGCACATATTCTTCCACGTGATAATCTGCCATAGAAACCGTAGTCGAACTGAATGTATTGGTTTCAATAATATCCGCACCTGCTTCCAGATACTTACGATGAATATCTTGAATTACATCGGGACGTGTCAGACACAATAAATCATTATTTCCTTTCAACTGTCCGGGAATATGCGCAAAACGCTCGCCACGAAAATCTTCTTCTGTGAGATTATATTGTTGGATCATTGTACCCATTGCCCCGTCCAAAATAAGAATGCGGTCGGATACAATCTGAGAAATTGTCTTTTTCATTACCCTATCATCATCTTTTAAACATACGAGCCATATCTCTACGGTCGTCTTTTTCTTTTATGGATTCCCGCTTATCATACTCCTTCTTACCTTTCGCCAAAGCAACGACCAGTTTCGCCAAACCTTTTTCGTTGATAAAAAGACGCACGGGCACAATTGTAAACCCGGGATTCTTCATTTCCCGTTGAAGTTTCTCCAGTTCTTTCCTACTAAGCAACAGCTTCCTGTCCCTGCGTGCCGTATGATTATTGTACGATCCGTAAAAGTACTCGGCGATATGCATATTCTTTACCCATAATTCGCCTTTCACAAAATAGCAAAACGTATCTACCAGACTCGCTTTTCCCAAACGAATAGATTTGATTTCCGTACCGGTCAATACGATACCTGCCGTATAGGTATCTATCAGTTCATAGTCGAACGTAGCACGTTTATTCTTAATATTTACAGGAGGTTGTTTCATTTTCACTTATTAATTAAGTATGGCCGTCAACTTATTAAACACAAATTGAATCACCGTCGGACATAGTATTAACAAAACGGACGATAAAAGGGTGTATTTCAACCGTTGTTTTTCTTCTACCTTCATCATTATAGGAGCACCTTCCCATACTACATAGACAATGTAGAACTGCAACAGCCAAGCAATAATTCTAAAATCAGGTAATAGTCCGGTGACAATCTGAAGCAGAAACGGTACAACAAGTGCATATCCTGCAAATTGTTGCACTAACGGCATATTAGCATGCATGCCAAACATCTTGATTCCCATTTCATTTATGGCATAAGCTGCCAAAAAGTATCCTCCGAACAGGGCCACAGCTACGGCACAACAATTGGTCATAGCTATCTGAAAACTTTGCGGACCGCCCCAACCATTGGTCAATAGTGACCCGATAAAGACGGACAAGCCGCATAAACCAATCATAGGATAGACAAAAGCCATAAAAACTTTTCGCCTATCCTCTTCCATAGAAATTTCCTCCCAGGCCTTGGCCGGAGAGGAAATCAATTTCATTGCTATGTTAAATAGTTCCTTGTAGTTCAATGTTATTCTCTAAAAGTATAAGTCACAGGAGTTGTAGTTGTTGTCTTGGGGACATCATTATTGCTTGAATTCGCTTCTGATACAATCGTAATATTACTTGGATATCTTCCTTCATTTGCATTCTTATAAGCCTCTATAGCACTTCTTATATCAAAGACTCTATACGAAAAAGCTCTATAAGTTTCTTTAGCCTTTTCTTCTGTAGAAGTATGACGTAAAAACAGTTTTAAATCTGTTTTACCTTTAAGCTCGTTTTCATCACTATAATATACCATAAAAAAGTATGACTGGCTATTTTCTCAAAAGCAAAATATTGAATAGGAACAAGCAAGTTATAGTTATCAATCATAGCCGGCTTCAAATCGGTAATACTTATGACACCTCTATCTGAAACATAAGAAGGATGCTCTCCTTCATCTTCTGCTTTTGTCGTACTATATACAGCATTACCCGAGATTTTTTCAGTAGATCCGATTGTTGCATTGATAGTGTTTGTTGTATAATCTATATCCACCTCTGTATCATAGCTACACGTTGCAACAATAAAATCACCTGTCATAAAGTTAGTTGTACCTTCAACCGTATTTTTTGATTTAAAAGTAAATCCATCCAATGAAGTGAAAGTTTAACCCCAAAAAGCTATCTTTTACTTTACCTAGAACAGGAAGGTCATTTACCTGTGTATTATCATCCCCATTCATACAAGAAGTAACCGACATTCCCATTACTACAGCCATCAAAGCCACCAAGAAAAATTTCATTTGTTTCATAAACATATTTTTTTAGATTTTGCAAAGATATAAATTCTAATTCACAATTGATAAATGCAGATACTTAAAAAATACTGCATCCCTTACTTTATTATTTTCGCAAAAAGTTCCAAATGTTCGTCTACATAGCTTGCAATCAAAGCCGTAACCTGTTCTTCCATTTCCAAATAAACCTCTTCCAGCTCATCAAAAGCCTCGTATTGCTCATACATAGCCATAAATTCGTCATCAGTCCGCTCCTTCTCCAAGTCCTTACGATTGGCATCAAATATTTCTTGGCTTTATAGATCAATTTCGAGAATTCATCCGCCCCCCACAAACGCATCACCTTCGCAAACGGATTATCAAAAATATATCCTCCGTATCCATTCTGGATCAATTGACAGAATCCGCCAACCATAATTTCATCACGGAAAATCTGGTAAGCCAACAAAGAATGCTGCTCACCTGTCAGTAATGGCATCGTATCAGCAGTCAATTCGCCACCAATCACTTCCTTATATTTATCGGTAAACACTTGGATAAATTCATCCATTCCTTCGCCCGCAGCATTTTGTAAAGCAGATTCTATAACTTCAATCATAATTCTTTCTTAATAAATTATGCAGCAAAGCTACGAATTTTATTCTACATCTCAATAACTCATACTACAAATAAGGATGCAAATCATTATCTTCTACACAAGGAAAAAATGCAATTTTCTCTTTCACCTATCACCGCAGAGCGTCAAAGTGGTTATTCATCGTGGTTTCACATACGGTGACAGGTTAATTGCAACCTATCACCAACCTATCAACCTATCACCGTCTTTCCCCTTGATTAATACCCTAAAGAAGCAAGTATACTTCTTCTATCCCCCTTTCATAGTTCATATTTAGCGCTGATATTGTTAGGTCACCACGGCCGTGGAGAGAAGTTACCACAGCTGTGGCAGGATATCTCCACGTCCATGACAAGATCTGACCACGGCCGTGGTGACCTAACAATACCGGCATCCTTTTCCTATTTTAGCTACTACTTTTGAGTACTTTCCCTATGGGATATACTATTATTCTCTATTTGTCCGGAGACTAATTCTATGGATGTAAGCGCATTCCCATATACACACCTATTAAATAAGGTATAAGCCAAATACACCAAACGACAATGCTGAAACGGTTAAAATGCTTTTTAGCTTTTGCCGAACCTTTCACATAAGTCCATATCGCCCACAAAGCATGCACAAACATTAAAAGAATGGCAATAGTCCCCGTCACCGTATGAATTCTCATCATGCAGGTGAGTCAGTTCGGCGATATGCTCCATTAAACTGGTACCAACCGCATCAGCTATCAATCCGATTAAAAAGAAAGCTATATGCCAGAACTTCAGCTTCTTTTGGAGTCGCTCGCCCCAGACACCGATCGAATAAAAAACGAGTGCAGAGGAAATGACACAAATTGCCGCAATTAAATAATGTATATCTATTTGATCCAGTTCCATACTTTTTTGTTTTTCAATAACAACAAAGATATGAATAGATAGTTCTACAACCTTCAAACTTTCACAAATGCAATCCCGACTTTACAAACGACGGAGAAAGGTAAACCGATTTGTCTCTTTTCACAAAAAAGTAATAAAAGGCGATTTGCAGAAACAAATAAATCGACTACCTTTGTGGGCGATTTAGAGAATCGTGACTACGTATTTTTAATTATATCACTTAAAAAAAGAGCTAATTATGACTTATTCACACGAAGTGGAACACATGTGTGTTGTAAAGAAGGGGCCTAACCACGGACCGGCTCCCATACCCGAAGAGGGCAAATGGGTAAAATCAAAAGAAATCGTTGATATTTCAGGTTTGACACACGGTATCGGTTGGTGTGCTCCTCAACAGGGTGCTTGCAAACTGACACTGAACGTTAAAGAAGGCGTTATCCAGGAAGCTTTGGTGGAGACTATCGGATGTTCCGGTATGACTCACTCTGCTGCTATGGCTGCCGAAATTCTTCCGGGAAAAACGATCCTCGAAGCATTGAACACTGACCTTGTTTGCGACGCAATCAACACTGCTATGCGCGAACTCTTCCTGCAAATCGTTTACGGACGTACTCAGTCTGCTTTCTCTGAAGGTGGTTTGATCATCGGTGCAGGTCTGGAAGATTTAGGTAAAGGTCTGCGTAGCCAGGTAGGTACTCTTTATGGTACTTTGGCTAAGGGTCCCCGTTACCTTGAAATGGCTGAAGGTTACATCAAAAACATCTTCTTGGATAAGAATGACGAAATCTGTGGATACGAATTCGTTCACATGGGTAAGTTCATGGATGAAATCAAGAAGGGAACAGATGCAAACGAAGCATTGAAGAAAGTTACAGGTACTTACGGACGTGTAACAGCAGAACAGGGAGCAGTTAAACATATTGATCCACGTCACGAATAATATAAGGAGGAAAGAAACTATGATTAGAGAAGTAAAATTCGAAAGCCAAGACCGTCGTATCAAAGGTATCATCGAAGCCTTGAACGCTAACGGCATCAAAGACATCGAAGAAGCTAACGCTATCTGCGAAGCTGCCGGACTTGATCCTTATAAAACGTGTGAAGAAACTCAGCCTATCTGTTTTGAAAACGCAAAATGGGCTTATGTGGTAGGTACTGCAATCGCTCTTAAGAAAAACTGCACAAACGCTGCTGAAGCTGCAGAAGCTATCGGTATCGGTTTGCAGGCATTCTGTATTCCGGGTTCTGTTGCTGACGACCGTAAGGTTGGTATCGGCCACGGTAACCTCGCTGCTATGTTGCTGCGCGAAGAAACTAAATGTTTCGGCTTTCCTTGCAGGTCACGAATCTTTCGCTTGCTGCTGAAGGTGCTATCAAAATCGCTGCAAAAGCAGACAAAGTACGTAAAGAACCGTTGCGTTGCATCCTGAACGGTCTTGGAAAAGACGCTGCTCAGATCATCTCTCGTATCAACGGCTTTACTTACGTTCAGACTCAATTCGATTACTTTACCGGTGAACTGAAAGTTGTTCGCGAAATCGCTTACTCTGACGGTCCTCGTGCAAAAGTAAAATGCTACGGTGCTGACGACGTTCGTGAAGGTGTAGCTATCATGTGGAAAGAAGGCGTAGACGTTTCTATCACAGGTAACTCTACTAACCCGACTCGTTTCCAACATCCGGTTGCAGGTACTTACAAGAAAGAACGTGTTCTTGCCGGTAAACCCTATTTCTCAGTAGCTTCAGGTGGTGGTACAGGTCGTACTCTTCACCCGGATAACATGGCTGCCGGTCCTGCTTCATACGGCATGACAGATACTATGGGTCGTATGCACTCTGACGCACAGTTCGCCGGTTCTTCATCAGTTCCCGCTCACGTAGAAATGATGGGATTCCTGGGAATTGGTAACAATCCGATGGTAGGTTGTACAGTGGCTTGTGCTGTTGACGTAGCTCAGGCTTTGAGCAAGTAATTATAACAATTACAACATATTAAATCCCTGTAACTGATAAGGTTATGGGGATTTTTTATTCTCTATACCAGAAGAAAAAGCAAAATAAGAAGGTTCTTCTTCAAATTTAGTAGTAATTTACAAGTCGGTGGTATCTCTATTCTCCTCC
>ENA-OQJF01000028-OQJF01000028.1-human-gut-metagenome-genome-assembly--contig:-NODE-28-length-37313-cov-4.364653_pt1 | contig 37313 bp, 32 predicted proteins | sample MGYA00242595_ERZ504761 | MGnify/ENA primary metagenome ERZ504761 (study PRJEB26092, sample SAMD00036367) | human gut metagenome | host: Homo sapiens | study: EMG produced TPA metagenomics assembly of...
CCGGCCAAGATAGTCTTTCAGATTCGATTTATTTACTGTCAGAGTCTGCCCCTCTTCTTTCACAAGACGCACAGCAACAGAACGACAAAGCATATCGATCTGTTTCTTAAGTCCACGGACTCCGGATTCCATCGTATAATCTTCAATGACCCTGCGCAGTGCACCATCCGTTATCTTCAACATTTTCTTTTGGATTCCCATAGCGTCCATTGCCTTTGGAAGTAAGTGCTTTCTGGCAATATGGAATTTTTCCACAGCCGTATATCCTGGAAAATCGATCACTTCCATACGGTTCAGAAGCGGTTCAGGAATCGTATCTGTAGAATTCGCTGTGCAGACGAACAGAACATTGGATAAGTCATATGGAACATTCATATAATGATCTGTAAATGTACTGTTCTGCTCCGGGTCAAGCACCTCAAGCAATGCACTTGCCGGATCTCCGCCATAATCTTTCGCAAGCTTATCTACTTCATCAAGAACTACAACAGGATTGGAAACGCCGCTGCGTTTAATCCCTTCCATGATCCGTCCCGGCATAGCGCCGATATAAGTTCTTCTGTGACCGCGGATCTCAGCTTCATCTCGGATACCGCCGAGACTGATGCGGACATATTCGCGGTTTAACGCACGGGCAATACTCTGTCCGATACTTGTCTTACCGGTACCAGGCGCACCGACAAAAAGGAGGATGGAACCATACTGTTTCCGGTTCAGTGCCATAACAGCAATCTGCTGGATGATACGTTCTTTGACTTTCTTGAGTCCATAATGATCTTCATCAAGAATCTTTTCTGCCCGGTTTAAATCAATCGGTGTAAATTCCGGATGCTTCCAGGAAAGACTGGTGACAAAATCAAGATAGTCATAGAGAAGTCCATATTCATGGCTGTCTTTTCCTTCCTGCTTCATACGATTCAGGACTTTGTCCGCTTCCTTACGGGCATCTTCATTCATGCCGGATTCCTGGATCTTTTTTTCAAAAGCACGGACATCGGAAATGTTTTCCGGGTGCATCTCATCTAATTCTTTCTGAAGGTAATCAATCTGCTTCTTAATTGCAGCCTCTCTGTAAAGCTGCTCCTGGTCACCTTTCTGTGCCTCCTGTGCTTCAGAAGAAACTTTAGCGACTTCCATGAATTCCTTGATCGCATTCTCAATCAATTCACAGCGTTCACGGCGGGAATCTGTCTCAACAATTGCATATTTTTCTTCGGAAGTAATGTTCAGATAATCTGAAAGAGCAGAACCGAGGTCATAGATATTCTTTCTCTGGATAATGTAGCTTCTTGCCCAGATCCCCCACTGATAATTCTGAACAAATTTCAGAAGCGCGTTCCGCAGGTTTGTGAAAGTCTGCTTCTCTTCTTCTAAGGGAAGATCATCTACTTCCGGGCGAATGGAAGCTGTAGCTGTAATCTGTCCGTTCTCATCCAGCTCAATATCGTCAAGACTGACACGTTCTAATGTACGAATCTGGATGCTGTCATCATCACCGATGGATTCGACTCTCGCAGACATACCGACCGGGTAAATATCATCTATAGTAACAGTAGTCTCATCCACTTCATTTTTCAAAAATGGAAACAGAATATCTGTACCGACTTCAATCTGGTCTGCAGCAGCCCCCGGAAAGAAATCACGTTTAAAAAAATAAGTGATATCAGGGAGCAAATAATATATTAAAAACAGGACGAATAATCATAAAAACACTACCTTTCGTCTCATGATTTATCATATCACCGTCAGCGATTCAAAATGGTGGGATATGTTGTGTAATGCAGGTGCCGCGAACAGAAAACTGCTTACAGCTGTGCCATCAGAAAGTTTAGCGATCCCGCAGGATTCTCAGTTCCTTTTTCCAAAAGAGAGACAAGAGCAGAGATTGTCTGTTCAATCTCATCTGCTGTTGAAGGTACTAAGGTGTTATCCATCTTAACAGTCAGTACAATCAGTACGATTTCAGCAAGAGAAACAGGGTCAGCACAGCGGATTAAATCCTGTGCAATCCCTTGTTCAATAATGGAAGCAAGAACCGGCTTGAGTGAAACGATGAGATGATTCATGTACTTTTGATGAAGAAAAGCCCGCTCCGGTGCAGCCTTTGTAGTTGATGGCTGGGTCTTTAAAAAAGCCGCAGAGGAATTTCGGCAAGCCTGAAAGATCAGAGCCATGCGTGTGAAAGGTGAAATCTCTCTTTGCTCTGCAAGATGTCTTGCTGTTGTTATTGGAGCTTCATAATTGCGTTCTACCAGTGCTTCAAGAATTGCATCTTTGGAAGAAAAATAATAATAAATACTTCCTTTTCCAATTTCAGCAGTCTGAGCAATCTCACTGACAGAGATATTAGAAAGTTCTTTGGTTTCCAGAAGCTTTTGAAGAGCATCTAGAATCTTATCGTATTTTAATTGTTTTGGCATAGAAGTCCGCCTCGTATATTCGTAAGTATATTTGGCCAGTTCCAGATTACGGGAATTGACCGATATCCTTTTAAGTATAGCACAATAAAGTCGGAAGAACCAATAAAATAGAAATAAAAAGAGGACAAAAAAAGGACACTTTGAAACAAAAGATTGTCTGAAATAGATAATTGACCGTGAGTCGAAAAAGTGATAGATTAAAAACATAGCAAATCGACCACCGGTCGAAAAATGAAGGACTGAAAAGGAAAGGGAGAGAAAAATGACATACGCAGACATGTTTTCAAAAGTAAAAGGAATGATGATGGAAGCAGACGTAAGTACTGTGAATGAACATCTTGCATATCAGTTCAATGTAACAGGAGAAGCAGAGGGAATCTTTTATGCAGAGGTAAAAGAGGGAAAGCTGTATGTGGAACCATACGAGTATTATGACAGAGATGCGATTTTTACTTGTTCGGCAGAGACATTATTTAAGATCAACGAGGGAAAGCTGGATCCGGTTCTGGCAGTAACACTGGGAAAATTGAAAGTAGAAGGTAACATTGACAAAGCTTTGTATCTGAAAAAACTGATTGATAGCAGAAAAGCAGAACAGAATGCAATAAAGAAAACACAGAAACAGAAATAACTGTAAAAAGGAAGCAAAGGTGAAAAAGATGATGCATTACGGAAAACTTCTTGCACTTGCAGGTCTGGTGGGAATCGTATCAGCAGAGGCAGGTGGAAGTGCATACTTTTACAGAAGAACAATGATGCGTTATAACGCAAAGACAGAACGCACGATGAAGATGTCCGGGGTAGACTGGGATCAGTATTTCTCAAAGATGAAGGAATGCAGGGAGTGGATGATGGAGCAGCCTCATGAAGATGTCTGGATCCGGTCGGAAGACAGTTTGAAGCTTCATGGAACGTATTTCCAGGGAGCAGGAAATGTCGAAGAAAAGAAATGCAAAAAAGCAGTGATCTGTTTTCATGGCTACACGAGTCAGGGGCTTGCAGATTATGGAAGTATTTCAAATTATTATTTGAAGCGTGGTTATAACGTTCTTCTTGTCGATCAGAGATCGCATGGGCAAAGTGAAGGGAAATACATTGGATTCGGATGTAAGGACCGTTATGATGCATATCGATGGATTGAATGGGTGATTGGACAGGAAGGAGAAAATGTTCAGATTCTCCTGCATGGTAATTCTATGGGAGGCGCTACAGTATTGATGGCAAGCGGGCTTGATCTGCCGCAGCAGGTAAAAGGAATTATTGCAGATTGTCCGTTTACTTCGCCCAAGGCAGTGTTTACACATGTACTTCACAGTATGTATCATCTTCCGGCGTTTCCAATAATACAGATTGCGGATGCGGTAAATAAAAGACAGGCAGGATACGGACTGGATGAGTGCAATTCTGCCCGTGAAGTCAGAAAAGCGAAGGTTCCGGTTCTTTTGATCCATGGAGACGCAGATACATTTGTTCCGTGCAGCATGTCGGAAGAAATCTATAAAAACTGTAAATCTCCAAAACAGAAGCTGATCATCCACGGGGCAGGACACTGCGAAAGTTATTATAAAGACAGAGACGCTTATGAAGGAGCAATGGATTCATTTATAGGAGGAATCATAGAATGATGAAAACAAGAAAAGGATATCCTGTATACCCACTGACGGTAGCGCAAAAATTTCATTTGTATTATCTGCCATTTTGTCCGAATGCGGCAGTACTGAATATTGGCACAAGCCTGACAATTGGCACAGATCTGGATCGGGATGTACTCCGAGAGTCCATTTACAAAGCATATGAGAGAAATGAAGGGATGCGGATACGCTTTGCAAAGGACAAAGAGGGGAATGTATATCAGTATGTTGTAAGTGCAGAGCAGGACAGACAAGAACGGGAGATAGAGTTCGTTGATTTCTCCAATGTGACTATGGAAGAGGCAGCTGATACGATGCAGAAATGGACAACAGTTCCATTCCCACTCGAGGATTCACCGATGACGAAGATTAAAATGATCCGCACTTCAGATGGATTCAACGGAGTGTATTTCCTCGGACATCATATGGTGGTAGATGCCCAGTCACTGATCACATTTCTGAAGGATATTATTGAGCTGTACTGTAATGCAAAATACGAAGGTGTCCCATATCCAAAGGATATGTGTTCTTACATAGATCAGGTAAAGAAGGATCTCGCATATGAAAGCCGGAAGTAAAAGGCACAGCAGCGAGACAGAGAATTTTTCAGGGAACTGATTGAAGCATCAGAGCCGGTTTATAACGGTGTTAATGGAACAGATAAGTTGGATGCAGCGAGGGAAATGTTTAAAAATCCAAAGCTTCGTTCTGCATTTAATGCGACAGATGATGTGAGTTCTGCATTGGATATCTTTCATTTGGAAGCAGAACCGACCAAACGCCTGATGGATTTTTGCGAAAAGTACCGGGTATCTCTGGCATGTCTTTTGTTGATGGGATTACGTACTTACTTCCAGAAAATGAATGGACAGGAGGATGTATCGATCAATAATGCGATTGCCAGAAGAGCTACATTAAAGGAAAAGAAATCCGGTGGAACAAGAATTCATTCGTTCCCGTTTCGTACCGTATTTTCAGAAGATGTGAAGTTTATTGATGCAGTATATGAAATCCGTGATAAGCAGAATGAATTATTCCGTCATGCAAATTATGACCCGACAGAATATTTCGCATATCGCTCCAGGACATATCCACAGCCACAGAAAGGACTGACGTATGAGCCGATGTCTTTGACTTACCAGCCGATGACATTGCAGGAGAAAGGACTGGAAGATCTTGGAGGAATTCAATATAAGACAAAATGGTATCCGAATGGAATGACAACACAGGCAATGTATCTGACAGTCATGCATCGACCAGAGGATAATGGATTGGATTTCAACTTTGAACATCAGAAAAAAGCAATCTCAAGAGAAGAGTTGGAATATCTGTATTATTATTTATGTAAAATTATGTTCAAGGGAGCAGAAAATCCTGAACTTACAATTGGAGAAATTATAAAGCTTGTATAAAAGAAAGATGATCCGGATCATGTTGAGAATCACGATCAGGACAGAATGGAAAGGAAAAAATCATGTTTGAGCAGTTAGTAGATATTATTTGTAATTATGTAGAAATTGAACAGGAAAATATCAAGCCGGAATCACGTTTTATGGAAGATCTTGGATTCACATCCTTTGATTTTATGAGCATGCTTGGGGAAATAGAAGATGAGATGGATGTGGAGATTGAACAGGACAAGGCAGCAGGTATCCGAACAGTCGGAGAAGCTGTAGCGTATCTTGAGTCTTTGAAGTAGAGGGAAAAGAAAATGGAATATAGAACAATTCGCGATATTCTTACAAATGCAGAAAAATGTTTTGGAAATGAAGACGCAATCCGTTACAAAATAGGAAAAAATGAAATTGCGGCAAAGACATACACACAGTTGAAAGAAGACAGTGAGAGAATAACAGCATTATTGAAAAAACTGGGAGACCCAAAAAGTCATATCGCATTGATCGGTGCGACTTCTTATCTATGGATTGCTTCCTATTTTGGGATTGTGGACGGCGGAAATGTTGCAGTACCGTTAGATGTGTCACTTCCGGCAGAAGAACTGTGTGAACTTATCGACCGTGCAGATGTAACAATCCTGATTCTGGATGAGATTCGTAAAGATGTGATCGAAGCAGCGAAAGAAAAGTGTCCAAAACTGAAGTACATCCTTTCTATGCAGAAGGAAGCAAATGAGGGCAATATACTTTCTCTTACAAAATCAATGATGGAACAAACGATAGATGAGGACACAGGAGTAGAAAAAACAGAGATTACTCCGGATCAACTTTGTACGATCATGTTCACATCAGGGACAACAGGAAAGAGCAAAGGTGTGATGCTGACACATAGAAATCTCGTTGAGAACGCGACATGTCTGGATATGAAGCTCCCAGAGAGAAATGTGCTCCTGTCAGTTTTACCGATTCACCACGCATACTGCCTGAGTATGGATATCCTGAAAGGAATTTCTCTCGGTGCAATTATTTGTATCAATGACTCTTTGATGCGTGTGGCGAAAAATATCAAATTATTTAAGCCGAATATGATCCTGATGGTACCGCTTATGATTGAAACTTTTGCGAAAAATTAGAAGACGTAAAAGACCTTCCGGAAAACGTAGGTAAAGAAGCAGTAATTTGGATCTCAGTTCCATAACGATCTGCAGTGGAAGGGGTCAATTACCTGAATCCGGAGTATATTGAGCTGTTTCGAACGTTTTGGAATCCAGATTCTCCAGGGATATGGAATGACAGAATGTTCACCGGTCATCAGTACAAATGTTGCATGGAATGTAAAAAAGAATTCAGTAGGACAACTTCTTCCAAACTGCGAGGCAAAGACCGTAGATGGAGAACTGTGGGTTCGTGGAAGCAGTGTAATGCAAGGATATTACAAGATGCCGGAAGAAACAAAAACCGCACTGAAAGATGGATGGCTTTGCACAGGAGATCTTGGATATGTAGATGAAGAACGGTTTATATATCTGACAGGACGAAAGAAGAACCTGATCATTACAAAGAATGGAGAAAATGTCTCACCGGAAGAACTGGAGAATAAATTAAGTTCTTCAAGACTGGTGCAGGAAGTAGTAGTAAGAGAAGCAAAAGGAGTGATCGAGGCAGAAATATATCCGGATGAGGAGTACGCAAAAAAGCAGGGACTTGAAAGAGAAGAGGAAGTCCGTGTAGAACTCCAAAAACTGATTGATGAATACAATCAGGGTGCACCGGCGTATAAAAAGATTTATAGTCTGATCATTCGCGAGAAAGAATTTGAGAAGACAGCTTCAAGAAAAATCAAGAGATATTAAAGACAGATAAAAAAGTCTGAATAAACGGAGGGTTGCAAAAGCTTTGTGATTGCCGGATTTATTCGGACTTTTTTGTATGAATGCGAAAGAACAGATCATGTACGTTGACTTTTCGGCAGTTATTTACTATGATACTAAAGTCAAATAAGAAGAATAGTTATAGATTAGAAAGAATAGAATATGATGAAACAGTTGAAAATAGGAAATGTGACGCTGCCAAACCGCTATATCTTAGGTCCGATGGCCGGAGTGACAGATCTTCCATTCCGTGTGTTGTGTAAAGAACAGGGAGCAGGTCTTTTGTGTATGGAGATGGTCAGCGCAAAAGCGATTTTATACAATAATAAGAATACAGAGTCACTTTTGGAGATCCATCCGGATGAACAGCCGGTGTCACTTCAGTTTTTTGGATCAGATCCGAAGATTATGAGTGAGATGGCAAAACGTGTGGAAGAGCGTCCGTTTGATATCATGGATATTAATATGGGATGTCCGGTGCCGAAGGTTGTGCGTAACGGGGAAGGCTCTGCACTTATGAAGAACCAGAAGCTGGTTTATGAGATTGTCAGTGCAATGGTGAAGGCGATTGATAAGCCGGTCACTGTGAAGATAAGAAAAGGATTTGATGACAGCTGCATTAATGCGGTTGAGATCGCGAAGATCATCGAGGAGGCCGGGGCAGCAGCTGTAGCCGTGCACGGAAGGACAAGAGAACAGTATTACAGCGGACAGGCAGATTGGGATATCATCCGTCAGGTGAAAGAGGCGGTCTCTATTCCGGTAATTGGAAACGGAGATGTGACAAGCCCACAGAAAGCAGAGGAGCTGGTAAAACAAACAGGGTGTGACGGAATCATGATCGCAAGAGGAGCACAGGGGAATCCATGGATCTTCTCCGAGATGATCACATATGAAGAGACAGGCACATTACCAGAACGTCCGGGAAAAGAAGAAGTTCGTGATATGATGCTTCGTCATGCCAGATTACAGTTGAAATACAAAGGTGAATTCATTGGTATCCGCGAGATGAGAAAACATGTGGCATGGTATACAAAGGGATTGAAAGGTTCTGCAAAATTGCGTGAAGAAATCAACCGCGTAGAGTCCTATCAGGAACTGGAAGAACTGCTCTTTCAACTTGACAGAAAGCGCTAGTTTGAGTATAATATTGAAATTGCGGACGGACGCTGATGAGGGCATTGGCGTCGGTGAAAAAAGACAGCAGTCGTGCATTTTGAAACCGATAAGATCTGTAGACAAAATATAGAGAAGGAACTTTGAATGCATGAAAAGTATAGACAGAAAATAATTTGCAGAGAATCTGTAAATATCATAGGAAACGAAACGTTACTGCCGTAGACAGTGACGGTAAGGAAGTAGAAAGGAAGCAGGAACAATGGCAGAAGCAAAAAAAAGATTACTTACTTATGCCGGATTAAAGGCAATTGAGGACGAACTTGAGAATCTGAAAGTAGTAAAGAGAAAAGAAGTTGCAGGTAAGATCAAAGAGGCAAGAGAGCAGGGGGACCTTTCCGAGAACGCTGAGTATGATGCAGCGAAAGACGAGCAGAGAGATATCGAAGCCCGTATCGAGGAGCTTGAGGCAATCCTGAAGAATGCAGAAGTTGTAGTAGAGGATGAAGTTGATCTTGATAAGATTAATGTCGGATGTGCAGTAAAGGTTTACGACATTACATTTGATGAAGAGATGGAGTTCAAGATTGTTGGTTCTACAGAGGCGAACAGTCTGGAAGGAAAGATCTCCAATGAGTCTCCGGTAGGTCACGCACTGATCGGAAAGAAAATCAATGATGTCGTTGATGTTGAGACACAGGCAGGAGTTATCCAGTACAAAGTACTTGATATCAAACGTTCATAATCAGCTTAGGACAGACCTCTTACTATTAAGAGGTCTGAATTCGCTTAAAAAGACAATATAAAAAGTGACTATTTCTGTAGTGATTTATGTAAAAATCAATGCGGAAGCAGATAGAAACGGAAGGAGAACAGACAGTGGGACAGAATCAGAAGAACACACAGGAACCAGATATGAATCAGCTGAGAAAGGTTCGCCGTGAGAAACTTGCAGAACTGCAGCAGAACGGAAGAGACCCTTTCCAGATTACAAAGTTTAACCAGACACACCATTCACTCGAAGTAAAAGATCTCTATGAGGCACATGAGGCTGAGCTTTTAAAAGATCACCAGCAGCCGAACGTAGAAGGTATGGATGAAGAGCAGGCAAAAGAGGCTCTTAAGAATGATTACGAAGAGAGAAGAAGCATCATGGATGCAAGCCCGATCCACGTAGCAATCGCAGGACGTATGATGTTCAAGAGAGTTATGGGAAAAGCTTCTTTCTGTAACATCCAGGATTTACAGGGAAATATTCAGGTATACGTAGCAAGAGATGCAATCGGAACAGACGCTTACGCTGATTTCAAGAAATCTGATATCGGTGATATCTTCGGACTTGAAGGATTCGCTTTCAGAACAAGAACAGGAGAAATCTCTATCCACGCTGAGAAGATGACACTTCTCTCCAAGAGCTTACAGATGCTTCCGGAGAAGTTCCACGGTCTGACAGATACAGACACACGTTACCGTCAGAGATACGTAGACCTGATCATGAATGCAGACTCTAAAGATACATTTATCAAACGTTCCAAGATCCTTGCAGCGATCCGTAAGTACTTAAGCGGAGAAGGATTCATGGAAGTTGAGACTCCGATGCTTGTAGCAAATGCCGGTGGAGCAGCTGCAAGACCGTTCGAGACACATTTCAACGCTCTGAACGAGGATCTGAAGCTTCGTATTTCACTTGAGCTTTACCTGAAGAGACTGATCGTTGGAGGTCTTGAGAAAGTATACGAGATCGGACGAGTATTCCGTAACGAAGGTCTTGACACAAGACATAACCCAGAGTTTACTCTGATGGAGCTTTACCAGGCATATACAGATTACCACGGCATGATGGATCTGACAGAGAACATGTACCGCTTTGTTGCGCAGGAAGTCCTTGGAACAACACAGATCGTTTACAAAGGAATCCCGATGGATCTTGGTAAACCGTTCGAACGTATCACAATGGTTGATGCAGTTAAGAAATACGCAGGTGTTGATTGGAATGAAGTTGAGACTCTGGAGCAGGCAAGAGAGCTTGCAAAAGAGCATAATGTAGAATTTGAAGAGAGACATAAGAAAGGTGATATCCTTAACCTCTTCTTCGAGGAGTTCGTAGAGGAGCACCTGCTTCAGCCGACATTCGTTATGGATCACCCGGTTGAGATCTCTCCACTGACAAAGAAGAAACCGGAGAATCCGGAATACGTAGAGCGTTTCGAGTTCTTCATGAATGGATGGGAGATGGCGAATGCTTACTCAGAGCTGAATGACCCAATCGATCAGAGAGAGCGTTTCAAAGCGCAGGAAGAACTGCTTGCACAGGGAGATGATGAAGCCAATACAACAGATGAAGACTTCATGAATGCACTGGAGATCGGTATGCCACCTACAGGTGGTATCGGATTCGGTATCGACAGAATGTGTATGTTGCTGACAGGAGCAGAGGCAATCAGAGATGTGCTGCTGTTCCCGACAATGAAGTCACTCGGTGATGTAAATAAGAAAAATGATGTAAAAAATCAGGCTGCCGAAGAAATGAAAGCAGAGCCGGAAAAAATTGATTTCTCTAATGTAAAGATTGAGCCTTTATTTGAGGAAGAAGTTGATTTTGATACATTCAGCAAGTCAGATTTCAGAGCTGTAAAGGTTAAAGAGTGTGTTGCAGTACCGAAGTCAAAGAAACTGTTACAGTTTACTCTTGATGACGGAACAGGCACAGACAGAACCATTTTAAGCGGTATTCATAGCTTTTATGAGCCGGAAGAACTGGTTGGAAAGACTCTTATTGCTATCACAAATCTTCCACCGAGAGCTATGATGGGCATTGACTCTTGCGGTATGCTCCTCAGTGCTATTCATGAAGAAGAAGGCGAAGAAAAGCTTCATCTTCTGATGGTTGATGACCACATTCCGGCAGGTGCAAAGCTCTATTAAGATGATGTAAAGATGTACCGTTTTACCGAATAGACGGGACGTACTTCATTTGATAAAAAACTAAAAAAACAGCGATTTACATCAAACTTACATCAATTGATGCAGAAATCGGTGCAAGCAAGAAAAAATCGCATAATTAGTGCAATGAGTGGGCAATTCCAATCGGAGTTGCCCATTTTTAAAACAAACAGAAATACAAATCGGAATTGACCGAGTTCTTGAGTGAGATACACTTCTTGGGCGAAGGGAAGGAAGAAGGAAAAGTACTTTAGAGGTATTATGGAATGAGTAATAAATTGGTTAAGCACCAAGAATCAAAAGAACTATTAAGTGGAAAGCAAAAGAAAATTTGTTTTGGATTTGTCTCATTATTTTAAGTATAGCTTTTATTGCAGTCTGGATAAATATACTTTTGACATCTAAAGCATTTAATACACAAATGGAAGAGATGGTACTGGGAGAAGATTACTATATGGAGGATATTGTGATTACAGGTAAAAGGGCTGAAGATGCTTCGGTTGATACGATATCTCAGAATTATTTCTTTTACTACAACAATGGGAAAGTGAATGATTATCACAAGCGAATGCAAGTACCGGGAGTTGTATATTCGGAATATAATGTAGGAGATTCCATAACTGCATATACCACAGACCATGTTAGTTATTCTTATTACAAGTATGGGATTCTTCCGGATACAGAGTATACAAACAATGAATTAATGAAAGGGGCTGGCGTATTGCTTGGAATTGGAATATTTTTATTGGCTTTGTTTGGGGTATTAAGTAAGAAAATGAATTACAAGAAGTAACCAACTTCCAATTTGTTTGTGAGAGAATAGAAAATCGAAAATTTCATCAGGAGGATATAAAGATGGTTGGAAGAATTTATCATGTAGGACTAACGGTTTCTGATTTGGATTGCTCTATTGCGTTCTATAGAGATATTCTTGGACTTGAATTTCAAGGCGAAATCTTTATGAAGGGCAAAGAAACAGATAAAATGTTCCGCAAGGAAAATTGTAAAGCAAGGGTTGCATATTTGAATGGTTCGAAGGCTCTTGAAGCACCACCGGTTGAATTAATTCAGTTTGTAGACAGCAAAATCTATAAAGAACAATCAGACTTGTTTACGACATCTATCTCAGAAGTATGTTTTTACACGAATGACATTGATTCTGTCTACAAAACCCTTATCGAAAATCATGTGGAGTGCTTGTCGGAACCGCAGTATTTCGATTTCAGGGCAAATGGATTTGGGGAAAGCAGAGCGTTTTATTTCAGAGACCCGGATGGAATCATTCTTGAGATGATGCAACCGTTATAAAAGGACACTAAATCGGGAGTTATAAAGGAGAAACACTATGGGATTATTTGGTAAAAGAAAAAAAGAGCGAGAAAAAGAGTATATGAACAGATTAGATGTTCCATTATGTTTAAAAGAAGACTTTGAATTGATTATTGATGATGTATTTACAATTATGGGGGTTGGAACAGTTGCCACAGGAAACATATCAACAGGAATGTGTAGAGAAGGAGAAAATGCGTGTGTTTATAAAACAAATGGAGGTGTATTAGAGACTATAATTACTACCATCGATATACATACAAAAGAACGAAAATCAAATGGTTGTGGATATAAAACAGAGCATGTTGGACTTGGGTTAAGAGGAGTTTCTAAGGAACAATTAGAAAGAGGAGATAGAGTGATTGTAAAGAATGCCAATATGTATGGAATGTAATTAGAAATTCACTTTTGTCAACTTGCCCTTTGAGAGAGGAGAAATCCTTTTCTCAAAGGGCTTTTTCTATTTATACGGATATTTGCAAACTACAAGATAAAGCCAAAACTTCATATACTCTAAGCACAAGGAGGTTGAGGTTTGGCTATGAACAACAGTTTAGCAGAAGTACACCCGGAGCTTATTTCGGAGTGGTCGGAAAAGAATTTAACGCTTACGCCTGATGACATTACTTTCGGTTCAAATAAAAAAGTATGGTGGAGAGGTGCTTGCGGTCACGAATGGCAGACAAGCGTTAAGGCTCGTTCTAATGGAGAAAAATATCCGATATGTTCCGGTGCGAGAGTGATTGCAGGTATTAACGATTTGGCGACATTAGAGCCGTTACTGGCAAAGCAGTGGTCAAAAAAGAATAAGATAAAACCGACAGAGGTTTCTATTGGTTCTCATAAGAAAGTGATATGGAGATGTAAAAAAGGTCACGAGTGGGAAGCTGTCGTTAAAAGCAGGACAATAAATAAAACGGGTTGCCCGTATTGCTCTCATAATAAAGTGTTGGCAGGATTTAATGACCTTGCAACGCTTCTGCCGGATATAGCTGCCGAGTGGTCGGACAGAAATTATCCGTTACTTCCAACTCAGGTTACGGTCTTTGCCAATCGTAAGGCGTGGTGGAAGTGTAAGGATTGCGGCAGAGAGTGGAACACCCTTATTTCTACCCGTTCCGGTGGGAGTAAATGCCCGTATTGCAGTGGGTACATATTCTCGAAAGGGTTTAACGATTTGCAGACAACACACCCTGAAATTGCTTCGGAGTGGTCGGAGAAGAACTTGCCTTTGAAACCTGATGAAGTAAATGCAAAGTCGAGGAAAAACGTCTGGTGGAAGTGCAGAAAATGCGGTAATGAGTGGAAATCCGTTGTCAATGCCCGTGTGAAAGGTACGGTATGCCCCGTTTGTGCAGAGAGAGAAGTCCTTGCCGGATATAATGATTTGGCGACAACGGACAGTCAGCTTCTCAGTGAATGGGATTATGAACAGAATAAATTGAAGCCGACAGAGGTATCACGAACTTCAGCAAAGAGAGCGTGGTGGAAATGCAGGCACGGTCATTCATGGAGTATGAAGATAAATGAAAGGACGATATTGAATAAAGGCTGCCGAATTTGTGAGCAAGAATATTTATCTCTATTTCCTGCTTTGGCTGTCAGCTATTATTCTAATAAGAAAGGTTTGAAAGCAGAACTTGGTTCTGACCGATTGCTTGGAGTTCCGCTTGAAACATACATACCTTCAGAAAAGTTGGCTATTGAGTCAGGAAGTGCTGACGAGAATATAGAAATAATGAAAGCATATATGTGTGAGCAACGAGGAATAAGACTGATTAAACTGCCGATGAAAGGCACTGAACTGGATTATGCCGACAGCCTAAAAAGAGCTTTTCAGAACGTACATATATTTATTTCTTCTGATACAGAGGAAGATGTAGAGATAATCAAAAATACATTTGAAAGATGGAGGGACAGCCAATGAGAGAGAAAACCTATCATCTATACTTAAATGAAGAAGAACGAAGCCGAGTGATACAATCGCTCATTGAACTGAAGAACAATTTAGCAGCTCAGGGACGATACACCGATGCAGTAGATGATGTCCTCTGCAAAGTGCTTGAAGCAAAGAAAAAGAAATTGAAAATTGAATACATTTAGAACGTGTTTTGCCGTCTGTTTCCTAACCGGAGCAGGCGGTCTTTTTTTATTTCAAAAAATTTTTCAAAAAAATTTTCGGAAAAACGGCGATTTTGGGTGTGCATTTCATACCCCTTTGTCCAAATGAGTGAAGGGGTTCATTCCAGATAGCAAAAACGGAAGCCTTTTCGCTTGAAAATTGAATAAGTCATTCACTAAGACTTTATTTCTGATGATAGCCACTTTAGCAGGTACGCCGTGATTTCTGTATTTCAGAATAGCGAGAATTCCGGCTATGAGTATTAGGTTGCTCCTGATATGGCGATGACAGTCAGAATGATAATGATACTTCTCTACGGAGCTGGCGGAGTACCCGGCAGAGGTTAGAATCCTATGATACAGATAAGCAGTCTGTTCCTTAGTGACTTCCCATAAGCATTTTGCTTGGCAAGGGGTGTTGAGAACAAATATTGCTATGACCGATTAGGAAATGAGTCGGTCAGGTACATAGCCATAATGCGGTGGCTATGAATTTCAGAAAGGAGGGCAAAAAGAAGTGTCAAACTGCAAAACGATTTCCGTATGTAACCAGAAAGGCGGAGTCGGAAAGACCACCACAACAGTTAATCTCGGAGTCGGGCTTGCAATGCAGGGCAAGAAAGTATTGCTCATAGACGCAGACCCGCAGGGCGATTTAACGACTTGTCTTGGTTGGCAGGATACAGACGGTTTGGGTATCACGCTTGCAACAAAACTCACAGATGTAATCAATGAAACGATGACAGACCCTATGGTTGGTATCCTGCATCACGAAGAAGGTGTTGACCTTGTTCCGGCAAACCTTGAGCTTTCAGCAATGGAATTTAACCTTGTAAACGCAATGAGCAGAGAAACTACACTCAAGAATTATTTGTGTCAAGTGAAAAACAGATATGATTATGTAATTATAGACTGTATGCCTTCACTTGGTATGGTTACTCTCAATGCTTTATCGGCGGCAGACAGTGTTATCATTCCGGTTCAGGCTCAGTATTTGCCGGCAAAGGGTATGACACAGCTTGTGCAGACCATTTCAAAAGTAAAGAAGTATATCAATCCGGATATTAAGATAGACGGTATGCTGCTTACTTTGGTGGATAGCCGAACAAACCTTGCAAAGAGTACGGTGGAAGCACTCAGGGCGAATTTCGGTAATCAGATAAGAATGTATCGAACACAAATCCCGATTGCCGTAAAAGCCGCTGAAACTTCTTCCAAAGGCAAAAGCATTTATGCTTATGAGCCAAACAGCACAGTGTCTAAGGCATACGCTGAATTTACAAAGGAGGTGTTAGCCGATGGCAGGAAGAAAGAGCGACTTCACTCTCACGAAGCTCGATGATTTATTTACCACGCAGGCACAGAGAGATGAAGAACAGCTTTCAAAAATCCGAGATATTCCGTTAGAGCTGATTGATGATTTCCCAGACCATCCGTTTAAGGTCAGGGACGATGAAGATATGATGCAGCTTGTGGAGAGTGTCAAGGAAAGAGGGGTTATTACTCCGGCAACGGTAAGGCAGAAAGAGGACGGCAGATACGAACTTGTTTCAGGACACAGACGAAAGCGAGCTTGTGAACTGGCAGGATTTGAAACCTTGAGAAGTGAGATTGTAGACCTGAACAGAGATGAAGCGACCATTTTAATGGTTGAGAGTAATTTTCAGAGGTCAGAGATATTGCCGAGTGAAAAAGCCTTTGCGTATAAAATGCGTTTGGAAGCAATGAAAAGACAAGCAGGCAGACCAAGAAAAGAAAATGTGTCCCCAGTGGGGACGAATTTACGAACCGATGAACAAATTGCACAGGAAACAGGGGACAGCAGAAATCAGATACACCGATATGTGCGTCTGACAAACCTTGTTCCTGAACTGCTTGAATTTGTTGACGAGGGGCGTATTAAAATGCGTCCTGCCGTAGAGCTTTCCTATCTTGATGAAGATTGCCAGCGTGATGTGGTTGATGAAATCGACCTGAATGATGCTACCCCGTCACACGACCAGACAATCCGTATGCGAAAGTTATTCAACGAGGGCAACCTTACAACCGAAGCAATTCCACGCTGTTATGTCTGAGGAAAAGCCGAACCAAAAGGAAAAAATCGTGTTGAGGGGTGACAGTAGTAAGACAGCTTATCCCGAAAAACATTCCCGTCAGTCAGACGGAGGATTTTGTTTGCAAAGCATTGGAGCATTACAACAAGTTTTTGCGTAATCGTGCAGAACGTGACAGCAGATAGCCGGAGTTACAGTTCCCCTTTCTCACACTCTAACCCCTTAGTTATACTTCTACCTACCGAAAATGATATATATTATCTCACTTGAATATAAGTATCTCAAAGTATATGTCTATCTCTAAGGGGCAATCGCACAATATGAACGGACTGGAGGTGTATGGTAAAATGAAAAATTAACGAAAAATCCGCATTGTTTTTCGGCAGGTAAATCTTGTCGTAAGAGAAAAATCCACAAAGGCACATCGTAGAGATACGGTGTGTTTTTCAATTTTTACAGGAGGAAACGCAATGATAAAGTCAAAATTCAAAAGAGTCACGTCGCTTTTCTTGGCGACCCTTATGTGTGTGACCACTTTTGCAGGCATTGGCTCGACAACAGCATATGCTGCTTCGGGAGAAAAAGCCGATGTTTATATGGTCGATTTCCCTCGTGATGGCGATGCTAATTACGATGGGGTATGGGGACACAGCAATTTGACCTTGAAAAATGGTTGGCATACCGGACGTTCCAATTTTACCAATCTTAAGGCTATTGGCTCATACTCAGGCAATGTTGCTTATTGTATTGAGCCGGGAATTTCGCTCAAGGTCGGTCAGACAATGAATAAGTATGACGAAAATTATTTTAATAACCTTGCAGCCAATGGGGTTATTTCCGGAGATGAAATCCGTCTTTTCGTTGGTCGTATTTTACAGTATGGCTATCGTGGGACAATCTCGACTTCTTGGAGGTCACAGAATGAAGCGGCAGCAAACAGCATTGCACAGGCTTATGCTACACAGCTTCTTATCTGGGAAACTGTTATCGGAGAGCGTGATGCGAATTTCAATCATGTAGCAGCCAGTGGTTGCAGCAATGTGAAAGATGTCATCAATGTAAAGCATCCGCTTCGCAATAAGATTTTCAGTTATTACAACAGTATGGTGCAGAGTGTACAGAACCATGCGACCATACCAAGCTTTTGTAATAAATCATCCGGTTCGGCAAAGACAATAGAACTTGAGTGGAACGGAAGCAAGTACACAACTACTCTGACAGATTCCAATAATGTGCTGTCCAAATATAATTTCAAAGCAAGTATCAGTGGAGTGAGCTTTTCAGTGAATGGTAACAAACTTACGGTTTCTATGGATACTGCACCGAGTAAGGAATTTACCATTACCGCAACGAAGAAAAATGCAGTCCGCAGAGGTGTGGTTGTATGGTCAGAGGGTAAACACGGTCAGAATTCCAGTGTGCAGGATGTTGTCAGCTATGCTCAGGAAGTAAGCGACAGTATCAACGGTTATGTAGAAAATGAAAGTCAGCTATGGTTCTTGTCAGATTGTAAAGACCAGTGAGGACGGCAAGGTTGACGGTATCAACTTCACGATTACCGGAAACGGTATCAATCAGACGGTTACAACAGCCAATGGCGGTAAATTCCAGATTGATAACCTTATGCCGGGTATCTATACCGTAACCGAGCAGGCATACGATAAGTACGAGCCGCAGGAAACACATAGAGTTACTGTTGTGGCAGGGCAGGTTGCAAAGGTCAATTTCAATAACAAATTGAAGCGTGGCGACCTTCAGGTAGTGAAGTCCTCAGAAGATAACCTTGTTGAAGGTGTGAAGTTCCATCTTTACGGTACTTCTCTTTCCGGTGATGCTGTTGACCAGTATGCAGTTACAGACAAAAACGGTGTGGCAACTTTCAAAGATGTGCTTATCAGTGGTTCTGAACCATATACCCTTGAAGAAGTAGACACGGCTATCCGTTATGTTGTGCCAAAAAATCAGACTGCACCAGTGAAGTGGAAAGAAGTAACCACAAGAAACTTCAACAATATTTTGAAGAAGTTTACTGTAACAGTAACAAAGAGCGACGCTGATAAAGGCGAAGCACAGGGCAATGCCAAACTTTCAGGAGCAGTTTACGGTATCTATAAGGGCGAAACTCTTGTAGATAAGTATGTTACTGATGAAAATGGTCAGTTCACTACTAAAGAATATGTTTGTGATACCGACTGGACAATCCGAGAAATTACACCATCAGAGGGATATTTGCTTGATAAGACTATCCATGAAGTAGGTGCAGACCCGAAACTTTATGAGGTAGAACACAACCTTACTTCCAATGATGTAACCGAGCAGGTAATCAAAGGCAATGTGGCTATCATTAAACACACTGATGATGGAGAAACAAAGATTGAAACTCCTGAAAAGGGTGCTTCCTTTGAGATTTATTTGAAATCTGCCGGAAGCTATGACGCAGCCAATAAAGACGAGAGAGATACCATTGTTTGCGATGAAAATGGCTTCGGTCAGACAAAAGATATGCCGTATGGTATTTATACCGTACACCAGACTTCTGGTTGGGAAGGCAGAGAGATGATGGACGATTTTGATGTGTTCATTTCACAGAACGCACAGACGTATCGTTATCTTATCAATAACCGTAACTTTGAGAGCTTTGTCAATGTAGTCAAGGTGGACGCAGAAAGCGGAAAGAGTATTCCGTATGCAGGAGCAGGATTTAAGATTTACGACCCGCAGGGCAATCAGGTCAAAATGACCTTTACTTATCCGACACCAACCACGATTGATGTGTTCTATACCGACGCAAATGGTTCTCTTGTAACACCTGAGAAACTGGATTATGGCAAGGGATATTCCATCGTAGAGGTACAAGCTCCATACGGGTATGTACTTGATGATACTCCGGTATATTTTGATATTACCGAAGAAAATTCCACAGAGGAAGGCGGCATAACTGTTGTGAAAGTCAATAAGCCGAATATGGCACAGAAAGGTACTGTTACGGTTGAAAAGACCGGAGAAGTATTTAGCGGTGTCAATGTAAGTGGTTCTGAGGACAGTGATGTTATTTATCAGCCTGTTTATGAAGTGGCAGGACTTGAGGGTGCAGTTTATGAAGTCCGTGCTGCGGAAGATATTAGTACACCGGACGGTACACTCCGCTATTCAAAGGGCGAAGTGGTAGATACTATCACAACAAGCTCCGATGGATTTGTTAAGAGCAAAGAACTTTATCTCGGAAAATACGAGGTCAAGGAAATTACCGCACCTGATGGAATGGTAGTGAGTGGCGAAACACATACGGTTGAGCTTACTTATGCAGGTCAGAATATCTCTGTTACCGAAACTTCCACATCATTCTATAACGAAAGACAGAAAGTTCAGGTAAGCCTTGCAAAAGCCATTGAAAAGGATAAGACATTTGGTATTGGCGACAACGGAGAAATCAAAAACATCAGCTTTGGTCTTTATGCCGCAGAAGATATTGTATCTGCAAGCGGTACCGTTATTCCGGCTGATGGACTGATTGAGATTGTCAGCGTAAATGAAAATGGAACTGCTGTTATGAAGTCAGACCTTCCGTTTGGCAAATACTATGTCAAAGAGATTGCAACCGATGAGCATTATATTCTCTCTGATACGAAGTATCCGGTTGTATTTGAATACGCAGGTCAGGATACCGCAACGGTTGAAATCAAAGTGAATGACGGAAAAGAAATCAAGAATGAACTTATCTATGGTTCTGTATCAGGTAAGAAGATTGACGAGAATGGAGAAGCACTTGAGGGTGCTGTTATCGGTATCTTCAAAGCCGAAGAAACAGAATTTACAAAGGATACTGCACTTATGACGACTACCTCTGCAAAAGACGGTAGTTTTTCTTTTGAAAAAGTTCCTTATGGCAAATGGATTGTAAGAGAAATCGAGCAGCCAAAGGGATTTGTTCTTGATGAAAAAGCGTATGAGGTCAATATCAGCAAAGCCGAGCAGGTAGTTGAAATTGAGATTGTCAATGAGTATGTTCACGGCAATATCAGACTCACGAAGGTGGACGCTGAATATCCAGATACAAACTTACGGGTGCAACCTTTGAGGTATATAAGGACACCAATGAGAACGGAAAGATTGATGATGGCGATGAACTTATCGGAAATCTTGAAGAAACCGAAACCGGAATTTATGAGATGAAAGAGCTGCTTTACGGAAAATATATTGTCCGTGAAACAAAAGCACCAGAGGGCTTTCTGCTTGATAAGGGAGAATACTCTGTTTTCATTGAGAAAGACGAAACAACGTATTCCGTTGAGAATAAGGCTGGCGTTGGATTTATCAATGAAGCTATGCGTGGAACACTGAAAATTGTCAAGACATCTTCAGATGGTAAGGTTAAAGGTTTTGCGTTCAGAGTAACCGGAGCAAACGGTTATGATATGACATTTGAAACAGATAAGAACGGCGAAATTGTGATAGAGGGACTTCGTATTGGCGAATATACCGTATCCGAAGTGGCAAACAATGCCTCTGCCGCATATATCACACCTGCCGACCAGAATGTTACTATCAAACTTGATGAAACAGCCGTTGTAAAAATGCACAATGAGTTGAGGGATACTCCGAAAACAGGAGATGATACCAATATGAAACTTTGGTATGTCCTTGCCGGACTTTCTGCTGTCGGTATCGCCGTAACTTCTGTTGTTGCACACAAAAAGAAGAAAAAGGAGGGTAACGAGTAATGGAAGCAAAGACAATTATCGCTATCGCATTAGTCGCCGTTATTGTCGGCGGCTTTATCTTTCTTCAGGTTAAAAACCGTAAGAAGTAAGTAACAAGCGAACATTAACCAGTCGGGGCAGAGCGTAAAAAACTCTGTCCCTTTAATTTTTGGTAGGAACATTATAGAAACAACAGAAAACGGTGGAGAGCCGAGTGCTTGAAATCTTAAAGGAATGCCCGATGTCGAGGTATGATGATATGCTTCTCATTCTGCATTATTACAATCGGTACGGATATATACCAGCCGGAAATCTTCCGCTTGAGGATATTGTATTTAATTACCGAGCATACGGACTTCCTTGTTTTGAAACCATACGCAGGGCAAGGCAGAGAGTACAGTCCCTTTTTCCTGAGTATTCACGTAATCCGCAGAAAGAAGAACAGAGCGGCAGTATTTCTATTGTAATCAACATTAGCTAAGGAGGTATTTTCGTGAAAGACAAAGCAACTTTTCAGAATAAGGTCAAGGTGCTGAATAAACTCTTTGACTCCGGTTGTGATACGGAGAAAAAGTTGCAGCAGCTTGATATGGAAGCAATCCTGAAAATCCCGAATATCACGATTCCTGATATGGGTGTGATTATGGAGCTTCAGAAGAATACAAAGTCCGGTAAACTCTTTTCGTATTTGGGCGGCGGTTCTGATGAAGCAACAAAAATGAGAGGTAAGGAAAATGAAGCAACAGGAGAATAGAGCAGAGCCGCAGAAAAAGCAAATTCGATTTATAGACAGTCATTACAATTTGAAATTCTATATTCCCGATGGTGGAAAAATCAGGATTACTTTTCGTGATGGACACACAGCAGACAGAGTGTGCAAGTATATTGATGACTACCATTTGTACGTCGGGAATTGCTGCTATCATATATGCGAGTTTGCTGAAAAAATGGAGCTTAGTGGAAGTAAAGTTGAACCTGTCAATCAATCCGAACCGTCAAAAAACAAGACCAGAAACAGAGAAAAACAGCGATAAGGAGGTGCAAGAGTAATGGCACGAAAATATGACCTTATTTCTGAGCTTTACAACCGCACCTGCAAAACGGTTGTGTCAAATCCTCAGAACTGGCAGGCATTCTTGGCTTCGGCTTGCCGAAATTATAAGTTACGTTATGACGAACAGCTACTTGTATATGCACAGCGACCTGATGCAACAGCGGTTCTTGAGATAGAGCAGTGGAACAAAATTTTTGGCAGATGGGTCAACCGAGGTGCAAGAGGTATTGCTGTTTTTGCTGATGAAAACCGTTCACGGCAAAGACTGACACATTACTTTGATATTTCAGATACTCACGAAAGCAGATATTCAAGAACAGTCCCGATTTGGGATATGCGTCAGGAATACGAAGCTGATGTGATTGAAACATTGGAAAGCACTTTCGGAGAGATTGAGAATAAGAGCAGTCTTGCCGAAGCAATTATGGGAGCAGCAAGAAATGCGGCAGAGGATAATATCCCTGATTATCTGCAAGACCTTTACTATGCAACCGAGGGCAGTTCCTTTGAGGAAGTGGAAGAGGATATTGTGGCTTTCATTTATAAAAATGTCGTGACAAACAGTGTGGCATATATGATGATGTCAAGGCTCGGCGTTGATACGGACGGTTATTTTGAACTTGATGATTTCAGAGATGTTACCAACTTCAATACGCAGGAAACACTCAATGCACTTGGATTTGCTACCAGTGATATTGCAGAAATGGGATTGACGGAAATATCTAAAACAATTACTGCACTCAACCGTCAAAATCGCATAATTGTCGGTCAGGACAGAAATGAATACAATAAGGTTGAAAATAACGACGAAAGGAGTTTGGACAATGAACGAACTGACCTACACGATGGTGGGCGATTACAGCCTTCCGAACCTGAAACTTCCACAGCAGCCGGAAGTGACGTTGGGCAGATACGCTCAGATGAGGAGAGAGTTTCTGAAGGAACATCACAGAGTCCTTTACTACAATCTCCTGACGAGGGGCGAACTGACACAGCACTTGGCGGAAGTGGAACAGAGAGCCAGCAAGATGGAGGAAACAATTCTGAGCCAGATGGCACAGAAAGAGGGAGTGACCGAACAGATGAAAGCGGAGGATATGATGAAATGGGTTCGTCTGATGAACTCCCTTCGCAATTCGGCACAGGAAATCGTGAAAGCGGAAGTGATATTCGCTTAGAGTATTACGACAGAACGCACGAGGATAAAAGCCTTCCGTTCTTTGGACGTGATGAAGTAATCAATGAAATTCTCAGAACGACACCACATTTGTCAGCAAGTCTGGAAGAAATCAAAGATTATTATGAACGCAATCCAGATAACAAAGACCGCACAGAGTATATAAAGAGTATTTTCAATAATGATTATACTGAGCTTACTTTAGAGGACGGCAGGACAGTAGGGTACAAGACCTTTGAAAACGTCCTGCATTTGTGGGAGGGCAAATACGACAGCAGAACCGCACAGAGCTTTTATGATTGGGCTGTTATTGCCCGACACTTTGAAGCTATGCGATTACTGGGAGAATTAAGTGACAGCATAAAACCATTACCGTCAATGGACGGTCAGATGACATTCATATTAGACGGTCGGGCAGAGGAAAAGAAAACCTCTGCCTTTACTTTTTCTCAGGAGATTATCGACGCTATTCTTGCGAATGGAAGCGGATTTTCTGAGGGAAAAATGCGTATTTATGAGCAGTTTGAAAAAAGTCTTTCTGCAAAAGAAAATGCCGACTTCTTGAAAAATGAATATGGTTGGGGCGGTTCTTATCCCGTCATAATCGGGGCAGGCATTGATGAGAGCCACGATGGAAAAGGTATTACGATTACGAAAGGCATCGGTAAAGAAAATCCACATATCACACTTTCGTGGTCGCAGGTGGAGAAGCGTATCGGGGAACTTATCCGAATGGACAGATACTTAAATCCAAAGGAAAAAGAACGCTATCCTCAGTGGCTTGAAAGTCAAGAGGAACACAGAGCCAAAATCGAGGAAACGAAAAGAAATCGTGAGATACTTTCTAATGCACCACCGGAGCAAGAGGTCGAACCAACCGAAAAAGAACCTGAAGAAGCAGAACAGCTACAAGATGTGCAGTATGAATATCATCTTGGCGATAAGGTGTATATCGGTGCTTCTGAGTACGAAATCTTATCTGTTGATGATGAGAGAGTAATGCTCTATGACTATGATATGCCACTGTTCAATAAGGAATTTTCACGCACAGAGTTTGACAGAAAAGTGCGAGAGAATCCGATGAATGAGCATTTGATTGTAAAGGAAGAACCTGCCGAAGAAAGAAATGAAAAAGAGCCTGAGCCGTTAGTTCCCGCTTGGGAGCAGAAGAAAAAAGTCAAAGGCTTTGACTTGCACCCTGATGTGCCTATGGCAGACCGTCACACCTTTAATCTTAGAGAAAATGAGGTTGAAACGGTTGGTAAAAAGGAACGCTTCCGCAGAAATATTATGGCGATACAGCTTCTTAAAAAATGTCAGGAAGAAAACAGATTTGCCACTCCTGAAGAACAGATTATCTTATCAAAGTATGTTGGTTGGGGTGGGCTTTCAGAAGCTTTTGATGAAAATAATTCAGCGTGGGCAACGGAGTATCTGGAACTTTCTTCGGTGTTAACACCGGAGGAATATGCTTCGGCAAGAGAAAGCACATTGACTGCGTTCTACACGCCGCCCGAAGTTATCACAGCCATTTATAAGGCAATGGAGCAGATGGGATTTAAGGAGGGCAACTTGTTAGAGCCGTCCTGCGGTATCGGTAATTTCATCGGTATGCTGCCGGACACAATGCAGGACAGTAAGATTTACGGTGTGGAACTTGATACGATTTCCGCAGGGATTGCACAGCAGCTTTATCAGAAAACAACCATTGCGGCACAAGGATTTGAAGAAACAAATCTGCCGGACAGCTTCTTTGATGGAGTGGTAGGAAATGTGCCTTTTGGAGATTTTAAGGTATCAGATAAAAGATACGACAAGCATAAGTTCCTGATACACGATTACTTTTTTGCGAAATCCCTTGATAAGTTAAGACCCGGCGGTGTGATGGTTCTTGTAACGAGCAAAGGCACAATGGATAAGGAAACTTTAGCAGTACGAAAGTATATTGCACAGAGAGCAGAGCTTCTTGGAGCAATCCGATTGCCGAATAATACCTTTAAGGGTAATGCAGGAACGGAAGTCGTTTCGGATATTCTTATCCTGCAAAAGCGTGACAGACTGATAGATATTGAGCCGGATTGGGTTCATCTTGATACCGATGAGAACGGAATTAAGATGAATTCTTATTTTGTGCAGCACCCCGAAATGATACTTGGAGAAATGAAAATGGTATCGGGGCGTTTCGGTATGGAAGCAACTTGTGTGCCGTATGAAAATGCAGACCTTGCAGCACAGCTTGATGAAGCAGTAGCAAACATTCACGGAGAAATCACGGAATATGAAACTGAGGAAGAACTGGAGGAGGAAGATAATTCTATTCCGGCAGACCCGACAGTGAGAAACTTTTCCTATACGGTGGTAGACGATAAAATCTATTATCGTGAAAATTCCCGTATGACTCCGGTGGAAGTGTCGGCAACCGCAGAGAACCGAATTAAGGGTATGATTGCTATTAGAAATTCCGTCAGAACGCTGATTGAATTGCAGACAGAAGATTACCCTGACAGCGAAATCAAAGCGGAGCAGGAGCGATTAAACAGACTTTATGATACCTTTTCAGGTAAGTACGGACTCATTAACAGCCGTGCAAATACTTCTGCTTTCTCGCAGGACAGTTCATTCTCTTTGCTTTCCGCATTGGAGATAATCGGAGAGGACGGAGAACTGGAGCGTAAGGCTGATATGTTTTCTAAGAGGACAATTAAGCCGCATACTCCGGTTACTTCTGTTGATACGGCAAGCGAAGCATTGGCGGTATCTCTTGGAGAAAAAGCCACGATTGATATGGACTATATGATGGAGCTTTCCGGTAAATCGGAGAATGAAATCTTTGAGGACTTAAAGGGTGTTATCTTCTTAAACCCGCTTTATGAGTATGGAAATTCTTACGAACCGAAGTATCTGATGACTGATGAATACCTTTCGGGTAATGTCAGGGAAAAGCTGAGGATTGCAAAGAACTCGGCAGAACTCTATCCGGAAGATTATAAGGTCAATGTGGAAGCACTTCAAAAGGTGCAGCCGAAAGACCTGACTGCAAGTGAAATTTCCGTGCGACTTGGTGCAACTTGGCTGCCACCGGACGATGTGCAGGAGTTTATCTTTCATTTGCTTGAAACACCACGCTATGCACAGTGGAATATTAAAGTTCACTTCTCTCCATTTACGAGTGAGTGGAATATTGAGGGTAAATCTTACGACAAAGGAAATGTAAGGGCATATAACACTTACGGAACTTCCCACATCAATGCCTATAAGATTATTGAGGAAACGCTGAACTTAAAAGATGTGCGTATCTTTGACTATATCGAAGATGATGAGGGAAAGAAAAGGCTGTCCTGAATAAAAAGGAAACAGCAATTGCTCAGTCGAAGCAGGAAATGATTAAGCAGGAATTTCAGGACTGGATATGGTCTGACCCTGAACGCAGGGAAAGGCTTTGCAAATCCTACAATGAGAAATTCAACAGTGTCAGACCTCGTGAGTATGATGGAAGTCATATCATCTTCAATGGTATGAATCCTGAAATTGAACTCAGGGAACATCAGAAAAATGCGGTTGCCCATATCCTTTACGGAGGAAATACACTTCTTGCACACGCAGTCGGAGCAGGAAAAACTTTTGAAATGGTAGCGGCAGCACAGGAGTCGAAAAGGCTTGGGCTTTGTAACAAGTCACTGTTTGTTGTACCAAATCACTTGACCGAACAATGGGCGGCTGAGTATTTGCAGCTCTATCCGGCGGCGAATATCCTTGTCGCAACAAAGAAAGATTTTGAAACCAAGAACCGTAAAAAGTTCTGCGGCAGGATTGCAACTGGAGATTATGACGCTGTTATTATCGGACATTCACAGTTTGAAAAAATCCCGATGTCCATTGAAAGACAGAGGGCAATCTTAGAACAGCAGCTTGAGGAGATAACCGGAGGAATTGCGGAACTCAAGCGAAACCGAGGGGAAAACTTCTCCATAAAGCAGCTTGAAAAGTCAAAGAAATCTATCAGGCAGAAACTTGATAAACTCAATGACCAGACGAAAAAAGATGATGTTGTAACCTTTGAGGAACTTGGTGTAGACAGGCTTTTTGTTGATGAAAGCCATTATTACAAGAACCTTTATCTTTATACAAAAATGCGTAATGTGGGCGGTATCGCACAGACGGAAGCACAGAAATCTTCCGACCTCTTTATGAAGTGCCGTTACCTTGACGAGATTACAGGAGGGCGAGGAACCGTGTTCGCAACGGGTACACCTATCTCAAACAGTATGGTGGAACTCTATACGATACAGCGATATTTGCAGTACAGCACGCTTGTGAAAAATGGGTTGCAGCACTTTGATGCCTGGGCTTCCACTTTCGGAGAAACCATTACGGCAGTGGAACTTACACCGGAAGGAACAGGATACAGAGCAAAGACAAGGTTCGCAAAATTCTATAACTTGCCTGAACTAATGGCGATGTTCAAGGAGATAGCGGACATTAAGACAGCGGATATGTTGAACCTGCCAGTACCGGAAGCAAAGTACCATAACATTGCAGTAAAGCCGTCAGAAATGCAGAAAGAAATGGTTGCTTCCCTTGCAGAGAGAGCCGAGCAGGTGCGTGGCGGCGGTGTGGATTCAAGCGTAGATAATATGCTGAAAATCACGAATGACGGAAGAAAACTGGCTCTTGACCAGCGTATGCTAAACGATATGCTGCCTGATTTTGAGGGCAGTAAAATCAATGCCTGCGTCGATAACATCTATCGGATATGGAAAGAAAATGCCGACAAAAAATCAGCACAGCTTGTCTTTTGTGACCTTTCCACGCCGAAGAATGACGGCACATTTTCCGTCTATAACGACATCAGGAAGAAGCTGATTGAGAGAGGTATTCCTGAAAGTGAAGTGAAATTCATACACGAAGCTGATACGGATATGAAGAAAAAAGAACTGTTCCAAAAGACCCGCAAGGGAGAAGTCAGGGTGCTTCTTGGCTCTACTCAGAAGATGGGAGCAGGAACGAATGTGCAGGATAAACTTATCGCACTTCACGATGTGGATTGTCCGTGGCGACCTTCAGATTTGGAGCAGCGTTCCGGTAGAATTGTCCGTCAGGGCAATGAAAATCCGCAGGTAGATATTTACCGCTATGTAACAGAGCAGACCTTTGATGCATACCTCTATCAGCTTGTGGAAGGTAAGCAGAAGTTCGCAAGTCAGATTATGACGAGCAAATCTCCGGTCAGGTCGGCAGAGGATATTGATGAAACCGCACTGTCCTATGCGGAGATAAAAATGCTTGCAACAGGCAATCCGTATATCAAAGAAAAGATGGACTTAGACATTCAGGTACAGAAGCTGAAGATGTTAAAATCCAATTTCTTATCAGAGAAATACGGACTGGAGGATAAGGTCATCAAGTTCTACCCACAACAGATTGCTTACTTGAAATCCCGTGTAGAGGGACTTACAAAAGATGTTGAAACAGCAAAATTACACCCGAAACCGATAGATGAGCAGCCGCTTGGAATGATGGTATCGGGTGTTTCTTATTCCGAAAAAGCCGAAGCAGGTCAGGCAATCATCAATGCCTGCAAGTCAATGAACAGTCCCGATGCGATACCACTTGGCGAGTACCGTGGCTTTCAAATGGAACTGTATTTTGATACGGTGCAGCGTAATTATGTTGTGAAATTAAAAAGGCGAAACAAGCAGAGATGTACCGCTTGGCGATGATGCTCATGGTAATATCGTGAGAATAGATAACGGCATAGAACGCTTTGAGGAAGCACTTGCTGATACGAAAAACAGCCTTGAAAATACGGAGAAGCAGTATGAAACAGCGAAGCAGGAAATCGAAAAGCCGTTTGCAAAGGAGGACGAATTGAGGGCAAAAACTGCCAGACTTGATGAGCTGAATATCCTGCTCAATATGGATAAAAAGGAAAATGAGATTGTCGGCGGAGAGCCTGATGAGGGCGAAGTAGTCGGCGGCAGAAAGGAGAAATCGTATGAGAGATAAACAGGAAGGAGGTGGTCGATATGCCATTTATCGCACCTGAGTTAATCATTCAGGCGAAGCAGATGGACTTACTAACTTACCTGAAAAATTATGAACCGTATGAGCTGGTTAAGTTTTCAGGTAATACCTATTGCACCAGAACCCACGACAGTTTGAAGATTTCAAACGGAAAATGGATATGGTGGTCGAGAGGTATCGGTGGCAGGAGTGCTTTGGATTATCTGATTAAGGTCAAAGGTTACAGCTTCCTTGAAGCGGTGGAAACCATTATCGGACACACAGCGATTCAGGCTCCGGTCTATGAAAATCCACAGCCAAAAGAGGAAAATAAACCGCTTCTTCTCCCTGAAAAATGTGCTTCCAACAGAGTGATTACAGAGTATCTTTTCGGGAGAGGAATAGATTTTGAAATCATCAATTACTGTATCTCTAATGACCTTATCTTTGAGAGCCTGCCGTATCACAATGTTGTGTTTGTAGGCTATGACGAGAAGAAAGAGCCGAAATATGCAGCCTACCGTTCCACGAATAAGCGTAGGATTATGGGCGATTGCAGTGGCAGTAAAAAAGATTATTCTTTTCGGCTTGGTAAGGAAAACTTGGAGGAAGTACACCTCTTTGAGTGTGCCATAGACCTGTTATCCTATGCCACGCTTGCGAAGCTGAACGGGCAGGATTGGAAAGAAATGAGCTTTGTTTCGCTGTCCGGGGTGTATTCTCCGGCAAAGAAAATTGAGGACAGTAAAGTGCCGATTGCACTGGAAAAGTATCTTGGCAGTAACCCATCTGTCAGGAAAATCCGTATCCATTTTGACAATGATATAGCAGGCAGAAAGGCAGCACAGACCTTAAAAACCATTCTGCCGGATAAGTATGAAATCGTTGATGAGCCACCAGAAGCAGGTAAGGACTTCAACGATTTTCTTTGTATGCGGATGGGCATTTACAATAAAAAAACACACGAAAGGAATGAAGAACGATGAATGATTCTAAGATTAAAGTTCTCTTGGTAGAACCGGAAAAGTACCCGAAGGAAATTGTAATCGACGACAGTCTGGAAGCAATGCAGGAGGTTGTCGGCGGGGATATTGAGGAATATATGCCCTATGACGATGATGTTGCAATCATCTGTAATGAGGAAGGAAAGATGAGAGGACTTCCGCTTAACCGTGCAGTTTATGTGCAGGACAATGATAAGAAAGAGATGGTAGATATTATCTGCGGCAAGTTCTTTATCTGTTATGCACCGCCTGAGAGTGAGAGTTTTCAGAGCTTGCCGGACGATATGATGAAGAAGTATAAGGAACAGTTCAAGTATCCTGAACGCTTTTCTAAGGATGTGGGCGGCAATATCGTGGCTGAACCTTTTAAGCCGAAATCAAAGGATTATGAGAGATAGTAGACTGAGAACGGGGCAACCCGGAGGAGATGTTTATTCTTAGCGAGCAGACCATTTGGATAAACACAGTTTCCCAAACGGTAAAAGGCTCGTTAGGGGTTGCCCCTAATACCCCGTGAGAAAGGAGAACTTGATTTGAGAGAGTTATTACTTATCGCCGCCGGAACACTGTTCGGCAGTTGTCTTGGCGTTACGATGATGTGCTTATTCCAGATTAACAAAGATTGCAGAATAAAGAGAAAGGAAGATACCGATTATGAGAAAGAGAAACATTCAGAAGATTGTACGCTTTAACCGCAAGGAAGCACAGGACTTGGCAGCAAAGGCAAAGAAGGCTTGTCTTTCCGAAGCCGGACTTATCCGTTTACTTATCAGAGGTTACGAGCCGAAAGAGAAACCCGATGACCGCTTCTATGATGTGATGAGGGAACTTTCCTCTATCGGTAATAACATCAATCAGCTTGCGGCTAAAGCAAATACGCTTGGTTTCATTGACGCACCTATGCTGAAGAATGAAGCTGCGAAGTGGAATAAGTTCCAGTCAGAGATTGAGAGGACATATCTTCGTCCAAATCAGAGCGAAATGAAATGGCAGTAACAAAGTTGTGGTCGGTAACAGAAAGGCTCGGTCAGGTCATTGACTATGCGACCAATCCGGAAAAGACTTCTGCAAAAATCAAAAGGGAGTTTTCGCCGGAACAGTATCAGGCTCTTGCAGATGTTATTGCTTATGCAAAGGACGAGGAAAAAACAGAGCGTGAGTTCTATGTTGAGGGTATCAACTGTAATGTAGCGATTGCCCGTGACCAATTCATAACGGTTAAGGAGCAGTACCAAAAGACAGACGGTATCCAAGCCTATCACGGATATTTGAGTTTCAAGGAAACAGATATATCTCCTGAGATGGCACAGAAAATCGGAATGGAATTTGCAAATGAAGTGTGGGGTGAAAGATTTCAGGTCGTTGTGACAACCCACCTGAACACAAAGCACCTGCATTGCCATTTTGTCATCAACTCTATTTCTTTTGTCGATGGCAAACATTTGTGGGGAGAGGAAAAAGCGTGGTTCAAATTCCGAAAAGTTGCAGACAGAATTTGTGAGAAGTACGGACTTTACTATGACCCGAATCCGAACCGCAGTAAGCAGTCGGATTATCTGACGATGAAAGAAAAGGCAGGTATGCCGACACGCTATTCGGTTGCAAAAGAAGCCATTGATTATGCTATCGACCATAGCAAGACCCTGAAAGAATTTCAGTTTGCTCTCAAGGAAATGGGATATGCCTATAACCTAAGTCCAAGCCGAAAATACTGGACGGTCATTCCAAAGGGATACGATAAGCCGATACGACTGAAAAATCTCGGAGCAGATTATACCAATGACCGGATTGTAGAGCGTATCAAAGAAAATCGTGACAGATGGGCAGAGATTGAGCCGTTCCAGAGGGCGACTTATAAACCAAGACAGTACCGTATGCAGACCAGAGGACAGAAGCTGAAAAAGAAAGGCGGACTTTATGGGCTGTATCTGTATTACTGTTACAGACTCGGTTATCTGCCCAAGTATAAGAAACAGAATAACGCAAGGCTTCATTATCTTTTGAAAGATGATTTGATGAAGCTCGATAAGATTACTGATGAAGTAAGGCTGCTCGGACGAGAAAATATTTCCACGGACGAACAGCTTTTTTCATATAAGACTTCCTTAGAGGAGCAGATGAAAAATCTGATTGCCGGAAGAACACATCTCCGAAAAAAGATAAGAACAAATATTGATGATGGTCAGCTTCAGGCGGCAAAAGATGAAATCGCTTCTATCAATGGAGAATTGAAAAAACTCCGACGGGAAGTAAAACTCTGCGAGGATATTGCGGAGAGGTCAAAGGTTATGGAAGAAAACCTTGAGCATATCGAAACAGAGGAACAAAAACAGCAGAGAAAGGAGAAATCACGCTATGAACAACGGTGGTGACGCAGCAGAGCAGGTCGTTAGGCTTTCGCTTGAAGGCTTTGAAGTTGCTGCAAGATTAAGCGGTTCGGCGGCGAAGAATATCGCATTGCTTTTGGTATCGGTTCTGAAGCAGGAACAAAAGACGAAGGGCAAAGCAAGGCTTACCAATATGATTAAGTCAGGCAAGGAGCTGAAAGTCTTTTCCATTCCGCAAAAGGATTTGAAGAAGTTTACCGAACAGGCAAAACGCTATGGCGTTCTTTATTGTGTCCTCAGAGATAAGAACACAAAGGGAGAGAACGCTCCGGTAGATATTATTGCAAGAGCAGAGGACGCTTCTAAAATTCAGCGTATCGTTGAAAGATTTGAACTTGGCAAGGTGGATAAGGCTTCGATTGTCAGTGAAGCAGAGAAGGCTATCGCAGACCGTGAAGCGGTTGAGAAAGAAAAGCCGACTAAATCCAAGAGTGAAATCATTATGGAAGAAGCGGTCAGAAATCCAATGCAGAAAGAGGAGCGAGCAAACGCAAACCCCTCAGTCGCCAAAACAGACAAAAGCCCTCTGTCAAGGCAAAACTCAGAGCCGGTAGAAACGCAATCTGATAAGGGTGTTGCAAAGCCAGTGGAAAAGCCATCGGTCAAAGAGAAACTTGACCGTTACAAGGCACAGGCAAAACAGCAAAAAGAAGCAGAGCGTAAAGAGCCGGAGGTTAAGAAAGGCGGCAAGAATCCGCAGCAGAAAAACGGTCAGACGGTACACCGTCAGCCGAAGAAGAAACCCAAAACAAAAGAGAGGTAATTCACTATGACAAATGATTTCAAACCCGCAAAGGCTGGCGGTAATCAGCCAAGATTATCCAAAGAGGAGTATGCAGAAAAGAAGCGAGCAGAAAAAGAAAAAGTCTATCAGATGATTGATGATGCTGCCCGTGAGATTGTGAGTGACCCTGAGAAGTTCAAGAACTTTCTTGATACGCAGAGTCGAATGGACAGATATTCCGCAGCAAATGCTCTCCTTATTTACAGTCAGTATCCGCAGGCGACACAGCTTAAAGATTTTGATGATTGGGGTAAGGACAATGTGAAGATTACCAAAGGGGCAAAGAGTATTTCTATCCTTGAACCAGTGGAATACACAAGAGCAGATGGTTCTCCGGGTATTTCCTACAATGTCAAAAAGGTATTTGATGTTACGCAGACAAATGGAAGAAAAGCTCCGGCAGTATCAGCAAACCGTGACCCGAAAGCACTTATCACGGCAATGCTTGATGTATCTCCGGTGGAGGTTGCGGCAACCGATGAACTTCCGTATCCGAATATGGCAGCTTTCTATAATAATGAAAAGCAGACCTTGTATGTGAAACGTAATGTGGGCGACAGCGTAGCAGTTGCTCAGTGTGTCGCTCAGGAACTTGGACATGCACAGCTTTCCATCAACAGCGAAAGTTACAGCCGCAGGGATATGGGCTTTCAGGCAGTGTGTATCGGATATATGATTTGCAAGAAGTATGGCGTAGATACACAGAATTTTGCAATTAACCGTATTCCGGAGGGACTGGCTTCCAAAGAGCCGAAAGAAATCCGTGCGGAGCTTTCCAAGACACGAAATGCAATGGCAGAAATTCACAGTCATATCTCTGATGAAATGTTCCGCAAGAAGCAGGAGCGTTCAAAGGACTATGAGAGATAACGGAGGGCAGATATGGAAAAAGAAAACTCTACCACATTGCTTTGGACGATTATGAACACGGTGTTGTCATTCGCTCCTTAAACGATGAGAAAACAAAGTTGATGGAGGAAGGTAAGTCGGCAGACGCAGTAGACGACCTGCTTGTAAAAGTCGGAAATGCCCCATTGAAAAAGTTCAAAGTGATTGAAAGGAAACGCTCAGATGAAGCGAGATAATGACAGGCAGACTGCCATTATTTTATCCATTGTCGGTATCGTTCCGGTTATATGGCTGTCACTTCTGATTGCACCTTCCATAAGCGGAGGATTGCCGGAGATAGCAGCCAATCTTGCGACACTTTTTGATAATCCATTTTCCATAAAATTATGTGGGGACAGCTTAAAAACTGTCCTCATTTTGCTTTTATGCTATGGAATGGGTATCGGGATTTACTTTTCGACAAGAAAGAATTACCGCAGACGAGAAGAACACGGTTCTGCCAAATGGGGCAATGTCAGAGCCATTGATAAAAAGTACCGACAAAAGCCACTATCAGAAAATAAGCTGATGACTCAGAATGTGTGCATTGGACTTAATGCCAAGAAGCACAGACGAAATCTGAATACGCTTGTGTGCGGTGGCTCCGGTGCAGGTAAGACGAGGTTTTATGCAAAGCCTAATATTATGAATGCTGCCAGAAACAGCTATGTGATATTAGACCCGAAAGGGGAAATCCTGCGAGATACGGGACGTCTTCTTGAGAAGAAAGGTTACGAAGTGCGTGTGCTTGATTTGATTTCAATGGAGAAAAGCCATTGTTACAATCCGTTTGTATATTTGCAGAACGACAATGATGTGCAGAAGCTCGTAACAAATCTTTTCAAGAGTACCACTCCGAAAGGTTCACAGAGCAATGACCCGTTTTGGGATACGGCAGCGTCAATGCTTCTGCTTGCACTTGTATTTTATCTGCACTATGAAGCACCGCCGGAAGAACAGAATTTTGCAATGGTAATGGAAATGTTAAGAGCCGGGGCGATTGAGGACGAGGACGACCCAAGTCCTTCTCCGCTTGATAATCTGTTTTCAGATTTGATGATAGATAACCCTGACCACATTGCTTTGAAGTATTACCACTCTTATCATTCCGGCTCTTCCAAAACATTAAAATCCATACAGATAACCCTTGCAGCAAGGCTTGAAAAGTTTAACTTGGAAAGTCTTGCTGCTCTTACTTCTGCCGATGAACTGGATTTACAGTCACTCGGAGAGAAAAAGGTGGCACTGTTTGCACTGATACCGGATAACGACTCCAGTTTCAACTTCTTGGTATCCATTCTTTACACACAGCTCTTTCAGCAGTTGTTTTATGCAGCCGACCATATCCACGGCGGCTGTCTGCCGATGCCTGTTCATTTTATGATGGACGAATTTGCCAATGTTTCACTGCCGGACGACTTCGACAAGATACTGTCGGTTATACGTTCCCGTGGTGTATCGGTAAGCATCATCTTACAGAACTTGGCACAGCTTAAAGCCTTGTTTGAAAAACAGTGGGAGAGCATTGTAGGTAACTGCGATGAATTTCTTTACCTCGGTGGAAATGAGCAGTCAACCCATAAATATGTGTCGGAGCTGTTGGGCAAGGAAACCATTGATACCAACACGTTCGGAAAAAGTACCGGAAGAAGCGGTAACTATTCCACCAACTATCAGATAAGCGGCAGAGAGTTACTTACCCCTGATGAGGTGCGTATGCTCGATAATCAGTACGCTATTTTGTTTATCCGTGGGGAAAGACCCATTATGGATTTCAAATATGACATTATGAAACACCCGAATGTGGCACTTACCACAGACGGAAAGGCGAGTCCTTATAAGCACGGAGAAGTCACAAAAGATATTGCTTCGATTGCCATTTGGGACATTGACCCTGCAACACTTCCTGAAAAGGAAATGGAAGAAACGAACTGGGAACTTCTTTCCGATGAGGAGATGGAAGCTCTGTTCATAAACAATCAAACAAATTAAATTTTGGAGGTATTCAACTATGACTATTTTTAAGAAAAAAGCAACTGACATTCAGGAAACAAAGAAACTGCCTATGACCGGAAAGGTTAAGAAAGGCTTCCGTGCTTACTGCACAATGGTCATTGTCGGTGCGTTGGCACTTGGAATGACAACGACTGCATTTGCAGCGAATGACCCGCTTACCGTAGTCAATAATCTGTCCGATTTTATCTTCGGACTTATCCGTGCCATCGGTATGATTTTACTTGGCTTTGGTATCGTGCAGGTCGGTCTTTCACTCAAATCTCACGACTGGTGGTAGTATATAAATAGTACAAAGTAAAGATGACTTCTTCCAATAGATGATATAAAATTAATATATGGAGGAAGAACATTATGGCAAAAGGTACACAATATTCAAAACAATTCAAAGAGGATGCTGTCCGTTACAGAAAAGATCATC